>Ga0207657_10000237_pt1 | contig 58162 bp, 47 predicted proteins | sample KBSC33metaG_FD_184316 | JGI IMG/M metagenome (GOLD analysis project Ga0207657, IMG submission 184316) | Corn rhizosphere microbial communities from Kellogg Biological Station, Michigan, USA - KBS C3-3 metaG (SPAdes) (version 2) | ecosystem: Host-associated > Plants > Roots > Rhizosphere > Soil ... | reverse complement strand
TGGGCAACGGGGCCAGCCACGCCGGCCCGCTCAGGTACCGCCTGACGCGCGAGCTCGAGAATCGGGTGGTTGCTGGCGCCGATTCGGTGATCACCATTTGCCGTGGCTTGCGCGATGACCTCATGGCCCGCGGCTTCGCGGCCGAGCGGATCGGCGTCGTGCCGAACGGCGTCGACCTGACCTTGTTTGGCGAACCGCCTCGGGCGGACCAGGCGCTGGCTCGGGAATTGGATCTCGGCGCGGGGCCGCTGATCGGCTTCATCGGCAGCTTCTACGACTACGAAGGCATCGATGACCTCATCGCGGCCATGCCCGCCTTGCTGCGCGACCATCCCGGCGCGCGCCTGCTGCTGGTGGGCGGCGGGCCGATGGAAGAGAAGCTGATGGCGCAGGCCCGCACCTCACCGGCAGCCTCGGCGATCCGCTTCGCCGGCCGGGTGCCGCACGACGAGGTCGAGCGCTACTACTCGCTGTGCGATGTCATGGCCTATCCTCGCAAGCGCAGCCGGCTCACCGAGCTTGTCACGCCGCTGAAGCCGCTCGAGGCGATGGCCCAGGGTCGGATCGTCGCCGCCTCGGATGTCGGAGGCCACTGCGAGCTCATCACCGACGGCGTCACAGGCGTGTTATTCCGGGCCGACGATCCGGCGGCCTGCGCGGCGGCCCTGTCCCGACTGCTGTCGAGATCGTCGCAATGGTCCGCCATGCGCGATGCCGGCCGCGCGCACGTCGCCGAGCGGCACGACTGGGCGCGCAACGTGCTTCGTTATCGGGACGTTTACCGAGCATTGCTAGACCGGCCCGCGAGAGGCCGGACCCGCGCCGCCGCCTAGGTAGGCGCCGACCGGCATGGAACCGAGAGCGAGCGTGGCGATATTCGCACAGACCTTGGATGACGACGGGGTCGAAAAGGCCCCGCTGAGCGCGCATCCCGCGTTTCCCGCGATAGTGAGCCTTTGGTTTGCCGCTCTGCTCGGCATCGGCAGCCTGGTCCTGCCTGTCGTGTTGATCGAAAGGCTCGCGGGCGTCACCGGCCTCGCGCTGGTCGTTCCCGCCGCCAAGCCGCCCCTCGGGATCACGGCGCGCGCGCTAATCGCGCTCGCGGGGTCGGTCGCCGGAGCGGCGATTGGGCTGTTCATCGCCCGCAAGGTCGCCAATGCCTCGGATGCGGTCCAGCATCGCCCAAGAATACCAGCCGGGATGGAACGCGAATGCCGTCCGATCTTCGCGCACGACGAGCTGGGCGAGACGGGACTGGAATCACCTCCTTGCCCGCCCTCGCCGCTGGCCCACAAACGCCCCAAGTCGCCAGTTTCGGAGGCACGGCGTTGCGGCCTCCTGACCGGGTCTCGAGCCGAGGACGAGTCCGAGCCGCTCGAACTCGATATCTTCACGGCACCTCGCCGATCACCCGAAGGCGATCGGCAAGGGGCCGGGCCGGTCAGCGAGTTCGATTGGCCGCAGGACGAAACACGCACGCCCGATCCCGATGCGACGCAGGATATGCCGATGAGCAACCAGGATCTCCCCTGCCCCGAGCCAACGAACGCACTCCCCTTTGCTGCGCCGTCGTTCAGGCGGTCCGGCCATGCCGCAACGCAGGGAGCCGGTCATACCCAAGCGCCGCAAGGGCAAGATGCCATCCTTTCGCAGAATGGCGGACACGACCCCGAGCCGCCGTCGCGGTTGACGATCGTCGAAGGCAGCCGTGTCGACAACCGACCTCTGGATGAGCTGGGCCTGGCCCAGCTCGCCGGCCGCCTCGGCGCATCGATCGAGAAGCGCAGGGCGTGGCTGGCTCAGCGCCGCAGCGATGCGATGGCTCGACCGGCTCGGCTCATGCCGCTCGAAAATCCGCACCACTTCAACGCCGCCGGAGCCCCTGACGCGGCCCACGCCATGGCGGATTTCTTCGAGCCGAAGGCCGTCGGCGAGGCCGGGTCCGGGCCTGGCGGCGAGGCGCCACCAGGATCGGTGTCGCTGAAGCAAAGCTTGGCTCCCTCCCCCCGGGCCAATGACGAGGACGCGGTCGAGGACGCTGAACCCGACGAAGGCGATTACAGTTCGTTGCTGGCGATGAAGAATCCCTTCTCGCGCCAGCACGATTTCGTTCGCATCGCCGAGGGCGAAAACGACGGCGGCGGGATCGCGGCGGGTGTCGCCGAGACAGGATCGCCTCACGCCTGGGCGAGGGGCAATGCCGAAACCGTCCTCGCGAAGGCGAAAATTGCCGGCGAAATCCCGGCCCCTGTGGAACCGGCCGTCTCTCCGCTCGGACCTGACGACGCCGAACGCAGCTTGCGCGACGCGCTGGCGACGCTACAGCGAATGAGCGGAAACGCCTGAAGGGCGACCGCGCGAATAGCTGCCGAACAGGTTACGGTGCGCCTCGGCGCGCCCATTGGTGTGCGTTCTCGCACTTGCAAAAACAGTTTCCTGTCGCCATGGGGAGCATTCGCGACATTTTCGTAACCACCCCTGCGGGGTGAGTCGTCCTTCGTTGCGGCCGAGAAGCCGCTGCGGAGCCCTCTCGCCCCGCCGAACAGGAACCGAGTAGTTGACCGAGTACCCTGCGCCTCAAGGCCTGTACGATTCGCGCAACGAGCATGACTCGTGCGGAGTGGGCTTTCTGGCCCACATCCGCGGCGAGAAATCGCATGCGATCGTCGCCCAGGCGCTGGAGATCCTCGCCAACCTCGATCACCGCGGAGCGGTCGGGGCCGATCCGCTGCTGGGTGACGGCGCCGGCATCCTGCTGCAAATACCGGACCTCCTCTATCGCCGCTGGGCCGAGAGCGAAGGGCTGACGCTGCCGCCCCCGGGCGATTACGCGGTGGCGATGTGCTTCCTGCCGCAGCATGCCGAAGCGCGGGAATTCATCACCGGGCAGTTCGAGAAGTTCATCGCCAAGGAAGGCCAGCGGCTGATCGGCTGGCGCGACGTGCCAACGACCGAGGACGGCCTCGGCAAGGCGGTGCTCGCCTCGATGCCGATGATCCGCCAGTGCTTCATCGCGAGGGGCGACAATTGCCCCGACCAGGACGCGTTCGAGCGCAAGCTGATCGTCATCCGCAAGCAGACCCAGAACCCGCTGAAGGCGCTCGCCGACAAGCACGGCATGCCGGAGATAACGCATCTCTACATGCCGAGCTTTTCGAGCCGGACGGTGGTCTACAAGGGGCTCCTGCTGGCGAACCAGGTCGGCACCTTCTACGACGATCTGCGCGATCCCGACTGCGTCAGCGCGCTGGGCCTCGTCCACCAGCGCTTCAGCACCAACACCTTTCCCAGCTGGAAGCTGGCGCACCCCTACCGGCTCATCGCCCACAACGGCGAGATCAACACCGTGCGCGGCAACGTCAACTGGATGAACGCCCGCCGCCGGACGATGGAATCGCCGCTGCTCGGCGCCGACCTCGACAAGCTCTGGCCGATTATCCCGCACGGTCAGAGCGACACCGCCTGCCTCGACAACGCGCTCGAGCTGTTGCTGCTCGGCGGCTACTCGCTCGCCCACGCGATGATGATGCTGATCCCGGAGGCATGGGCGGGCAACCCGCTGATGGATCCGGCCCGGCGCGCGTTCTACGAATACCACGCCGCGCTGATGGAGCCGTGGGACGGCCCGGCGGCCGTGGCCTTCACCGACGGCCGCCAGATCGGCGCGACGCTCGACCGCAACGGCCTCAGGCCCGCGCGCTTTAGCATCACCAGGGACGACATCGTCTGCATGGCTTCCGAAAGCGGCGTGTTGCCGTTCGCCGAAAAGGATATCGTCCGCAAGTGGCGGCTGCAGCCGGGCAGGATGCTGCTGATCGACCTCGAACAAGGCCGGATCATCGAGGACGAGGAGCTCAAGGCCGAGCTCGCCAACGCCGAGCCCTACCAGCAATGGCTCGACAAGGCGCAGTACAACCTCAAGGACCTCGAAGCGATCGAGACCGCGCGCGAAGCCGTTCGCGAGACCGAAACCAGCCTGCTCGATCGCCAGCAGGCGTTCGGTTACACGCAGGAGGATCTCGAGAAGTTTCTCGAGCCGATGGCGCTTAACGCCGACGATCCGGTCGGCTCGATGGGCACCGACACGCCGCTGGCGGTGCTCTCGGAACGGCCGCGGCTGCTGTACGACTACTTCAAGCAGAACTTTGCCCAGGTCACCAACCCGCCGATCGACCCGATCCGCGAGGAGCTGGTGATGAGCCTCACAAGCATGATCGGCCCGCGACCGAACCTGTTGGGGCACGAGGCCGGCACGCACAAGCGGCTCGAGGTCGAGCAGCCGATCCTGCGCAACACCGACCTCGAGAAGATCCGCTCGGTCGAGGAATCGCTCGACGGCGCGTTCCGCACCGAGACGATCGACATCACCTGGGACGCGGCGAGCGGCGCAGAGGGACTCGAGCAGGCCCTCAAGGAGATGTGCTGGGCGGCGACCGAGGCGGTGCTGGCCGACCGCAACATTCTGATCCTGTCTGACCGCGCGCAAGGGCCGGACCGCATCCCGATGCCCGCGCTGCTCGCGACCGCGGCGGTGCACCACCATCTCGTGCGTCAGGGCCTACGGATGCAGACGGGCCTGGTCGTCGAGACGGGCGAGGCGCGCGAGGTGCACCACTTCTGCGTCCTCGCGGGCTACGGCGCGGAGGCGGTCAACCCTTACCTCGCGTTCGAGACCCTGGAAGCGTTGCGGCAGGAGAAGTTCCCCGAGCTGGATTCGCTCCAGGTCAAGAAGAACTACATCAAGGCGGTCGGCAAGGGGATCATGAAGGTCATGTCCAAGATGGGCATCTCGACCTACCAGTCCTATTGCGGCGCGCAGATCTTCGACGCCGTCGGGCTCTCCAGCGAATTCGTCGAGAAGTATTTCACCGGCACCGCGACGACCATCGAGGGCGCCGGCCTGAAGGAGATTGCCGAGGAGGCGGTGCGCCGCCACGCCTGCGCTTACGGCGACAATCCGATCTACGACAAGATGCTCGATGTCGGCGGCATCTACCGCCTGCGCCTGCGCGGGGAAGAGCACGCCTGGACGGCGGCAACGGTCGCGAACCTGCAGCACGCGGTGCGTGGCAACAAATACGAGAACTACGAGGCGTTCGCCCGCGAGATCAACCAGCAGTCGGAGCGTCTGCTGACGATCCGCGGGCTGATGGAGTTGAAGAAGGCCGAGCGGCCGCTCGACATCTCGCAGGTCGAACCGGCCGAGAATATCGTCAAGCGCTTCGCCACCGGGGCAATGAGCTTCGGCTCGATCAGCCGCGAGGCGCACACCACGCTCGCCATCGCCATGAACCGCATCGGCGGTCGCTCGAACACCGGCGAAGGCGGCGAGGAAGCGGACCGCTTCAAGCCGCTGCCGAACGGCGATTCGATGCGCAGCCGGATCAAGCAGGTCGCCTCGGGCCGCTTCGGCGTGACCACCGAGTATCTGGTCAACTCGGACGACATCCAGATCAAGATGGCGCAGGGCGCCAAGCCCGGCGAAGGCGGCCAACTGCCCGGCCACAAGGTGGACAAGACCATCGGCAAGGTCCGTCACTCGACCCCGGGCGTTGGTCTGATCAGCCCGCCGCCGCACCACGACATCTATTCGATCGAGGATCTGGCGCAGCTGATCCACGACCTCAAGAACGTGAATCCGGCGGCGCGCATCTCAGTCAAGCTGGTCAGCGAAGTCGGCGTCGGCACGGTCGCCGCGGGCGTGTCGAAGGCGCGCGCCGATCACGTGACGATCTCCGGCTATGAGGGAGGTACCGGAGCTTCGCCGCTGACGTCCCTGACGCACGCCGGCTCGCCCTGGGAAATCGGCCTTGCCGAGACGCAGCAGACGCTCATCCTCAACGACCTCAGGACCCGCATCGCGGTCCAGGTCGACGGTGGCATCCGCACCGGTCGCGACGTCGCCATTGGCGCGCTGCTCGGGGCGGACGAGTTCGGATTCGCCACCGCGCCACTGATCGCCGCCGGTTGCATCATGATGCGCAAGTGCCACCTCAACACCTGCCCGGTCGGCGTCGCCACGCAAAACCCGGTGCTGCGGGCGCGCTTCACCGGCCAGCCCGAGCACGTCATCAACTACTTCTTCTTCGTCGCCGAGGAGCTGCGCCAGATCATGGCCGAGATGGGCTTCCGCACCGTCGAGGAAATGATCGGGCGAGTCGACCGGATCGACACGCGCAAGCTCGTCAAGCAGTGGAAGGCGCGCGGGGTCGACCTCTCTCGCCTGCTGCACCAGGTCCAGCCGGTGCAGGGCCACGCGCTTCATCAGACGGTTGCGCAGGACCATGGTCTCGCAGCCGCGCTGGACGTCGAGCTGATCGAGGCTGCCCGACCGGCGATCGATGGCGGCGAGACGCTCGTGCTCGACCGCACCGTCCGCAACGTTAACCGCACGGTCGGCGCCATGCTGTCCGGCGAAATTGCCCGCGCGCACGGGCACAAGGGGCTCAAGCCTGATCAGCTGCGCATCAACTTCACCGGCGTGGCGGGCCAGAGCTTCGGCGCCTGGCTGGCTCACGGCGTCACTCTCGCTCTGACCGGAGACGCCAACGACTACGTCGGCAAGGGCCTCTCGGGCGGACGCATTATCGTGCGCCAGCCGGACGGCGTGCCGCGCGACGCGACCGAGAACATCATCGTCGGCAACACCGTGCTTTACGGTGCGATCGCCGGGGAAGCCTATTTCAACGGCGTCGCCGGCGAGCGTTTCGCGGTGCGCAACTCGGGCGCCGTCGCGGTGGTCGAGGGCACCGGCGATCACGGCTGCGAGTACATGACCGGCGGCGTGGTCTGCGTGCTCGGCAAGACCGGGCGCAACTTCGCCGCGGGGATGAGCGGCGGCGTTGCCTACGTCTTCGACGAAGACGGCCAGTTCCGCGACTTGTGCAACACCGCGCAAGTCGAGCTCGGAGCCGTCGATCCCAACCCGTCCGAGGACGAAGGAACCGGCCGTCCGCAGCAGCGTGCACGCAGCGTCGAGGATGCCGGCATGGGCGACATGCTGCGTCACGACGCCGAGCGTCTGCGCATCCTTGTCGAGCGGCACAAGCTGCACACGGGCTCGGCGCGCGCCGCCGAGCTGCTCGAGGACTGGGACAACGCGCTCAAGCGCTTCGTCAAGGTGGTGCCGCGCGATTACGCACGCGCGCTGCGCCAGCTCGAAGCCGAGCGCGACGAAGCCGCCGCGGTCGCGGCCGAATAGGATTTGACGAGAATGGGCAAGGAAACCGGATTCCTCGAAGTCGATCGCGAGGATCGCGCCTACGAGGACCCGAAGGAGCGGATCAAGAACTACAAGGAGTTCGTCGTTCCGCTTCCCGAGGACAAGCTACGCAAGCAGGCGAGCCGCTGCATGAACTGCGGCATCCCCTATTGTCACAACGGCTGTCCGGTGAACAACCAGATTCCGGACTGGAACGACCTCGTCTACAAGGGCGACTGGGCCGACGCGCTTGAAAACCTCCACTCGACCAACAACTTCCCCGAGTTCACCGGCCGCATCTGCCCCGCCCCGTGCGAGGCGAGCTGCACCCTCAACATCATCGACCAGCCGGTGACGATCAAGACGATCGAGATGCAGATCGCGGACAAGGGCTGGAAGGAAGGCTGGATCAGGCCGCAGCCGCCCCAGGAGAAGACCGGCAAGAGCGTCGCTGTCGTCGGCAGCGGCCCGGCGGGCCTCGCTTGCGCGCAGCAGCTCGCCCGCGCCGGACACTCGGTGACGGTGTTCGAGAAGGCCGACCGGGTCGGCGGGCTGCTGCGCTACGGCATCCCCGACTTCAAGATGGAAAAGCACCTGATCAATCGGCGCGCGGTCCAGATGGAAGCCGAAGGCGTGACCTTCAAGACCTCCACCGAGGTCGGGGTCGACGTGTCGATCAAGTCGCTGAGGGAAAACTTCGACGCGATCGTCCTGGCCGGCGGGGCCGAAGAGCCGCGCCAGCTCGAGATTCCCGGTGCCGAGCTACCTGGGGTGCGCCTGGCGATGGAGTTCCTGACCCAGCAGAACAAGCGCAACGCCGGGGACGTCGAGGAACGCGCCGCGCCGAGGGGAACGATTACCGCGAAGGACAAGCACGTCATCGTCATCGGCGGCGGCGACACCGGATCAGACTGCGTCGGCACCTCGAACCGCCAGGGCGCGCTGAGCGTGACGCAGATCGAGATCCTGCCGCAGCCGCCGGAGAAGGAAAACAAGGCGCTCACGTGGCCCGACTGGCCGATGAAGCTGCGCACCTCGTCGAGCCACGAGGAAGGCGTGGAGCGCGATTGGGCGGTGTTGACCAAAAAGGTCGTCAGCAAGGACGGCGCGGTCACCGGCCTCAAGTGCGTGCGCGCCGACTGGTCGAACGGCAAGCTGGCCGAAGTGCCCGGCAGCGATTTCGTCATTCCCGCCGACCTGATCCTGCTGGCGATGGGCTTCACCGGCCCGCGCAAGGCCGGTCTGCTGGCGCAAGCCGGGGTCGCGCTGACGGACCGCGGCAACGTCGCTGCGAATGTGGAAGATTATCGCACGAGCGAGGACATGATCTTTGCCTGCGGCGACATGCGTCGCGGGCAGTCGCTCGTGGTGTGGGCGATCCGCGAGGGCCGCCAGGCAGCGCGCGCGGTCGACGAAGCGCTGATGGGCGTGAGCGAACTTCCGCGTTAGGGTTTGCCGAGCGCGGCGTTGGCGCGGTCGAGCAGTTGCAGCAGCCTGAGATGGTCGCTCGGGCCGAGCGCGTCGCGGACCTGCTCTTCGCCCTCCGCGACGCGGGCGAGCATCGCCTTCATGATCCGCTCGCCCTCCTGTGTGACGCTGAGGTGATTTCGCCGTCGGTCGCTGGCAGACCGGTCACGGGCAGCCAGGCCGCGCGCTTCCAGTTCGTCGACGATCCCGACCAGTGCCGACTTGTTCAGCCCCGCCGCCCTCGCGAGCGCGGTCTGGCTTGAACCGGGATTGGCGGCAATCAGCGAGAGAACCGTAAGCGAACCGGTCGGCAGGCCGAACCCCTCGAGCGCGGCGATCGACCTCGCAGCGAGCGCGTTGCGCAGCAGCCGCACGCGCGGGCCGACGGTGTTTGCCAGTTGCCCCCACTGATGACCTGTTTGTCCGCGCTTCGCCATGAACCTTGCTCGCATCGGCGAATGGCTTTTGCAACCGTTGCGTGAGTCAACTATTCTGTCGCCAACCGATCCGAAGGACGTTCCCAGATGCAGGTCAACCCGCTTCATCCGCTGTTTGCCGCCGAGCTGGTCGGCGCCGACCTTACTTGTCCGCCAAACGAGGAACTGGTGCGAACGGTCGAGGACGCGATGGCGCGGTTCGGCGTGCTGGCGATTCGCGATGCGGATATCAGCGACGAGCAGCACAAGGACTTCAGCCGCGCATTCGGTCCCCTGGAGATCCCGAGCCGCGTGAAGGGCGCGGCCCGTCCGGTCGGCACCCGGCCGATGACGCCCGGGATCTTCTACGCCGGCAATATCGACCATAACGACAAGATCATTGCTTACGGCTCGGACCCCAAGAGTCTCGCCAAGGGCGCGGAGCGGTTCCACACCGATTCGAGCTTTCACACGATGCCGACGAAGTGGTCACTGCTCCATGGCGTCGAGACCCCGCCGCCGAGCGCAGGCGGCGATACCTGGTTTGTCGATGCGCGAGCGGCCTACGATGATCTGTCCGAAGCGACGAAGGAGCGGATCGCCAGCCTCGTCGGGCTCCACGACTTCTGGGAGGGCCGCAAGCTCGCCGGCTTCAAGGCCGAGATCACACCTGAGATGCGGCTGGTGATCCCGTTTCCGACGGTCAAGCATCCGCTGGTTCGCACGATGCCGTGCGGGCGCAAGACGCTGTACGTCGGCGGGCACTGCTTCGGCATCGAGGGCATGGGTTCTGCGGAAGGCCTGGACCTGGTCCAGGAACTTTATGCCCACGCCACGCAGGAGCAATACATCTATCGCCACCAGTGGCGGCAGTGGGACCTCGCGATCTGGGACAACCGCTGCACGATGCACGCGGCAACACCACTGCTGAGCGACCAATATCGCCGCGACATGCGCCGCACGACGATCAACGAAAGCGGCCCGGAGACGAGCGCCTACGAATGGATGGGACTGGCGGACGCGGCCTAGGCTGCGACCGGCTCCCTCACAGTCCCTACGTGCGTCCCCGGCGGGGACTTCACCGTGGTACGACGCATGTCTCGGCGATGATGAACATCGTCGAAGTCGCCCCCGCGATGGAGCGAGGCGAGGTTGTCCCAGATCGACATGTCGCCGGGCGCGTAGGTGATCGAGAAGACGTACCGCGGCTGGGTCACCCAGGCGATCAGCTCCTCGATCAGCGCGCGGCCTTCGCCGCGCTCCATGCCGACGATGTCGCGCGCGTGACTGCCGACGTAGAGAGTCTTGCGCCCGGTGATCGGGTGAGTCAGCACCACCGGCTGGCGCACCGCCGGCAGCGCGTCGATCTCTTCCTCGGTGTAAGGCATGCCGGCGCGTCGGCGTGACCAGGCGTGGGCGTGCTCGGCTTCGAGCCCTTCGAGCCTGGCCTTCATCGCCTGCGGTAGATCGTCGTAGGCGCTGCGGGCGTCGGCGAACCACGTCGCCCCGCCCTCGGGCGGAGCCTCGACGCAACGCAGCAGGCTCCAGCCCGACTTCTGCGCCATGAAGCTGGTGTCGGTGTGCCACAGCCGGTCGCCGCGCTTGTGAAGCCGCGTGCGCTCGTCGCTGACGATCTCATCCTGCTGATCCAGGTTCCCCGCGTCGAACATCTCCGGCAGGGCGAAGCGCGATTTCGCCAGCATCGACGGGGCGCTGAACAGGTCACCGAAGATGCGGCTGAAGGCGACATGGCTCTCGTCGGTCAGGCCGGTGTCGCGCCAGACCGTCACGCCCCATTGGTACTGCGCTTGGCGGATTTCTTCGGCCACCTCTTCGTCGAGCGGCTGGGTGAGGTCCACACCCGACAGTTCGGCGCCGAAGCGCGGCAGGATAGGTTTGACGTCAAGCGGCATCATTCTCTCCGGAATCGTTGTGAAGCTAAACCATCGCGGAGGGCCTTACCAGTCGATGGGCCCGCGGCCGTTGACTTCCAGAAATGCGTTCGCCTTGCTGAAAGGACGTGAGCCGAAGAAGCCCGCATGGGCCGACAGCGGGCTCGGATGCGCGCTGGTCAGGATCAGGTGACTGCCGCCGTTCGCCAGTTGCGGCACGTTCGCCGCCTTCTTCCGCGCATGGCTGCCCCACAGGATGAACACGCTGGGGACCTCGCGCTCGGCCACCGCCGTCACCGCGGCGTCGGTGATCGCATCCCAGCCCCTGCCCGCGTGGCTCCCCGCCTTGCCCGCTTCGACGGTCAGGGAATTGTTGAGCAGCAGGACACCCTGCCGCGCCCAGCGTTCGAGATTGCCGCTTGGACGACGGGCTATTCCGAGATCGCTTTCGAGCTCCTTGTAAATGTTCAGCAGCGACGGTGGAACCTGCACGCCATCCGGAACCGAAAAGCACAACCCGTGAGCCTGCCCCGGCCCATGGTAGGGGTCCTGGCCGAGGATGACGACCTTGACCTCGTCGAGCGGGGTCAGTTCGAGCGCCCTCAGCCGCATTCCCCGAGGCGGATAGATCGTGCGCCCGCGTTGCTCCTCGGCGCGCAACCAGCCGCCGAGGCGGCGGCTTGCGGGCAGCGCCAGCGCCGGATCGAGCGCGGGGCGCCAGCTGTCAGGAACCGTGTCGGCCATGCCACTCGCTTACCGCCTGACGCGCGGCCCTTCCAAGCGGCCCTTTTCCTCTTTCCCCAATGCCACTAAGGGCATCCTTAATGGCTGTTCATTTCCACGAAGAAGACCTGCCCGCAGACGTGCTCGCACCGGGGCCCGTCGCCGTCGACACCGAAACCATGGGGCTCGTTACCCCGCGGGATCGGCTGTGTGTCGTCCAGATTTCCGACGGTCAAGGTGACGAGCACCTCGTGCGCTTCGCGCGGGGCAGCCGTTACGAGGCGCCGAACCTCAAGGCCGTCCTTGCCGATCCGGGGCGACTCAAGCTGTACCACTTCGCCCGCTTCGATCTGGCCGCGATCGAATATTACCTCGGCGTCGTCGCGGCGCCGGTGTTCTGCACCAAGATCGCCAGCAAGCTGACCCGCACCTACACCGACCGCCACGGGCTCAAGAACCTGATCAACGAACTGCTCAACGACGATATCTCGAAACAACAGCAATCCAGCGACTGGGGAGCCCCCGAGCTCAGCGAGGCGCAGCGCGAATATGCCGCAGCCGACGTGCGCTATCTCCACCGCCTGCACGCCATCTTCGTCGAACGCCTGCAGCGCGAAGGCCGGACGGAACTCGCGCAGGCCTGCTTCGCTTTCCTTCCCGCAAGGGCACGGCTGGACATCGACGGCTGGGCCGATCGGGATATCTTCAGCCACGACTAAGGTTGGTTGCGGCACGGAAGGCGTGCATGACCGCACAGGCAGACAGGATCAGGAACCGCCGCCGCGCTTTCGCGGCGCCCGGCAGCCCGCTCGACCGGACGGTACGATGGCTGGCGCTCGGGCTGCCCGCGCTTGTCGGTGTCGTGGTGGCGCTGATGATCGTCACGCCGCTCGGTCCGCGCGGCGAGGTCAGCTTCCTGCTCAATCGCAACAAGGTGGCGACGGCGCCGAATCGGCTGTTCGTGAACAATGCCGTCTATCGCGGCGAGGATCAGAAAGGCCGGCCGTTCTCCCTCACCGCGGGCGAGGCCGTCCAGCACACCGCGATGCAGCCGGTGGTCGAGTTGCGCGACCTCGTCGGCAGCATCCTCCTGGACGAGGGTCCGGCACGGCTCACCGCGCCGACGGGAAGCTACAATTACGAAACCCAGCAAGTCAGCGTGCCGAACCAGGTCACCTTCGTTGCCGCAGACGGCTACGAGATGAGGACGAGCGGCGTGTCGATCGACCTCGACAAGAAGGCGATGGTCGGCAGCGGCGGAGTTGCCGGCGCCGTCCCTGCCGGAACGTTCTCGGCGGATTCGATTCACGCGGATCTCGATAAGCGCACGGTGTCGCTGCAGGGTAACGCGCGCTTGCGAATGGTCCCGGGCAAGATGGGCACGATGGAGGTGCCGCATTGAGCGCTTCCCCCGGTTTGCGCCAGCCGCTAGGGCTAGCGGCAATGGATCGGCGCACCCCCCTCGCTAGCCTTGCCTTACGCGGCCTTGCGGCCGGAGCGCTCGCCGGCGCGGTCGCTGCGGCGGTATTCGGCTCGCAAGCCGGCGCGCAAGGGATTGCCGGGTTCAATTCGGACCAGCCGGTGAATTATGCCGCCGACCGCATCGAGCTGCAGGACCGGCAGAACCGCGTGGTGCTCTCCGGTAATGTCGTTGTCGACCAGGGCGATCTCAGGCTGACGGCCGCGCGAACGACGGTGGCGTACACCAACGCCGGCGGAGTGAAGATCCAGCGGATCGACGCGACCGGCGGAGTCGTCGTCACCCGCGGCGACGAACGCGCCACCGGCTCGGCGGGCGTCTACGACTTCAACCGGCGGGTGATCGTGCTGTCGGGCGGCGTCCACTTGCGCCGCGGCACCGATACGCTCAACGGCGGCCGCCTGACGATGGACCTCAAGAGCGGACTGTCCACGGTCGATGGCGGAGGCGGCCCTGCGCCGGGCACGAGCACCAGCGGGCGCGTCAGCGGGACGTTCACGGTTCAGAAGCGGCCTTGAATTTCATTGACGATCGCGGCCACTCGCCAACTCGCCTGCGGCGGCAAATACGATCTTGCAGGATAAGTCCTGCCGCAAGTGACCGCCGGCACCGTCAGCGACGCTCGCGACAATCACAACCGCGCCGGCAACGACCTCAGGCCCGATTGCCCAATCCATGGTTGAGGAACGGGCCGGTTGCTCCGTCATTTCCGCGGGGAGCGCCGACACGGCTGTTCGCGCACACCCCTCACAGGTCCTCTTTGGCTGATTCTGGCAACGAGGCGCCGCCATTTGCGTCGTTTTCGCACCCTTCCGGTCGCCCGCGGCTTGTGCCATGGGGCATCGCGCACACGACAAACGGCAGCGGTGAATGAGCGAGCTCTTGAAGATAAGGCTTCCCGACGGATCGGTCCGCGAAATGCCGCGTGGATCGACGCCGGCAGACATCGCCGCGGCAATCGGTCCGGGATTGGCGAAAGCCGCGCTCGCCGCCCGCGTCGACGGCGAAGTGCGTGATATCATGCGGCCTTTGGAACGCGATGCCGACGTTTCACTCATCACCGGTCGCGACGAGGCGGACGCACTCGAGCTCGTCCGGCACGACTATGCGCACGTGCTGGCGGAGGCCGTGCAATCGTTATGGCCCGACACCCAGATCACCTTCGGACCAGCCACTGACGATGGCTTCTACTACGATTTCGCTCCCGGTGAGCGTGGGCCCTTTACCGAGGACGACCTGCCGCTGATCGAAGAAAAAATGCGCGAAATCATTGCTGCGGATAAAACGCTGCGGCGGGAGGAATGGACGCGCGATCAGCTGATCGATTGGTTCGAGCAGCATGGCGAGCGCTTCAAGGCCGAATGGGCTGCCGAACTGCCGGAAAACGAGCCGCTTACCGTCTACCACTCGGGCGGGGACTGGCTCGACATGTGCCGGGGCCCCCACCTCGCCAGCACGGGCAAGCTCGATCCGCAGGCTTTCAAGCTGACGCGCGTATCGGGCGCATACTGGCGTGGCGACCAGAAGAACGCCATGCTGAGCCGCATCTACGGCACCGGCTGGCTCAACAAGAAGCAGCTCGACACCTACCTGGTTCGGCTCGAGGAAGCGGCCAAGCGCGACCATCGCAAGCTCGGCCGCGAGATGGACCTGTTCCACCTCCAGGAAGAAGCGCACGGCAGCGTCTTCTGGCACCCCAACGGCTACCTGATCTGGCGCCAGCTCGAGGCCTACATGCGGCGCAGGCTCGATGCCGCGGGCTATGTCGAGGTCAAGACCCCGCAAGTGATGGACGCGCGCCAGTGGGAGAAGTCGGGCCACTGGGGCAAGTACCGCGAGAACATGTTCGTCATCCCCGACGAGGTGCCGAATACCGAAGACGAAGGGCCGCTGGTTTCTGACGCCGCCGAGTGGATGGCCTTGAAGCCGATGAACTGCCCGGCCCACGTGCTGATCTTCAAGCAGGGCATCACCAGCTATCGCGACCTGCCGCTGCGCATGGCCGAGTTCGGCTGCTGCCATCGCAACGAGCCCCACGGCGCCCTGCACGGCATCATGCGCGTGCGTCAGTTCACCCAGGACGACGCGCATATTTTCGTGCGTGAAGACCAGCTGGTCGACGAAGTGCGCGCCTTCTGCGACCTGCTCGACAGCGTCTACAAGGACCTCGGTTTCGAGCGGTACGCCATCAAGCTCGCGCTGCGGCCGGACGAGCGCTTCGGCACCGAGGCAATGTGGGACCAGGCGGAGCGGGAACTGCGCGAGGCGGTCGCCGCCGCGGGCCGGGCGACCGAGGAGTTCGGCTGGGAAGAGCTGCCCGGCGAAGGGGCGTTCTATGCCCCCAAGCTGGAATTCCACCTGACCGACGCTATCGGCCGGACCTGGCAGGTTGGCACGATCCAATCCGACCGCGTGCTTCCCGAGCGGCTCGACGCCAGCTACGTCGGTGAAGACGGCGAGCGTCACCGACCGGTGATGCTGCACCGCGCGATCATCGGCACCTTCGAACGCTTCATCGGAATTCTCATCGAGCATCACGCCGGGAGGCTGCCGCTTTGGCTGTCGCCCGTTCAGGCCGTCGTGGCAACGATCGTTTCCGAAGCCGACGATTACGCGAACGAGGTCCTGGCGAAGCTGCGCGCGGCCGGCCTGCGAGCCGACGCCGACCTCAGGAACGAGAAGATCAACTACAAGGTCCGCGAGCACTCGGTGGCCAAGGTCCCGCACATGCTGGTCGTCGGCAAGCGCGAGGCGGAGGAAGGCACGATCGCGCTACGCACGCTGGGAGAGCAGCAGCAGAAAGTGCTCAGTGTCGCTGAGGCAATCGCGTTCCTGCAGGGTGAAGCGACTCCGCCCGATTTGCGCTGATCAGACATGAATTTCGGCGCTCGCCTTCGGGCAACCCTCCTTGGCCCGAGGACGGCTATCGAAAGGTTTGGACGCTCGTGTCGCAGTCCGCGGTGACCTTGCTGCCCCGGGCCAGTTCCGAACCGGTGCTCTCCAGCCTGATCACCGTGATCGCGAGCCAAAGGCTTCCCCGGCCGGCTCGATTTACCCTGTTGAATGAGGACCGACGCCACGCGGCGGCCGATGCGCCTGGCCGGGTCCTGGCCCGTCGATGAGCGTCTTACAGCTAGAAGGGCAGCGCCTGGCCCGCGGCGATCAAGGCCAGGGCGCAGGCGGCCACGACGACGGCGCGCAGGATATCGGCCGGATCGGCCGAAAGCTGGCGGGCATAGGCGATAGCGCGGGCCATGGCGGAAATTGTCCGCCACAATCCCTAACGAATCCCTAACGCGGCCGTTTCGGCACGTGCTGGCTGGCGCAGTGGAAGCTGCCGCCGCCGGTGAGAACCGCGTCGGCCGGTAGGCCGACGGTCGCCCGGTCGGGGAACAGCTCGCCGATCGCCGCCACGCCGTCGGCGTCATGCACCGTGCCGTAGGTCGGCACGACGACGACGGCGTTGCAGATCGCGAAATTCATGTAGCTCGCCGGCTCGACGAGATCGGCCGCTTCGATCCGCCCCGGCGACGGCACGTCGCGTATCATGAGGCCGAACCCTCGGGCACGGGCTCGGGCGTCCTCGTAAACGGTGGCGTTGGGATCGTCGGCGCCGGTGGGCAAGGGTATCGCCAGCTCACCGGGCGCGATGAATCGCGCAAGGTTGTCGACGTGGCCGTCGGTGTGATCGCAGGCCAGCCCCTCGCCGAGCCACAGCACGTCGCGCAAGCCCAGATCGCTCCGCAGCCGCTCCTCGACCTGCGCGCGAGACAGGCCGGGGTTGCGGTTCGCATTGAGCAGGCACTGCTCGGTCGTGACGACGAGGCCGGATCCGTCGGTATCGATCGCGCCGCCTTCCAGGATCCAGTCGGATTGCGCCAGTGGAAGCCCGGCGGCCTCGGCCATCGAACCGCCGACTTCCTGATCGCCTTCCATGTCGTCGTACTTGCCGCCCCAGCCGTTGAAGCGGAACTTGCGGGCGTAACGCCGTCCCGACCCGTCGAACACGACCAGCGGCCCGGTGTCGCGCAGCCAGATGTCGCCGTAGGGATGCCGCTCGAGGATCACGGACGCGCTCGTCAACCCGCGCGCGCGCATCTCGTTGGCGGCGTCATGCACCACCAGTCGAACCTGCTGCCCGGTCTCGGCAACCACGTTGGCATAGGCGGCGATCTGCTCTTGCGCCGGAACGAGGGATTCTTCCCACAGCGACGCATCGTGCGGGAAGCCGATCCAGATCCATTCCTGCTCGGCGAACTCGGCCGGCATTGGCAGCGTGGCGGTCATAAAGTCCGGCGTCCCCTTGGAGGTCAGCGCATCGGCGCCGTTGGCGTTCCCCTTGGCAAACGCACGCCCGCGGAACAAGCGCCCCTTGCCCTCGCCGCGTCTCCCATGCAGTTGGAGAGGCATGGCGGACGATAGCCGAGCAGACTGGGGCGGAGCGCTCGCACGGGCGCGGGCGCACGCGCCTTTCCTGGCGGTTGGGCTGGACCGGCAGCCGGAGCTCGAAGCGATGCTGGCCCAGGGCAGCGCTGGCGAGGCTCTCGCCCTCGCTCGCACTTCGGGTGACGACAAGGATGTCGCGGCTACGCTGAGGCGGCAGCGCTGGGCCCTGGCCGTGACGCTGGCGATCGGCGACCTCGCGGGGGCGTTTTCGGTCGAGCGCGTAATGCACGAACTGAGCGACTTTGCCGATCGCACCCTCGATGCGGCCATTGCCGAGTCAATTCGTCGGAGGGTTCCCGAGGCGGAACCGGCCGGCTTCACCGCCCTGGCGCTCGGCAAGCACGGTGCGCGGGAGCTCAATTACAGCTCCGATATCGACCCGATCCTTCTGTATGACCCGGCCCGTCTGCCATCCCGCGAGCGGGACGATCCTGCCGAAGCGGCGCAACGCTACGCGCGCACAATCCTCTCGCTGCTGAGCGACCAGACCGAAGACGGCTATGTCTTCCGCGTCGACTTGCGTTTGCGGCCCGCGTCCGAGGTGAGCCCGCTCGCCATTTCGTTCGAAGCGGCGCTGACGCATTACGAAAGCTCGGCCATCGCCTGGGAGCGGGCCGCGTTCATTCGCGCCCGCTCGGCAGCGGGAGATGTCGCCGCGGGCGAGGCCTTCCTGCGCAGCATCGCCTCGTTCGTCTGGCGCCGCAGCCTCGATTTCACCGCGCTCGAGGAAATTCGCCGGCTCACTTCGCGCATACGTGACCACCACAAGGGTCCTAGCGAGCCGGGTCCGGGCTTCGATCTCAAGCGCGGCCGCGGTGGCATTCGGGAGATCGAGTTCTTTGCCCAGGCTCAGCAACTGATCCACGGCGGCCGCAATCCGGCACTGCAGGTCCGCGGCACGCGGGCTGGGCTCGACGCGTTGGCGGAGGCCGGGATCGTGTCGCGCGACGACGCCGCCCTGCTCGGCGAAAGCTACGATCGGCTGAGAATCATCGAGCACCGTTTGCAGATGATCGAGGACCGTCAAACGCATTGCCTGCCGCGCGAGGCGCAAGCCATCGACAATGTTGCCCGCTTGGACGGGCTGGCCGATGGCGCCGCCCTCGTCGGGGAACTGAAGACCATTACGGCGCAGGTGGCGATGCGCTATGATAGCCTCCTCGCCGGGACCGAGGGCAGGGCGCAACGGCCGTCGACCGCGCGCGACAATGCGGCGGTCGGAAGGATTGAGCAACGGATCGACAAGTGGCGTGAGACCTTGCGCACGTTGCGCGGGTCCGAGGCGCGCGCGGCGCTGGCTGCATTGAGGCCGACTCTGGTCGACGCGCTGGCGGGGTCACCGGAACCGGACCGGTCGATGACGCGCCTCGAAACCATCCTCGACAACGTGCCGACGGCGATCAACCTGTTTCGCCTGTTCGAGGCCCGACCGGGTCTGCTTGACCAGGTTCTACGTGTGGTCACCCTCGCCGAGCCGCTCGCCGAAGCGCTCGGCCGTCACCCCGAATGGCTTGACGGCATGATCGATGCCCGGGCGCTGGATCTTCCTGGCTCTGTCGCCGATCTTTCCAAACTCATGCGTAGCGCGCAGCCGGATTACGAACGGCGGCTCGATCGCATTCGCGAGGTCGTCGGGGAGCAGCGTTTTGCGCTGGGCGTGCAGCTCGTCGAGGCGCGCCACGATCCACTGGAAATCGGCGCCGGACTCGCCCGTGTCGCCGAAGCGGCGCTCGACACGGGGGCGGCGGCGGCTGCCGAGGAATTCGCCACGGTCCACGGCCGAATTGCCGGCAGTGATCTGCTTATCCTGGGCCTCGGCCGCCTCGGCGGTGGCGTTCTCACTCATGCCTCCGACCTCGACATCATCTACCTCTTCACGGGCGAGATCGGTGTCGAGTCGCAAGGCGGCAGGCCGCTGACCGCATCGCTCTATTTCAACCGCCTCGCACAGAGGGTGACCGCGGCCTTGAGCGTCCCGACGGCTGCCGGCGCGCTGTACGAGATCGACACGCGGCTGCGTCCGCAAGGCACGCAGGGGCCACTCGCTGTCAGCCTCGACAGCTTTGCTCGTTATCAACGCGAGGACGCATGGACCTGGGAGCACATGGCGCTTGCCAGGGCGCGGCCGTTGTTCGGACCCCCCGACGCGCGTGCGGAGCTGCGGCAAGTCATCGAACAGGTCCTGCGGCAGGAACGCGACCCTGAAAAACTGCGCACCGATGTCCTCAAGATGCGTTCCGAAATTGCCGCCAACAAATCTCCCTCCGGTCCGCTCGATGCCAAGCTTCAACGGGGCGGGCTGATCGACTGCGAATTCATCATACACTACCTCCAGCTTCGCGAGCGGACCGGGTTCAGCCCCGATCTCGAGGTCGCCGTTGCCGAGCTGACAAGCGCCGGCTTGCTGCCGCGCGGCTTTTCAAAGCAGCACGATTTTCTCACCCGGTTGCTGATTGCCGCCCGATTGCTGGCGCCCGACGGGCAAGTGCCGGCCGACCGTGCGCAAGAGGTGCTTGCCCGATGCTGTGGGACGCGGGATTTTGCTGCGCTCTTGCGCAGGGTCGAGGAAGCGCGGCATGTCATCGCCGCCGCGTGGACCGAAACGTTCGGCCAGACACTGGAGGTAGCCGCATGACCACCCGACCCGACGTTGGCGATACGATTCCCGATATCGCGCTCGACACCCCTGACGGCGGCCCCGTCAAAGTTTCCGACTTTCGCGGCGGCAAACTGGTGCTGTTCTTCTACCCGAAGGACGATACGCCCGGCTGTACGACCGAGAACAAGGACTTCTCGGCTCTCGCCGGCGAATTCGAGAAGGCCGGCGCAGCCTTGCTCGGCGTCAGCAAGGATTCGCCGGCCAGGCACCTGAAGTTTGCCGCCAAGCACGGCCTCGCCGCGCCGCTGGCCTCCGATGCGCAGGAGAATGGTCTTGCGGACGCCCTTGGCGTGTGGACCGAAAAGAGCCTTTACGGCCGCAGGTTCATGGGCATGGAGCGCACGACCTACCTTGTCGATGCACAAGGGAGGATCGCGCGGGTCTGGCGAAAGGTCAAAGTCAAGGGCCACGCCGAGGAGGTGCTCGCGGCGGCGAGAGCCCTGTGATGACCCGCGACGCGGCAATCCGAGCCGCGTACCAGCTTTGATCCAATCTGCAACGCGCGAGAATTTTCCCGATTCACGATCCAGGCGCAGCACTGTCCTCAAGTCGCCAGACACGGTTGAGACCATCGCCAGCGAATCGTTGACGCCGGGATCGCCCACGTGGAGCTCGGCGCCAATCACTTCCCACGAGGCGTGCTCCACGCGCGATCAAGCGCCGCCGGGACGTTTGGCGAGAAAGGGCCAACACCCCCTTTCGCGACACTTTTGAGCCTCCATTCAACGACTCGGCGCGTCGCGCAGGCAGTTTGTCGCGCCGTTGGGACGCACCTGTTGCCTAATTAACGATTGCCCGGATACCTCCCAACTACCGAGACGGCGGGGGGTTCCGACCATCTCGAAAAGTTCGGGGCTTCGGCCTCTTGGGGATTTGCTGGGCAATGTCCGGCGGATCGGGATACGAACGGGATTATGGTCGCATGATTTTCAACCGGGCTCTTCGCGCTGCTGCAGGCCTCGCTATCGCCGCCGGCGCAATCGCAGCCCATCCCGCCCTCGCCAAGGACGCACCTGCGACGACCACGGCGGCAACCACGCAGCTTTCCGGCGCCATCCGCGGCGATGCGGCAGGCCCGCTCGGTCAGGGCGAAAAGGAATTCACGCAGCTGTTCGCCAGCTGGAAGAAGCTGGCCGGTCCGACGGGCAGCATCGCGGGCGTGCCGCAGCAACCCGTGTCGGTGCCGTCGATCGCGCCCTTGCAGGGCTTCCGCTTGACCAGCGGCTACGGCAATCGCGAGCACCCGATCCTCGGCGGCATTCGCAAGCACGAGGGCATCGATCTCGCCGCCCCAACCGGAACGCCGGTTTATGCCCCCGCCGACGGGCTGGTCGAGATGGCGCAGCGGTTCGGTAGCTACGGCAACTTCATCAAGATTTTCCACGGCGGCGACATGGAAACCCGCTACGGGCACCTGTCCGCCTACAATGTCGCCGCGGGACAATACGTCCACAAGGGTGACTTGATCGGCTACGTCGGCAGCACCGGCCGCGCGACCGGGCCGCACCTGCATTATGAAGTTCGGATTGACGGTCAGGCGGTCAACCCGATTCCCTACCTGTCGTTGGGCCAGGTGGCCGTCGCGGCTGACCCGACCGGCGCCAGCGACGCCGACTGAGCATTTCCGATTGGACGGGAAGAAGGCGGCGGGCGATCCCGCCGCCTTCTTCGTTTGTGGAAACAGCTAGCGGCGCAAAAGGCGCTCGGCGATGGAACGCACCTCGGCGCCGATGTCGGGCCGTTCGAGCGCCAGTGTCAACGTTGCCTCGACGAACCCGGTCTTGTTGCCGCAATCGAAGCGCCGACCATCGAAAGTCACGGCGTGGAACGGCTGACGGCCGATCATCTTGGCCATAGCGTCGGTGAGCTGGATCTCGCCCCCCGCTCCCTTCTCCTGCCCTTCAAGCGTGCGCATGACCTCGGGCTGCAGAATGTAGCGCCCGGAAACGATCTTGTTCGAGGGCGCCCGCTCGACCAGCGGCTTTTCGACGAGCCCCTTCACTTGGGTGAGATTGCCGCGCGTTTCGCCGGGATCGATCACGCCATAGCTGGAGACCTCCTCGCGCGGGACTTCGAGCACGCTGATGAGGTTTCCTCCTACTTCCTCGTAGGCTCTAACCATCTGCGCCATGCATCCGGGTGTGCCGACCATCAGCTCGTCGGGCAGCAGGATCGCGAACGGTTCGTCGCCAACGATCGCGCGCGCGCACCAAATCGCGTGCCCGAGCCCGAGCGGAACCTGTTGGCGCACGGCGACCAGATCGCCGGGCTTGATGCGGGTTGCCTCGAGTACCGAGAGATCCTTGCCGCGTTCCGACATGGTCGCCTCGAGCTCGTAGGCGATGTCGAAATGCTCGACGATCGCGGTCTTCCCACGTCCCGTGACGAAGATCATCTGCTCGATGCCGGCCTCGCGCGCTTCGTCGACTGCGTACTGGATCAAAGGACGATCGACGATCGGCAGCAGCTCCTTGGGGATCGCCTTGGTCGCCGGGAGGAACCGAGTGCCCAATCCCGCGACGGGGAACACGGCCTTGCGGATCGGCTTGCGGGCGCTGGTCATGGGCGAGGCGATAGGGTGGCCCGGTGCACGCCGTCAACCGCGCACGCCGCGTCGACGCCGGCGGACCCTTGCATCAGCTCGGGCGTTTGATGGGCATGGATGAAAGGAGTTCGCGATGGCCCTTCTCAAGCTCGCCGCGCTGGGGACACTCGGTTACATAGGCTACAAGTATTACCAGCATCAGAAATCAGAATCCGCGCCGGCCTTCGCTGCCGGGCAGCCGGGCGGCGAGAACTTCGCCAAGGTGCGCGACGCCGGCCCCCAGGCAATGGCGGACAAACCGCGGCGCGAGTGGGAGATGGCTGACGAGCAGAGCGACCAGAGCTTCCCTGCCTCGGACGCGCCGGGAAATTACTGACGCCATGCATTCGCCACCAGCCACAGGCGAATGGCGCCTGCCAGTCCCGGAGGCGTTGCCGTGTCAAGGCGCTCCTCGTCGATCCTCGCCACCAGGGCGTTGATCGGCAACCGCTCGCGCTCGGCCGCCTGCCGCAGCATGTCCCAGAACAGCGGCTCGAGGCTGATCGAAGTCTTGTGCCCGGCGATCTCGACGGAACGCTTCACCGGCGGATGGTAAGGCACTTCGCTCAACGGTCGGGGCCGAGCATCTTCTCGGGCCGGACGATCCGGTTGTAGTCCTCTTCGTTGACCCAACCGCTGGCGATTGCGGCCTCGCGCAACGTAATGCCCTGCTCGTGCGCGGCCTTGGCTATCTTGGCCGCCTTGTCGTAGCCGATGGATGGGGCGAGCGCGGTGACCAGCATGAGCGAACGCTCGACCCCCGCTGCGATATTCTCGCGACGCGGCTCGAGGCCCTTGAGGAGATGTTCGGTGAAACTCGCGGTCGCATCCGCAAGCAGCCGCACCGACTGCAGGAAATTGTAGGCCATCGCCGGGCGGTAGACGTTCAATTCGAATTGGCCCTGGCTGTCGGCGAACTGGATCGTCGCCTGATTGCCGAACACTTGCGCACAGGCCTGCGTCAGCGCCTCGCACTGCGTCGGATTGACCTTGCCGGGCATGATCGAGGACCCGGGCTCGTTCGCCGGCAATGCCAGCTCGCCAAGGCCCGAGCGCGGGCCGGAACCGAGCAGGCGTATGTCGTTGGCGATCTTGTGCAGCGCACTGGCCAGCGTCGCTAGCGCACCGTGGGCGAACAGCAGGGCGTCCTGCGAAGCGAGCGCCTCGAACTTGTTGGGAGCGGGAACGAAGGGCAATCCGGTCGCCTCGGCGATCTCCCGCGCTACCGCCTGCGCAAAACCCTTCGGCGCGTTGAGGCCGGTTCCGACTGCCGTGCCGCCTTGAGCCAGTTGGTATAGTCCGGGCAAGGCAAGCTCGATCCGTTCGATGCCGGCCCCGACCTGCCGCGCGTAGCCGGAGAACTCCTGCCCGAGCGTCAGCGGCGTCGCGTCCTGCGTATGCGTGCGGCCGATCTTGACGATCCCGTCCCACGCGCTGCTCTTGGCCGCGAGCTCCGCGTGCATGGCCTTCAGCGCGGGCAACAATCTGCCTGTCAGTTCCCGCGCCGCGGCGATGTGCATCGCGCTCGGGAACGTGTCATTCGACGACTGGCTCATGTTGACGTGATCGTTCGGATGGACCGGACTCTTGGCGCCGAGCTTGCCGCCGAGCGCGAGATTCGCGCGGTTGGCGATGACCTCGTTGACGTTCATGTTCGTCTGGGTGCCGGAGCCGGTCTGCCACACCACCAGCGGAAACTCGTCGTCCAGCTTGCCCGAAGCGATCTCCGCCGCGGCCGCTTCGATCGCTTGAGCCAACTTCGCCTCGAGCAATCCGAGCTTGCAATTGGTTCGCGCCGCGGCGCCCTTGATCACGCCCAGCGCATGGATCAGCGCAAGCGGCATGCGCTCGCCGCCGATGCGAAAATTCTCGAGGCTCCGCTGCGTCTGCGCACCCCAGAGCCGATCGGCCGGGACGGCGATTTCGCCGAACGTATCGGTTTCGATGCGGGTCTTGGTCATCCGGCCAGCCTAGTCCCCGCCGCTGCCCGAGTCACACGAAGTTATGTCGCTTTCGCAAGGCGCGCCGAACGCAGGCGTTCGGCGCGGCACGTCCAGGCGACGAGGTCGCGGCAAGCCATCGTCGCTCTTGTCAATGAAGGGGTAGGAACGTCGAGGCGGGGGTTAGGCGTCTCGGCGCTCCTGAGCCGGCATACCTATCGAAAGATAAGGTGCCTATCATGAGAATTATCAAGTTCGCCCAAATTTTTAGTACATGTGCTGCCCGCCGTTGATGCTTATCGTCGAGCCGGTGACGAAGCCGGCGTCCTCGGAGCAAAGGAAGGCGACGCCGCGGGCGATTTCCTCGGCATGGCCGAGGCGGCCGACGGGGATTCGTGCGACGATCTTCTCGAGCACGTTTTCGGGCACCGCCGCGACCATGTCGGTGTCGATGTAGCCGGGCGCGATCGCATTCACCGTGATCCCGAAACGTGCGCCTTCCTGCGCCAGGGCCTTGGTGAAGCCGTGGATGCCGCTCTTGGCCGCGGCGTAGTTGACCTGCCCGTACTGTCCGGCCTGGCCGTTGATCGAGCCGATGTTGACGATGCGCCCCCAGCCGCGATCCTTCATGCCCGGGAAGCAACCCTTCGCCATGTTGAAGCAACCGCCGAGGTTGATGCGCATCACGTCGGACCAGTCCTCGAAGCTCATTTTGAGCAGCGTGGCATCCCGCGTGATGCCGGCGTTGTTGACCAGCACGTCGATCGGGCCGACTTCGCGTTCGACCTTGGCGCAACCCTCGATGCACGCCTGGTGATCGCCGACATCCCACCTGTAGGCGGGAATGCCGCTCTCAAGAGTGAAGCCTCGCGCCTTTTCCTCGTTGCCGGCGTAGTTCGCGACGACCGTCATTCCATTGGCCTTGAGCTCTTCGCAAATGGCCCGGCCGATTCCCCGGGTGCCGCCGGTAACGATCGCCACGCGTGACATAGATTCTCCTCGATGCTGAACGAAAGCGCCGTGACAGGATTAGCGGGCGAACGGCGTTGGACAAAGAAAAACCCCGCCGCAGCGGGGTTCCCATCGTCACCAGCGCGGCGGCCTAGAAGCGGAATTGGGTTCCGACATAGACCGCCTGGCTATCCTGTGGCCCGTTCACGCTGGTCAGGCGATCGTGCTGCTGCGAATAGCGCAGACCCGCGGTCACATCGAGGTTGCGCGTCAGGCGATAGCTCTCGGCGACATCGACCGACTGTTCGCCAAGCGCATCGTGTGTGCGTGGTGCGCTGCCGAGCTTCTCTTCGTGCTGAAGCGCGATCTTGCCGGCGAAGCGGCTTGGGTCGCCTTGCGGCGCAGGAGCCGGCCGGAAAGCGGAAAGATCGGGAATTGCTGCGTCGGACAGCTTCTTCGACAGCACCGACGGCTGGGCAAGCTGCGCGAAGCCCTGGTAGCCGCGCAGCACGCCGAGATTGTAACGCACCGGCGCGATCCTGACCGGACCCTCCGCCGACATCTGATCCTGGGCCGCGGCGATGGCCGAACGAACTTCGATCGCGTGGGCCGTCCCCTCGTCTATGCGCACGGCAACGGTCACCGCGCGCTGGCCATGGCCGGCGGCGCCGGCCGGGGTGAAGCGCATCAGGTGAGCCCCGTTCGTGCTTTCAGCCACGAACTTGGCCAGCCGGGGATCGGCCGAAGCCGGGGTGAAGGGAAACGCGCTGTCGTCTTGCAGGCGTGGCGCGTGGCCGCCGAGGGCCTCGAGCGCGAAGCTGGCGGTCGGAATGCCCGCGAGCACAAGCGAGGCAGCCGCAACGGATGCGACAAGGCCGCCCCGTTTGCTGCTGTTTCGCCGATGCCCCATGACGCGCACGCCTCTTGTTATCTAAGCGATACCCTCATCCGATTGACGCTCCCCGCCCTTAACGGTTCCTGACCGATCCCGCAGAGACTCGGCAAGCAGCGCACGAATGGAATCGAACGATAGGCATAGACCCCTAAAACACCTAGGATTGAATCGCTTGCGACGCTTTGTTTTTCCATTGTGTTGCATGCGTCCCACAGAAAGTTCAATCAGGTTAAGCAGCCGTTCACCCCCTGAGCCGCCATTCACCGCGCGTTTCGGCCATTGCCGAAGCGCCACCTTGTCGCGCGCGGCGGGCAGGCTATAGAGACGCTCACGGGCGTGTCCGCGCCCCGGCATGAGGACTGAGAATGGCATTTCCGACGATCTCCAACGCAGCTTTTCGTCATTCCGCCCGAGGTTCGGCGCTGCGTCCGGCGGTCGGAATTGCCCTGGTCGTGGCGCTCGGCCTTTCCCTGGGCGGGTGCGGACGCCACAAGGTCAATCGGGCCGCCGAGGTCGCTTCGGCCTCGGTCACCTCGATCGGCGTCAATTCCTACCTCTGGCGGGCCGCGCTCGAGACACTCTCATTCATGCCGCTCACCCAGGCCGACAGCTCGGGCGGAGTCATCGTCACCGACTGGTATTCGAATCCGGGCAATCCGAACGAGCGGGTCAAGGTTTCGGTCTCTATCCTCGACCAGGATTTGCGCGCCGACGCCCTGCGCGTCGCCGCCAGCCGCGAGGTGATGGCGAACGGCGCTTGGGTCGCCGCGCCCGTGCAAGCGGCCACGGTGCAAAAGCTCGAGGATATCATTCTCACCAAGGCTCGCGACCTTCGGCGTTCCGACGTCGGCTGATTTCGCTTAGGGGCGACCCATGAGTGACAGTCGATTCGATCCGTCGCAAGCCGACGGACGCTGGCAGCGTGCGTGGGACGAAGCGCAGACCTTTCGCGCCGACGATGCCAGCGCGAAGCCACGCAGCTACGTGCTCGAGATGTTCCCCTATCCTTCGGGCCGCATCCACATCGGCCACGTGCGCAACTACACGATGGGCGACGTGCTGGCGCGCTACAAGCGGATGCGCGGGCACGAGGTGCTGCATCCCATGGGGTGGGATGCGTTCGGCATGCCGGCCGAGAACGCCGCCATTGAGAAAAAGGTGCATCCGGGCAGCTGGACCTACCAGAACATCGCCAACATGAAGGCTCAGCTCAAGCGTCTCGGCTTCGCGCTCGACTGGAGCCGCGAATTCGCCACCTGCGATCCCGCCTACTATGGCCATGAGCAGGCGCTGTTCCTGGACCTTTACGAGGCCGGTTTGGTTTACCGCAAGGAGAGCGCGGTCAACTGGGACCCGGTGGACCAGACGGTTCTGGCCAACGAGCAGGTGATCGACGGCAAGGGCTGGCGCTCGGGTGCCCCGGTCGAGAAGCGCAAGCTCAGCCAGTGGTTCCTGAAGATCACCGACTTCGCGCAGGAGCTGCTCGACGGCCTCGACGAGCTGGAGGAATGGCCCGAGAAGGTGCGCCTGATGCAGGAAAACTGGATCGGCAAGAGCCAGGGCCTCCAGTTCAGCTTCAGACTGTCGGACGGCGGCTCCGTGGAGGTCTATTCGACACGGCCCGACACGATCTTCGGGGCGAGCTTTGTCGCGGTCGCTCCCGATCACCCGATCGCCCAGGCGGCCGCGGGGCGGGACGCCGGAGCGGCCGCGTTCATCGAGCTGTGCAAGCAGGGGGGCACGACCGCGGCCGAACTCGAGACGGCCGAAAAGCTGGGCTACGCCATCGGCACGAAGGCGATCCATCCGTTCACCGGAGCCGAGTTGCCGGTCTACATCGCCAACTTCGTGCTGATGGAATACGGCACCGGCGCGATCATGGGGGTGCCCGGCCACGACCAGCGCGATTTCGAATTCGCCGCCAAGTACGGCCTGCCGATCGTCCGCGTGATCGCCCCGACCGTCGGAGAGGCCGATGCCCCGCTGGAAGGGGCATACTCGGGCGATGGCGTGTGCGTGAACTCCGAGTTCCTCAACGGCATGCCGGTCGACGCGGCGAAGAAGGCGGTGATCGACCGCGCCGAGGCCGGCGGCTGGGGCGAAGGCAAGACCGTGTGGCGGCTGCGCGACTGGGGCGTCAGCCGTCAGCGTTATTGGGGCACGCCGATCCCGTTCATCCACTGTGACAATTGCGGCGTGGTGCCGGTGCCGAAGGACCAGCTTCCGGTCGTGCTGCCGGAGGACGTCGACATATCGCAGCCGGGCAATCCGCTCGTGCGCCACCCGAGCTGGAAGCACGTCCACTGCCCCGATTGCGGCGGCGCGGCGACGCGCGAGACCGACACGCTCGATACGTTCGTCGACAGCAGCTGGTACTTCCTGCGCTTTGCCAGCCAGCCGGACGACCGGCCGTTCGACCCCGAGGTCGTCGCGAAATGGATGCCGGTCGACCAATATATTGGCGGCATCGAGCACGCGATCCTGCACCTGCTCTACGCCCGCTTCTGGTGTCGTGCCCTCGCCCGCATCGGCAGGCTCGAAGTGGTCGAGCCGTTCGCCAGCCTGTTCACGCAAGGCATGGTGACGCACGAGACCTATTCGCGCGATGTCGAGGGGCGCGAAGTGTTCTTCGAGCCTCGCGAGGTGGATCGCTCGGGCGGCGGCGCCACCCTCAAGGCCGATGGCAAGCCAGTGGCGATCGGCCGGGTCATCAAGATGTCGAAGTCGAAGAAGAACACGGTCGACCCCGACGAGATCGTCGCCAGGTACGGTGCCGACGCGGTGCGCTGGTTCATGCTCTCCGACAGTCCGCCAGAACGCGACCTGCCGTGGTCCGAAGCCGGCATCGAGGGTTGCTGGCGCTTCGTGCAAAGGCTGTGGCGGCTGTTCGGGCAATTCGATGGCAGCGCCGGCGACGAGGACAAGGCGCTCAAGCGCAAGACGCACCAGACGATCGCCGAGGTGGCCGAAGACATCGAGGCCCTGTCGTTCAACAAGGCGGTCGCACGGATTTACGAGCTGACCAACGCGACGGAGAAAGCGAAGCCCTCGGCCGACCGTGATTGCGCTATTAGGACGCTGCTGTTGCTCGCCGCACCGATGATGCCGCATCTTGCGGAAGAAGCGTGGGCCGGGCTCGGGGAAACGGGCCTGGTCGCCGATGCGTCGTGGCCCGAGCTCGACCAGGCGCTGCTGGTGGAGGACGAGGTCACGATCGCGGTGCAGCACAAGGGCAAGCTGCGCGACACGGTGACCGCTCCCAAGGGCGCGCCGAAGGAACAACTCGAAGCGCTTGCGCTGGCGAGCGAGAAGGTCCAGCGTTCACTTGACGGGGCAGAAGTGCGCAAGGTGATTGTCGTGCCCGACCGGCTGGTGAACATCGTCACATGAAGCGGCTGGACCTGCCCATCGTAATGCTGCTGTCGCTGTCCGGCTGCGGTCTCTCGCCGATGTACGCCGGTGGCGGCAGCGGGCCGGTTGCGCGGGGCCTCGCGGCGGTCGAGGTTTCACCGATCCAGGGCAAGGCCGGATGGCTGATGCGCAATGATCTCAGGGATCGGCTCGGCCAGTCGGGCAACCATGCCGCCACGCGCTACCGGCTCGACGTCCTGCTTGACGACCAGCTCGAGGGAATGGGCCTGATCAGTGACGATACCGTCGGCCGCGAGCGGCGCACATTGCGTGCGCGCTACCAACTCGTCGATGTGGCCAGCGGCGACATCCTGCTCGATGCCACGGCGGGCTCCGATGCCGGCATCGATGTCGTCTCGAGCGAATATGCGACGATCGCCGCCGAGAACACGGCGCTGGAAAACCTCTCGCAAGAAGTTTCCGACCAGATCGTCGCTCGCCTCGCGCTGACGCTCCGCGCGCAGTCGTGAAGGCCACGCAGAAGGACTTTCGCCAGAAAGCCCCGCGCGCGGCCCGCGACTGCCGTGTGTTTTTCTTCTGCGGTCCCGACGAGGCGGGCGCGGCCGCGGCGGCCGGCATGATTGCAGGCCTGTTTCCCGACGCCGGGGAGCGCGTGGAGTTGGCCGGCGGAGACTTGCGCGGCGACCCTGCCCGCCTGGGCGACGAGGCGCGTTCCGGTTCGCTCTTCGGAGATGCCCGCCACGTCTACGTTCGCGCCTCGGGCGACGAGGCGCATGCTGCGGTCAGCGCCCTGCTCGAGACCATCGATTCCGGCGAAGCCGAAGGGGCCTGTCCGGTCCTGATCGTCGCGACCTCGGCCACTGACAAGTCCCGCACCGCCGTGCTGCTCGAGAAGCGCGACGACGCACTGGTGGCGATGTTCTACCCGCCCGACTTGCCAGAGGTGACGAACGAAGTCGGACGAATGGCGGGCGCTGCCGGGCTGAAGATGAGCCCCGACCTTAACGAGCGGATTGCGCGTGCCGCCGGGCTCGACTTGCGGCTTGCGCAATCCGAGGTTGAGAAGCTGGCTCTCTATTGCGACGCTTCGCCCCAGGCACCGCGGGCCGTTCACCCGCAGGACCTCGATGCCATTGGAGCCTCGACCGAGGAGGAAGGCTTCATGCCGCTGGTCAATGCGGTACTCTCGGGCGATGCCAGAAAGGTACCTGGCGAGCTGCGCCGGATGCGCGAGCTCTCGCTCAACCCGGTCGGCGTCTTGCTGGCTTTCGAACGCCGCGCGGCTCAGCTCGCCCAGCTGGCGGCGAGGTTCGGCGGTCGCGGCAGGCTCGACCAATTCATCGACGGGGAAAAGCGGGCGCGAAGAATTTTCTGGCGCGATGCTGGCGATCTTCAGAAACAACTCGCTTCATGGCGCGGCGAACGGCTCGACCGGCTGGTCAGGCGGTTGGCCGAGGCCCATCGCGCGCTCCTCTCCAATAGCGCGGCGGCCGAAACACTGCTGGGGCAAGAACTGGCCGAAATAGCGCGCAAGGCGATGGCCCAGCAGAAAACCCGCTGACGCCCCGCGGGCATGGGACGTGCAATGCCCCTCGCCTGCTTGCATCGTCGATCAGCGTCACCGGCAGCGGCCTCGCTGCGTCCGGGCCTGGCCGGCTCTGCCCGGATCCGCGGCCTCGCGTGGAGCGACCGACCGCGAGGCGAACCCTGCCAATCGCGCCTGCCGGGCGATGGCGAATGCGTCAGCGGGCAGATGATCTCGCGAGACGTTCGGCTATGGGTGGCACCCCCCCCTGATCGAGTCGCACGGGCGTGCGTTCTGAACGGTCCCCTTGCGGCGGCCCATGCCAACCGCCATGTGACCGGCGTGATCGAAACCGGTTTTCACGCACTTGTCGACGGCCGCCGGATCGCCTTTCGTCAGCGTCGGGGACGCGAGCCGACGATCGTGTTCCTCCCCGGCTACATGTCCGACATGGCGGGCAGCAAGGCCATGGCGCTGTTCGACTGGGCGGGCGAAACGGATCGCGCGTGCCTGCTGTTTGATTACTCCGGCTGCGGCGAGAGCCTAGGCGATTTCGCGGACGGAACGCTCTCACGCTGGTGCGAGGAAGCCGTTGCGGTGATCGAGACCCGTACCCAAGGCTCGGTGCTGCTGGTCGGCTCGTCGATGGGCGGCTGGCTAATGCTGCTGGTGGCGCAAGCGCTGGGCGATCGTGTCGCGGCGCTGGTCGGGATCGCCGCGGCGCCGGACTTCACCCAATGGGGCTATGATGCCTGCCAGAAGGCACGGCTTGCCGCGGGGGAGACCTTGCGGCTCGCCAATCCCTACGGACCGGAGCCGACCCCCGTTTACCCAAGCTTCTGGGCCGATGGCGAAACGCTCCGCCAGCTCGAGCATGAAATCCCGTTCGACGGGCGCGTGCGGCTGCTACACGGCCTGGACGATGCCGACGTCCCGCCCGAAATCTCGCTGCGGGTGGTCGCGGCGTTACGTTCACAGGATGTGCAGGTGACGCTCGTCAAGGGCGGCGATCATCGTCTGTCGCGCGAGAGCGACATTGCCTTGCTGCTTCGCACCCTCGCCGCGCTTGTCTGAAGAACCGCTCATGCTGCTTGCTGCCATCGCTTTCCTCGCCGCCGAGCCCGCCGCAGCGACGCCGGCACCCGCGCCCGAGGCGAGCCGGCTGAAGGCCTGCCTCGAGCAGGCCCAGGCGGAGCCCGCGAAGGCGATTCCGGCGGCCAGCCGGTGGCTCGCCGAAGCGAAGGGCGTAGCGCGTGCATTGCCGCAGCAGTGCCTCGGCCAGGCGTACACGAGCCTGCAAAACTGGACCGCTGCGCACGGCGCGTTCCTCGCCGCACGGGATGCGGTGGCGCCGAGCGATCGCGGTGCGCGGGCACGCCTCGGAGCGATGGCCGGAAATGCCTCGCTCGCGGCCGGCGACGCCACTACAGCGCTTGCGGAGCTGGACAACGCGGTCGCCGATGCGAGCCTTATCGGCGACAAGGCGCTCGTCGGCTCGATCAGGGCCGACGACGCGCGCGCGCTGGTTTCGCTGGGGCGCAACGCCGTTGCCGCAAAGGTCCTTGACCTCGCGCGAGCCGAGGCGCCGAAGGACGCCCAGATCTGGCTGCTTTCGGCGACGCTGGCGCGGCGGATGGGCCAGCTCGAACAGGCCCGGCAGCAAATCGCCAATGCGGCAGTCCTCGACAGGTCCGATCCTGCCATCGGACTGGAGGCCGGGGTGATCGCCGAACTGGCTGGCGACGAGGCTGCGGCTCGCGCGAGCTGGCAAGCGGTTGTCGCCGCGGCTCCCGACGCTCCAGAGGGTAGGAGCGCCAAGGCGTACCTGGCGCAGATCGGCGGGTCAGGCGGATGATCCCGCTTTCGGTCCTCGACCTTATCCCGGTGCGGGAAGGCAGCGGCGTGGGCGAGGCGCTGGCCGAGGCGGGGAAACTCGCTGCGGCCGCCGAGGCGGCGGGCTACAAGCGTTTCTGGGTCGCCGAGCACCATGCAACCGAAGGGGTCGCGGGCGGGGCGGTATCCGTCGCGCTGGCGCACATCGGCCATTGCACCTCGACCATTCGCCTGGGCGCCGGTGGGATCATGCTGCCGAACCACAACCCGTTCGTGATCGCCGAGCAGTTTGGTGCGCTAGATGGGCTGTTTCCCGGCCGAATCGACCTCGGCCTCGGCCGCGCACCGGGTGCCGCTCCCATCCTTTTCCAGGCCCTGCGCAAGGACCCGGCGCGCGCCGCCGAATACTTCCCCAACGACGTGGTTGAGCTGCGCGCGCTGTTCACCGGGGACATCGATTTGCCGATCCGGGCCACGCCGGGTTTCGGCGCGAAGGTCGAATTGTGGATGCTCGGCTCGAGCCTGTTCGGTGCGCAGCTCGCTGCGCAACTGGGCCTGCCTTACGCTTTCGCCAGCCACTTTGCGCCCGATCAGCTCGACGCCGCGCTCGAGACCTATCGCACCCGCTTCCGCCCCTCGGCCGCCCTTGCAGAGCCGCACGCGATGGCGGCGATGACGGTGATTTGCGGCGATACGGACGAGGAGGCGGAGCTGCTCGCCTCCTCGCAGGACCAGGCGTTCGTGCGGCTGCGCAGCGGGGATCCGGGCAAGTTGCCGCCGCCCGTGCCCGGCTACCGGCAGTCGCTGCCCGAATCGGCGCAAGCGATGCTCGAGCGGCTGGCCGTCGCGCGCGCGGTCGGCTCCCCCGAGACGGTGGCGACCAAGATCACCCGCTTCGTCGAGCGCACCCGGGCCGACGAGATCATCGTCTCCGGCGCGACTTACGATCCGGCCGCCCGGCGGCGCTCGCTCGAGCTTACGATCCGAGCCGTTGCTCCCTAGCGCCGGTAAGTCTAAGGGGACGCGTAAATTCGTTTCAGATGTAACGAAAGGCAGGAAGGCATGGCGGCGGACGGCGGGGGGAAAACCGGACTGTCGAAGTCGCAAAAGGCGCTCGCCAGGCGCCTCGCCGAGCGCATTGGCGACTCGATGCTACCCGGCGAGACGGCGCTATCCGCCGCCCGCCTTTTCGACGCGGCTGACTTCCTGCTCGAAGCCGCTCTGGTCCGCAGCGACGGGCAACCTTCGATCCTGCTTCGCAGCGCTCCGGGCGGGCGAACCATGCGCCTGGCGGTGATCAACGACGACATGCCTTTCCTGGTCGATTCGGTGGCGTCGGCAGTGGCCGCGCAAGGGCTGGCGATCGACGTTCTCGCGCACCCGATCGTCACCGTCGAACGCAAGTCCGGAAAGCTCACTTCGCTGCCCGAAAAGGGCGGGCACCCAGAATCGATGATCTACCTCGAGGCCGGCCGGGTCGACGCGAGGCAGCGCCGCGCGCTCGAAAAGGCGCTCGAGGTAACCCTTGGCGACGTGCGCGCGGCGGTGGCAGACTGGCCGAAGATGGTCGCCCGCATCGAAGCCGATGCCGACCTGACGAGCGATGCGGAGGGCGCGGACCTGCTGCGCTGGTTCGGCAGCGGCATGCTTACGCTGCTCGGCCATGTCACGCGCTGGCGCGACGGCCGCAACACCGATGCGCTGGGCATTTGCCGCAAGAGCATCAAGCAACCGCTGGCCGACGAAAGCTACGCGAGGGCGTTCGCGTGGTTCGACCGCAAACGCGGGCCGGCGCCGCTGATCGTCAAGGCCAACCGGCTCTCGAACGTCCACCGCCGGGTCCCGCTCGACCTGTTCATCCTCCCGATCATTGAGCGCGGCCGGGTTGCAGCGCTCTCAATCCACGCCGGAGTGTGGACCAGCGCCGCCCTCGCCACGCCTCCCGACGAAGTCCCGCTGCTGCGGCGCCAGCTTTCCGCGACGATGGATGAGTTCGATTTCGCGCCGGCGAGCCATGACGCCAAGGCGCTGGTGCACGCGTTGACCACTCTGCCACACGACCTCATCATCGGCTTCTCGCACGCCGACATCACCCGCGTCGCGACCGCCATGATGGCGCTGGCCGACCGCCCGCGGCCGAGAGTCGAACTGGTTGCCGCGCCGCTCGCGAGGCACCTGTTCGCCTTCGTCTGGCTGCCGCGCGACGCCTTCTCGACCGAGGTTCGCGAAGAGGTCCAGGCGCTGCTCGAAGAAGAAACCCGGACCAAAACGCTCGATTGGAGCCTGATGGTCGAAGGCAGCAATCTCGCGATGCTGCGCTACGTGCTCGACTTCCGCGCACACGAGAACAGGCCAGACCAGGCGGCAATCGACCGGCGGCTGCAGGCCATGCTGCGTGGTTGGGGCGAAGCGGTCGAGGCCGAGTTGGCCAAGAGCGTCGAACCGGGCCGCGCCGCGGCGCTCGCCGCCCGCTATGCCGAGGCGTTTCCGCAAAGCTACCGCAGCGTGTTCGGCCCCGTCCAGGCGGCGCGCGACATCGAGCGGCTGCGCCACCTCGCCCCGCTCGACCCCGATCGCCCGCTCGGCCGTGACGCCAGGCTCTATCGGCTCGAGAGCGATGCTGCCGGCGAATTGCGGCTGAAGATCTACCAGCAGGGCGGTTCGATGCCGCTGTCGGACGCGGTGCCGGCGCTGGAGAATTTCGGTTTCCGCGTGCTCTCGGAATTCCCGACCGAGCTCGTCAACGGCGAGCGGGCGACGGTGCACGATTTCCGGCTGTCGCTCGTCCGCGACGATCCCGCCGATGTGCTCGCCCGCGCCGATGCTATCGAAGGGGCCATCGCCGCGGTTCTCAACGGCCTTGCCGAGGACGACGTGTTCAACCGCCTCGTCATCGGCACCGCGCTCGATGCGCGGGAGGCGAACTGGCTGCGCGCAATGTATCGCTACCTGCGCCAGGCAAGCCTGCCGTACACGATCTACACCGTGGTGGAGGCCTTGCGTGCCGCTCCCGACGTGACCCGCGGCCTCATTCGGCTGGTGCATGTCTGCCATGACCCCGACTTCGAGGGCGACCGCGAGAAGGCGGGAGCCGAGGCGCACGAGGCCATCCGCCAGGGCCTCACGCACGTCGCGGCGATCAACGACGACCGCCTCCTGCGGCTTTACTGGGAAACGATCGGCGCGATCTTGCGCACCAACGCCTTTGCTCCCGCGGCGCGCGAGGCGCTCGCCTTCAAGTTCGATTCGGCCCGCGTCCCGGGGCTGCCGAAGCCGGTGCCGTGGCGCGAGATCTGGGTCTATTCGCGCCGGGTCGAGGGCATTCACTTGCGCGCCGGGCCGGTCGCCCGCGGCGGCATCCGATGGTCGGATCGCCGCGACGACTTCCGCACCGAGATCCTCGGGCTGATGAAGGCCCAGCGGGTCAAGAACGCGGTCATCGTCCCGACCGGCGCCAAGGGAGGGTTCTATCCCAAGCAGCTGCCGGACATGCACGAAGACCGCGATGCCTGGTTCGCCGAAGGCCGGGCGAGCTACGAGGTGTTCATCCGCAGCCTGCTGTCGGTCACAGACAACATCGCCGGCAGCAAGGTCGAGCACCCTTCCTGCGTTGTCGTGCACGACGGCGACGACCCCTATTTCGTCGTCGCCGCCGACAAAGGCACCGCGACCTTCTCCGACGTCGCCAACGCGATAGCCGAGGATCACGATTTCTGGCTCGGCGACGCTTTCGCCTCGGGCGGCTCGCATGGCTACGATCACAAGGCGATGGGCATAACCGCGCGCGGTGCGTGGATCTCGGTCCAGCGCCATTTCCTTGAGATGGGCATCGACGTGCAGTCCGAGCCGGTGCGGGTGGCCGGCTGCGGCGACATGTCGGGCGATGTGTTCGGCAACGGCATGCTGCTGTCCAAGGCGATCCAGCTGATTGCCGCGTTCGACCACCGGCACATCTTCATCGACCCGGATCCCGACCCGGCCGTGAGCTGGAAGGAGCGCAAGCGGCTCTTCTCCCTCCCCCGTTCAAGCTGGGCCGACTACGACGCCAAACTGCTGAGCAAGGGCGGCGGCATCTACTCGCGGACGATGAAGCGGATAGCGATCTCGAAGGAGGCCTCCGCCGCGCTCGGCACCGACATTCGCGAATTCGATCCCGACGCGCTGATCAACACCATCCTCAAGAGCGCGGTCGATCTCTTGTGGTTCGGTGGCATTGGCACTTACGTCAAGGCGAGCGCCGAAGCGAACGCGCAAGTCGGCGACCCCGCCAACGATGCGGTGCGCGTGAGCGGGGACGAAGTGCGCGCGAAAGTGGTCGGTGAGGGCGCCAATCTGGGCGTCACGCAAGCCGGGCGCATCGAATTTGCGCTCGCTGGCGGCAGCATCAACACGGACTTCATCGACAACTCGGCCGGGGTCGACTGTTCCGACAACGAAGTGAACATCAAGATAGCTTTAGATTCGGCCGTCAGGGCCGGTCGGCTGTCGGTTGGGCGGCGCAATGCGCTGCTGGCGGAGATGACCGACAGCGTGACCGCGCTCGTGCTCGAAGACAACCGGCTCCAGGCGCTCGCGCTCTCGATGGCGCAGAAAGGCGGCGCCAACGCCGTCGCCTCGCAGACCCGGCTGATCGAGCGACTCGAGGACATCGGGGGGCTCGACCGGAAGACCGAAGGCCTCGCCGCCGGCGACGTGCTCGCGCGACGCGCGATGGATGGAAAAGGCCTGACCCGGCCCGAGCTGGCGGTGCTCCTGTCCAACACCAAGCTCGCCCTGCAGGATGCGATGGAGGCGAGCGGGCTTGCCGAAGATTCCGCATTCGAACCGCTGCTCCTCGGCGATTTCCCCGAGGAGATGCGGGGCCCCTTCCGGAGCCGCATTCTCCAGCACCGGCTGCGCAAACAGCTCGTCGCCACCGTCGTCGCCAACAAGGTCGTCAACCGGATGGGCCTCGTCCACCCGTTCGAACTCGCCGAGGAAGAAGGCGCCGGCCTCGACCAGGTCTGCTCGGCGTTTGTTGCCGCGAGCGCCTTGCTCGGGCTCGACGAGATCTGGCACGCGATCGACAGTGGCAAGATACCGGAGACGGCTCGATTGACGCTGTTCGAGCAGGCGGCGCTCGCGCTGCGGAGCCACATGGCCGACCTGCTCCGATCGAACGGCGGGCTGATCCTGCCGAGCCGCGCGATTGCCGAGCTCAAGAGCGGAGTCGCCCAGCTCGATGCCCAGGTTCAGCAACTGCTCGAGGATGAAACCCGTGGCCATGCGCAGCGCATCGTCGTCGAGCTCTCAGACATGGGAGCGCCCGAACGGTGCGCGCGGATGGTGGCGCGGCTGTTCGAAATGGACGGGGCGATCGGGCTGGCCGCCCTCGCCCGCGACAGCGGGATCGCGCCGACGATGCTGGCCCGCGGTTTCGTCGATCTCGGCGCGCGACTCGGCCTCGACTGGGCGCAGTCAAAGGCTGCGGTGATGAGCCCGTCGGATCCATGGGAACGGTTGCTGGTCGCCGGCCTGGCGCGCGATTTCCAGCAGATGCGGCTCGAGTTCCTGCGCGCGATCGCCCGGCGCAAATCGGCAAAGCAGGACCTCCTCGGGCTGATCGATTCGTGGGCGTCGAGCCATAGGAGCGCCATCAAGCAGTTCCGCGCGATGGTGGGCCGTGCCCAGGCAGCCTCGCCCGTCGCCCCGGCCATGCTTGCGCAGATCGCCAGCCAGGCACGGAGCATCCTCAAGCGTTGATCTGCCCTTGACGCGCAGCGGGAATTCGCCAACCCCCGGCTGATGAGCAGTGCCGATCTGGTGATCGTCGGGACGGGCCACGGGGGAACCCAGGCGGCGATCGCGTTGCGCCAGAACGGGTTCGAGGGCTCCATCCTGATGCTCGGTCGGGACACTGTGCCGCCCTACGAACGACCCCCGCTATCAAAGGAATATCTCGCCGGCGAGAAGCCGTTCGAACGTATGCTGGTCCGCCCGGAAGCCTTCTGGGCCGACCGCCAAATCGAATTGCAGCTTGGTGCGGCGGTCACCAAGATCGATCCTGCCGCCAAGGAATTGACGCTCGTTGGTGGCGATACCGTCGCTTACGGGACGCTCGTCTGGTCGGCTGGCGGCGACCCACGGCGTCTCTCGTGCCCTGGCGGTGACCTCGGCGGCATCCACGCTGTGCGGGACAAGGCCGACGCCGACCGCATCAAGGCGGAACTGGATGCCGGGGCGGACGAAGTCGTGGTCGTCGGCGGGGGCTTTATCGGCCTCGAAGCGACCGCCGTGCTGCGCAAACGCGGTTGCAAGGTGACCCTGCTCGAATCGCAAGACCGCGTGCTCGGCAGGGTCGCGGGAGAGGACCTGTCGCGCTTCTATGAGGAAGAGCATCGTCGTCACGGTGTCGACGTTCGCCTGTCGGCGGAAGTCGCGACAATCGAAGGCGACGGCGACCGGGTGACGCGGGTGCAGATGGCCGACGGAGAGTCGCTCGACTGCGACATCCTTGTCGTCGGAATCGGCATTGTCCCGGCAGTGGGTCCGTTGATCGCCGCCGGCGCGGCAGGAGCAAACGGCGTCCAGGTCGATGAATTCTGCCGCACCAGCCTGCCCGACATCTACGCGATCGGCGACTGCGCGGCGCACGCCAACCGCTACGCGGGCGGCTCGGTCATCCGCCTCGAAAGCGTGCAGAACGCCCACGACATGGCCGCTTGCGTCGCCAGGGCGATTTGCGGCGACCCTCAACCCTATGACGCGGTACCGTGGTTCTGGTCAAACCAGTACGACTTGCGCCTGCAGACCGTCGGCTTGACGCTCGGCCACGATGCCACGGTGCTGCGGGGCGATCCGGCCGAGCGCAGTTTTTCAGTTATCTATCTCAAGGAAGGCCGGGTGATTGCGCTGGATTGCGTCAATCGCACGAGGGATTACGCCCAGGGCCGCAAGCTCATCGAGGCACGCGCGGTCATAGCCCCGGAACTGCTGCTGGATACCGGGACCGAGCTCAAGGCGTTGCTCTGAGGCGCCCCAGCGCCCATCTGGCCGCTTCGGCGACGATGGGATCGGGATCGCCCGCAAGTTGCGCCACCGGCCCGGCCAGCGCCGCCTCGAAGCTGTTGCCGGCGGCGATGAGGCAGTTGCGAACGAAGCGGTTACGACCGATGCGCTTGATCGGCGAGCCGGAGAACTTCGCGCGAAACTGGGCGTCGTCGAGAGCCAGCAGTTCGGCGAGATCGGGAGCAACCAGATCCTCTCGCGGGAGGAAGTCGCGATGGCGCCTGGCTGCATCGGCGAACTTGTTCCAGGGGCACACCGCCAGGCAATCGTCGCAGCCGTAAATGCGGTTGCCGATCGCTTCGCGAAACTCGTGCGGGATCGGCCCCTTGTGCTCGATCGTCAGGTACGAGATGCACCGCCTCGCATCGAGCGTGAACGGCGCGGGGAACGCGTTTGTCGGACAGGCTTCCTGGCACGCCGTGCATGTGCCGCAGGATTGCGCGTGCGCCTCGCCGGGGGCGAAAGGTATCGTCGTGTAGATCGCTCCCAGAAACAGCCAGCTGCCGTGCTCACGGCTCACCAGGTTGGTGTGCTTGCCTTGCCAGCCGATGCCCGCCGCTTCGCCGAGCGGCTTTTCCATCACCGGCGCGGTGTCGACGAAGACCTTGAGCTGTGTGTCGGGCACCTGCTCGACCAGCCAGCGGGCGAGCGCCTTCAGCGCCTTCTTGACCGTGTCGTGATAATCGCGCCCCCGGGCATAGACCGAAATGCGTGCCTTCTCGGGGTGGCTCGCAAGCGCCAGCGGGTCGATTCCGGGCGCATAGCTCATACCGAGCGCGATCACGCTGCGTGCCTCAGGCCACATCGCCTGAGGCCCCTTGCGGACATCGGCGCGAACTTCCATCCACTCCATCTCGCCGTGGCGGCCCGCGGCGAGCCACTCCTCGAGGCGACGCGCTCGCAGCGGATCGTCTCCGGCAGGCGCAAAGCCCACCGCAACGAAGCCGAGCTCGCGCGCTTTGGCCTTCATTCGCCGCTGCAGCTCGTCGATGTCCACCGCGTTGACCAAACTCGCCCTTGCCCGCGTTTACCCGCGCCCTATACCCCGCCTCCGATGGACGCTGCGCTAGGCCATGCCCTCCCCGCCCGCAATGCTGCCGACAGGCCTCTCGCCATCGAGGCGCACGGGCTGGTCAAGCGGTTCGACGGCACGCTGGCCGTCGCCGGGATTGATCTCGAGGTGCCCGAGGGTGCGATCTACGGCGTGCTTGGCCCGAACGGCGCCGGCAAAACGACGATGCTGCGCATCCTCCTCGGCATCATTGATCCCGACGAGGGCACCCGGCGGGTTCTCGGACACGAGCGGCCGCGGGACGTCGCCCGGCTCATTGGCTACCTGCCCGAGGAACGCGGCCTCTACCCTTCCATGAAGGCTTACGAGGCAATCGCTTTCATGGGAGCTCTGCGCGGCCTGCCGCTCAAGCTCGGGCGCCGGCGCGGGCGCGAACTGATGGAGCAGAACGGCCTCGGCTATGCCGCCGATCGGCAGATCCGCCAGCTGTCCAAAGGCATGGCGCAGACCGTGCAACTGCTCGGCACGCTCGTCCACGAGCCGAGGCTGCTCGTGCTCGACGAGCCCTTCTCCGGCCTCGACGCATTCAACCAGGGCAAGCTCGAGCAACTGCTGCGTTCGCTCGCCGAGAACGGCACGACGGTGCTGTTCTCGACCCACGTCATCGCTCACGCCGAGCGCTTGTGCGAGAACGTTGCCATCATCGCGGGAGGCAAGGTGCCATATGCCGGTTCGGTCGACGTGGCGCGCGATCGCATTCCGGCCCAAGTACGGCTGGAGACCGCGCGCAGCGACGGCCCTTGGCGCGCGGCGCTGCCCCGCGATGCGCGGCACGAGGGCGCGTTCTGGTACTTTCCCCTTCCCGAGAGCGGGATCGAACCGTTGCTGCGCGCCCTGATCGAGGGCGATGCCGGCATTCTCTCGCTGTCGATCGAGCGGGCGGGCTTGCATGACGCCTTTGTCGACATTGCGGGGGAGGCTGCGGCCAAGGCACTCGCGGAAGAAAGCCCGGCGGAGGCGCGGACGTGACCGAAGCGACGCCGAGGTCACGCCTGTCACTCCCGGCCGCGGCCTGGGTGGTCGCCCGCCGAGACTTCGTCGCCATACTGTTCAGCCGCGCGTTTCTCTTCTTCCTGCTCGGTCCGCTGTTCCCGGTCCTGGCCGGGGTCCTGGCGGGGGGAATCGGCGAACGGGTCCAGGCGAGCACCGGGCAAGCGGACATGGGCATCGCCATGGCGCCAGCCGACGTCCAGGCCATGCTCCGCGCCCGAGACGCGCTCGAGGCGCGCCTCGAGCTGGACTTGCCCAAGCTCGTCGTGCTGAAACGATTGGCGCCGGGCGAGACGTTCGACGCCGCGTCCGTGCTTTCCAGGCAGGCCGGATCGATTGCCGCCGTGATTACCGGTACACCGGCTCATCCCAGGCTCACCGCGCCCGCCGAGCGGATCGCTCGCTGGCAAGGCGCCGTCGCGCTGATCGCAGCCAATGCGACCGCCAAGACCCAGGTCGATTATCCCAAGGTTGAGACAACCACCGTCGCGACCAGCGGCGCGAGCGAACGCATCGGCCGGGTGCGAACGGCTCAGGCGGCGCAAACGCTGCTGTTCATCGTCACGATCTTTCTCGCCGGCATGGTCCTGTCGACCCTTGTCGAGGAGAAGGCCAACAAGATCATCGAATCCCTGGCGGCGGCGATCCCGATGGACGCCCTGTTCTTCGGCAAGCTGTTGGCAATGTTCCTGGTGTCGATGGTTGGTGTGGTGGTGTGGGCAGTCGTCATCGGCGGCCTCGTCGGGTTCGCCAGCATGCACAGTTCGATGATCGGCGGCATCGATCTCGGCGGCCTGCCTGAGCCCGGCGTGGGTTGGTCGCTGTTCTTCGCCTTCGCCGTCATCTATTTCACGATGAATTACCTGCTGCTGGGCTCGGTCTACCTGACCATCGGCTCGATGGCGGCGACCGTCCGCGAGGTTCAGACGCTGTCGATGCCAGCGACACTGGCGCAGGTGGTGGTGTTCTATTTTTCGATTTTCGCGTTGACCGACATCGGCGGCCCGATCGAGCTCGGGGCCATCGCCTTCCCGCTGAGCTCGCCTTACGCCATGCTCGCCCGGGCCGCCGTCCAGGAGAGCCTGTGGCCGCATTTGCTGGCGATCGGCTGGCAAGTCCTGTGGGTCGTCTTGTTCATCCGCGGGGGCGCCGCCTTGTTCCGCCGCCGGGTGATGAAATCGGGCCCGCAAAAAGTGAAGCAAAGGGGAAAGGCCGCGCGCCGGACGGACCGCAAGGTTGCACAATCGAGTTCGTAGTGGTTATAGTCCGGTTCAGGAACGGTTCCGACAATATCCCGTAGAGTCAATGTCATGATCGACCAACCGCAATCCCGCCGCTCGCTGCTCGCCTGGCTTGGAGCCGGGGCCGCTGCATCGGTTCTCGCCGCCTGCGGCTCGTCCGCCAAGGCCGCGGCCTACAAGGTCAATCTGACCGACGCGCAGTGGCGCAAGCGCCTCACGCCGGCCCAATATGAAATTCTGCGCCAGCAAGGCACCGAACCCGCGTTCAGCTCTCCGCTGCTCAAGGAGCACCGCAAGGGCACCTTCGTTTGCGCCGGTTGCGGTAACGATCTGTTTGCCTCGTCGACCAAATTCGAGAGCGGCACGGGATGGCCGAGCTTCTGGCAACCGCTGCCCGGCGCCGTCGGTACCTCGACAGACTTCAAGCTCGGCTATCCGCGTGTCGAAGTGCATTGCGCCGATTGCGGCGGTCACCTTGGCCACGTTTTCAAGGACGGCCCGAAGCCGACTGGCCTGCGTTACTGCATGGACGGCCTGGCGCTGAAGTTCCGTCCGGCCTAGCGGACCCGGAACACCCGCAAGGGCCCGCGCTCGAATCCGGTGACCGGCTCAAGCCAGGCCGGCGCTCGCCCGGCGAGCAGCCGGTCGGCGAGGTTGTCATCACCCGCATCGGCATAGACGGTGAGCCTCGCCTGATCGGTACAGGCGACGAGGTAGCTCGTGCCGTTGGCCTGCACGATTGCGCGTGCGTTGCCGAGCGGGCCGGCGAATACGTCGAAAATCTCGCGCATCTTTGCCTGGTTGCGATGATAAGGCCCCATGACGACACTGTGCGGCGTCCGTGCGAGGATTTCAGGGCCGAGATCGAGCGGGGCGAACAGTTTGCTGCGAGGCAGCGCATTGAGGCGGTCGAGATCGCAGGTACCGGCCGACGAGGTCGCGCTCACGGTCGAGGACGATGCGGCGGATGCGCTCAAACGATCGAACGGCTTCATCGCTGCGGTGGCAATTACCGGAGTCGCAAGACCGATGCAGGCCAGCGTGCCGGCGACTCGCGGGACAACCCGCTTCAGCGCCCGCGCGCGCGGCAGGTAATGCATGAGAAGGACGGCGGCGAACGGGACAGCGAGCAACTGCGCGGCGAGCGCGGCGCGCAGCACCAGCAGCGACATGGCCGCCGCGGCGAGCGCGAACAGCGCCAGGAACGCCCATCGCTTGCACTGCTCGGGCCGCTCGGCCTGCTGCAGCGCCATGAGCGCGCCGAGGACAAGCAGCGCGATGGTCCACAAGAGCATCGCCGCGAACGAGGGAAGCTGGCGGGTGATCGGCTGCCCTTCGACGATATTGTCGAGCCAGTAATGCCTGAGCAGCGGATCGACGCCGGCGAACGGGTCGACGGCACAAGCGCCAAGCGGCAGCACGATCGCCGCCCCGGCTGCGAGACCGATGGGAACGAGCGAAGCGAAGCGGAGTGTGGCACGGGTCTGTCCCGGCAGGAAGCGAGAGGCCGCCGCGAGCGCCGCTGCCGCGCCGAAGGCCACAAAGTGCGGCCATGAAAGCTGGTCGCAATGGGCGGTGGTGATATCGCCGGCCGCGCGAGTGGCGAAGAACAAGGCGATCGAGCCAAGCGCCAGCGCTCCGAGGAAGGCCTCGTGCTCGCGGCGGCCCCAGAGCCCATAGCGCAAGGCGAACAGGCCGGCGAGCACCACCGCCAGTGGCAGGCCTTCGAGCGAGATCGTCTGCCACGCCGCCGCGACGAGCCCTGCCGCGAAAGCCGCGCGGTATCCAGCGCGGACCATCAGCCAGGCACAGGCCAGCGCCGCGACGGCTTGCCAGCCGTGGTGGTCGATCCTCATCGGCAGGAAATTGCTCGTCAGCAGCGGGAACAGCGGGATCAGCGCGGCCGCCGCCAGTCCGGTTTTCGCCGCGGCACCCAGGTCCTGAAGCAGCCCCCGCATCACAACCATCGCCACGAACAGCTGGCAGATCGGCACCGCGGTCATCGCCGCGATCTCGGCCGGCCGCTCCGCCAGGAACAGCCGGAAGACGACGAGGAAAGCCGCGATCGGGAGGTCGACCAGCCTCGACCAGTGCATGTCGGCGCCGAGCGGCGGGTTCATACGGTATTGCTGGACGTCGAACCAGCTCTGCCCGGCCAGCCAGTCGCGCACTTGGAGCAGGCGCATGTAATCGTCCGGGTCGCTGGGTGCGAAGTGGATGACCCGCGGCAGCGCCATCACCGACAGCGGCACCGACGCGGCGAGCCAGATATGCCACAGTCGCGGCACCCAGCTCCCCTTTTCGAGCACGGCCGGGGCGTCCGCGCGCCGCCGGTCCACGCCCGTCAGGGCGTGCATCGGAACACCACCCGCACGCGCAGACCCCAGGTCAGCAGGAAGCTGGCAGCGATCGCCGCGAGCTTGGCCAGCCGCGGGTCGATCCCTGCGAGATCAGCGAGGCCGACCATGGCGGTCGTCAGCGCCAGACCGGCCAGCGCCGAAACCACGAACAGCGCCTTCTGGCGATTGCGCTGCGGTCCTCTTTCGGCGACCGAGTCAGCGAACACCGTGCGGCTCGAGAGGAGCCAGTGCGCCAGGATGCCAAGGCTGTAGCTCGCGGCCGAGGCCGCTGCGGGCCACGCGTCCAGCGTCAGCAGGGCGAGGAACGAGCCCATGTCGACCGCGAGCGCGCCCGCGCTGGCGAAGAGATAGCGCAGGAAGCGCACGTCGCGCAGGCGGGCAGCGAGTTCGATCATCGCCGGATCGCTCGTCAGGCCGCCTTGCGGCCCGCTGCGACGCGCCGTGGCACGTCTCGCACCGAAGCGAGCGCCGCGGCCTGGTCTTCGGTGGGAGCCAGCGTCTCGCGCGCTGGCAGGCCCGACTCGGCGCCTTCGTCGCCCGCCTCGTGATATTCCGCGTCCTCGTTGACGCACCAGGTATCGTAGAGCCGCTTGCCGGCGAGGATGTTCTCGACCGTGAGCATGGCGGTCATCATCGCGTGGTCCTGGTTGTTGTATCGGTGCATGCCGTTGCGGCCGACGAGGTGCAATGTCGGATGCCTGGCCTCCAGCTCCTTGCGCATCGCCGCGACGTTGGCGGCGTAGTCCTCGTCGTAGACCGGGTAGGCCTTCTCCTGGCGCACCACCGCGCCGCCGATCACGTCGGCCGGATCGCACAGGCCGAGGGTGGCCATTTCGTGCTTGGCGAGATCGATCAGCTCCTCGTCCGGCGCGGACCACAGGCTGTCGAACTCGAAGCAGAAGTATTCGAGTCCGACGCAGGCGACACCTTCATCGGGGACCATTTCCGGCGACCAACTGCGGAAGTTCTGCACCCGGCCGACCTTTACCTTGCTGTCGTGGATGTAGATCCAGTTGTCGGGGAACAGGTCGTCCGACCTGATCATCAGCGCCACGGTGAGGAAGTCGCGGTACTTGAGCCGGCTGGCTTCGAGCAGCGTCGACGGCAGCGGATGAAGCCGCGCGGCAAGCTCGCGCATCGGCGCGGAGCTGATCACGTGAGCGGCCCTGACCACCTTCCTGCCATCGGCACCGTCGGCGGTCATGCGCCATCCGCCCTCGCCGTCGCTCGAGAGCCGCTCGAGCGCGTGACCCATCAGCACCTGGCCACCCCTCGCCTCGATCTTGGTCTTCGCCGCATCCCACATCATGCCGGGCCCGAGGCGCGGATAGCGGAAGGTCTCGAGCAGCGTCTTCACCGCCTGCCCATCGTTCGGCCGCTTGTTGAGGCCAAGCGACCGCCTGAGGCCATCGACCACCGCACCCCACAGGCTGAGGCCCTTGATGCGCTGGGCGGCCCAATCGGCGCTCATCTCGTTGCACGGCATGCCCCACACCTTCTCGGTGTAGGTCTTGAAGAATATCGAATAGAGCCGCTTGCCGAACTGGTTGGTGGTCCAGTCCTCGAAGCTCTTTACTTCGCGGATCGGGAACAGCTTGTACTTGAGGTAGCTCGCCATGCAGGCGGCCGAGCGGAGGATGCCAAGGTTGCTCAAGGCCTCGAACGCCCGCAGCGGATAGCTGTAGAACTTGCCCTCGTAATAGATGCGGCTCATCCGCGGGCGTTGGATGAAGTCGTCGGGCAGGATCTCGTTCCACAAATCGACGACCTGCTGGCTTTTGGAGAAGAACCGGTGCCCGCCGATGTCGAAGCGATAGCCGTTGTGCTCCACCGTGCGGCTGATGCCGCCGACATAAGTCTCGTCCTTCTCGATGATAGCGACGGACTTGCCGGCCTTGGTCAGCAGGTAGCCTGCGGTAAGGCCCGCCGGGCCGGCGCCGATGATCGCCACGTCGACCGCGATTTCGCCCGATACACTGCTTGCCGCCGCCAGTTTCGAAAAGCCCATTTCCGCCCCCTCGATCCGATGGGCCGGGAGTGAAGGAAAATGGTTAGGAGACGGTAAACGCGAGGCGCTTGGCCCCGCGTGTCAGCGGACGCGGTAGACTCGCAGGCTTCCGCTATCGAATCCGACCGCCGGCTCGAGCCATACGGGCGGGCGGCCCTCTGCCAGAGCATTGGCGAGGTTGCCGGGGCTGTCCTGCCGCAACAGGGCGAGGTCCTTTTCCGACGAACAGGCCGCGACATAGTTGGCGCCCGTGCCGCGCACTATTCGCTCTGCCGAGGCCGGATCGGCGAGGAAGGCATGGAACATCGCCAGCATCGGCCCCTGGTTGCGGTGGTATCCAGCCGCGACGATCGAGTGCGGCGTGCGCCACAGGATTGTGGGCCCGGGGTTAATCGTCGCCAGAACGATACCCTTCGGCAGCGTGGCAAGGCGGCCGTAGTCGCACTTCTCGCCACTGTCGACCTGCGCCAGCGCCGCGGCCGGAACGACAGCTTCGACCGCCATGCGATCCGCGCGCTTGAGCAGCGCGCTCGCCGCGGTCGGCGGGACAAGAGCGACGACGCCGACGGTGGCAGCGATCCTCGGGACGGCGGACTCGATTGCCCGGGCGCGCGGAAGCACGTCGGCGAGGAGAACGGCGGCGAAAGGCAGCGCGAGCATTTCCGCGATCAGCCCCTCGCGCATCACGGCCAGCGAATAGACCCAGGCGCCCGAGGCAAAGATCATGAGCAGCGCCCAATCCATCTTGCGCTCGTCCGCGATCCAGTTCCTGCGGCGGGCCGTCCACCAGCCGGCGGCGATCAGCGGGCCGGTCCACATGAGCATCGCGGCGATCGAGGGTATTTGCCGCCACACGGGCAGGCCTTCAACGACGTCGTTGAACCAGTACCTGACGAGGAGCGGATCGAGCGTTCCGAACGGGTGGAGCGCGCACGCGCCGAGGCTCGCGAAGGCGAGCGGGACGCAGGCCAGGGGGATGACCGCGAGCGCTGCCAAGCGTCCGCCCGGCCGGTCCTGCAGCGGCGCAAGGGACAGCGCCGCGGCCATCAGGGTTGCAGCGGCAAGGGCGACGAGATGGCCGGGCAACACGATGTCGCAGTGGCCTGCGTCGAACTCGCTCAAGGGGCGGGTGGCGAAGGAGAGCACCGCGGTTGCGCCGGTCAGCGCCGCGAGGAACCACACCAGCGAGCGGTCGCGCGCGAGCCAGTAGCGTACGCCGTAAAGCCCCGCGACAAGGGCAACGAGAGGCAGTCCTTCGAGCGAAACGACGATCCACGCCGCGGCGCACGCGCCGCACGCCAGCGCGGCTCTGGACGACGAGCCTTGAAGGAAGAGCGCCGCGCAAGCCACCGCGGCGACCATCTGCGCGGTCTGGTGATCGAGGGTCATCGAGCCGAAATTGCTCGGCACCATCGGGAACAGCGGAAAAATGACCAGCGCGAGGAGCAGCGCGAGCGGAGGCAATGCGAGCCGCCGGACGATGGCGCGCAGCGCGAACAAGGCGGGCAGCAGCCACAACAGCGGCACCACGGCCGCCGCCGCCAGCTCGGCCGCCGCCGCCGGCAGGATCGTCCGGAACAGCAGGACAAACCCGGCAATCGGCAAGTCGATGAGCCTGGACCAGTGCATCGATGCTCCGTGCGGGGGGGCAATGCGGTACTGGGCGACGTCGAACCAGCTCTGGCCTGAAAGGAGGTCTCGCACTTGGAGCATGCGCATGATGTCGTCGGGCCCGGCCAGGTCGATGCCTGTTAAGGGCAGCAGCGCGAGATTGCCGAGCGCCCAGAGGGCCCAGATCGCCATCACCATTTGCGGCGTGGCGACGAACCGCCGCCAGTCGCCAGAGCGCGGAATGCCCATCGCGCTCCCGGCTCCCGCCGTCGGGTTGACCATGCGCTCCTCTCCTCCGAACGACGTGGAGTGGAGCAGAATGGTTAGCGGACGGTAAACCGAGTTCAGGCCAGCTGCTACTGGGTCGAAATTCCCTGGGCGTGGGCGATGATCCGGGCGAGATCGGCGAACTGGAACGTGTCGTCGAAGACAAGCCCGTAAAGGTTGCCCTTGCGCCAGCGGACCTTGGTGCGGATCTCGGGCAAACCGCGGCTCGACAGGCGAAGGCGCTGGTCGATTGCCAGGCGCGAGGAGCATTCGATCTGTGCGCCCTGCATCGAGATATTCTTGATCGTCGCGTCGAACTGACCGGTCAAGCCCGACAGCACGGCGGGCATGTCGAGGTTGAGGCGGATCGGGCGCTTCGGCCACTTGCCATGACCGGTGACAACTCGACCAAGGTCGACATCGCTGCCGAAGCGGAAGCCGGCGCGGCCATCCTTCTCCCACACCCGTTCGAGCGGCAAGCTGTCGCCGTTCGACATTTCGAGCCTCAGAGCGTTATCGCGCGGCAACGGGTGGAACAGCCGCACGCTCACCCCGCTCTCCGAAATGTCGCTGACCACGCACAGGAACTCGCCCGAGGCACCGGTGATCTTCGCGGTCCTGATGAGCGGGGTATAGCGGGCCGCGGTGCGCTGTTCCGCGCCGACCGGTCTGGCGGCGTCCACCAGCGAAACCTGATCCTTGTTGGCCGTACGCGCCATTCGCAAAAGATCCCCAAGCCGGCGTGCGGTCTCGCCGGCAACTCCGGCATTGGTTTGCCTGAATTCACCTTGCGGAAGTGCTAATGTTACGTGCGCAGTTTACCCTATGGCCAAAATCAATGCGTTAGACCCTGCGTTCGGCGCATGCTCCTGTCAGTCCCACCCTCGCTCGAGGAAACGCGCCGCGCATCCGGCGAGGAATGCGGCGCCTCTCGGCAGGACCGTTTCGTCGACCATCATCCGGGTTGAATGGATCGCGCAACACTGGCGCCAGTCCGATCCGGCCTCCGCCACGCCGAGGAACGCCATCATTCCCGGCACTTTCGCGAGGACGTAGGAAAAGTCCTCTGCGCCCATGATCGGAGCGGCGAGCGGCGTGAAGGAGCCGTCCGGCATCGCCGTTGCAACGAATTCCGCAAGAGCCACGGCGCGCGGGTCGTTGACGGTCGGCGGAAAGCCTTCGGTGATGGTCACCTCGGCCTTGCAATCGTGGGCCGCGGCAACATGCTCCGCGACGCGCGTGATGTCCTGCCACACGCTGGAGCGCTTTTCCGGGGTAAGCGTGCGGATCGTGCCCTTGAGCAACGCCCTGTCGGCAATGACGTTGTGCGCACTACCTGCGTCGAGTTGCGTGATCGTGACGACAACGGCCTCGGCGGCATCGAAGCGGCGGGTGACCATCGTTTGCAACGCCAGCAGGATCTCGGCGGCGACCGGCACGGGGTCGCGGGTGTCGTGCGGCATCGAGGCATGCCCTCCCCGGCCCACAACGGCAATCTCGAGCATGTCGGCCGACGCCAGCAAGGTCCCCGCGCGGCTGCCGATCATCCCGTGCGGCGCATTGGGCATGATGTGCAGCGCGAACGCCGCGTCCGGCAGCGGATCGAGCAAGCCGTCATCGAGCATGAACCGGGCGCCGTGGTAGCCTTCCTCGCCCGGCTGGAACATGAAGCGCACTTCGCCGGGGAGATCCTCCGCTCGCGCGGCGAGAATCCGCGCCGCACCCGCGAGCATCGCGGTGTGGGTGTCATGCCCGCAGGCGTGCATGCGCCCGGCCACCGTCGAAGCGAACGGCAGGCCGGTTTCCTCGGTCATCGGCAGCGCATCCATATCGCCCCGCAGCAAGGCGGTGCGGCCCGCTTTGCCGGCGTTGAGGATGGCTACCGCGCCGGTACATGAAGGCCCTTCGCGCCAGTCGAGCGCAAGGTCGGCGAGCTCGGCGCGCGCCTTGGCGAGCGTCTTCGGTGTCTGCAGGCCCAGTTCGGGCTCGGCATGGATCGAGCGGCGCAAGGCGGTGATCCGCTCGGCGATGCCGCGGGCGTCTTCCAGCAGGGCTTCGGTCAGCATGGAGGCTCCATTGGCTAGAACACAGGGTCGACGGCGGGCGGCGAGTTCTCGATCCGTGCGAGGGTGTAGAGCGCCAAGCCGCCCAAGGCGAGATACCCGACGGCTCCGCCGACGGCGACGGCCCAGGCCACACCATAGACCCCGTACGAATAGACCCACGCGAGCAGCGCCAGCGTTGCGGCCGCGACTGCCAGCAAGCGCGCGCTGAGCGAACGATTGGGATGGCCGGTCGCGTGGAGCACCGGCTCGAAGGCGACCGCGGCGAGGTCGAAGCTGGAAGCGATCGCCAGCGGAACAAGGATCAGGGCGCCCCGCTCGAACGCCTTGCCGCCAAGAATATCCATCAAGGTCCCGCCAAACAGCAGCGCCATGATCACCACGACTACCCCTGCGCCGCCGGCGATCAGCGACGTGCGATAGGCAAGGCGGCGGAACTCGTGCGCCTCCGAGGCGACCCGGGCGCGGGCGATTTCGGCGTAAACGGCGCGCGTCAGCAGGCCGGCCAGCTTGCCGAGGCTTTGCGCCAACTGCCTCGCCAGGCGGAACAGGCCGGCCGAGCTGGTGCCGACGAAGTAACCGACTGCGAGAAGTGGGCCCTGCTTGAGCCCGGCATCGAGCGTCGCGCCAGCATAGGTCACCCAGAAGAACCGCGTGATCCGTGGATTTTCGCGCAGCGTGTCGCGCCAGCCACGCCAATACGTGAGCCTTATCGCTTGCGGGCAGAGCCGGCGGGCCATGATCCAGTACAACGCCGCTTCGAGAAGATCGATCGCCGCCCAGGCAATCAGGAAGCGGACGAGTGTCGGACCGACAAGAAGGATGACGATGGCGGAAAGCAAGCGGCCTGCCGGCACGACCGCTTCCACGTACGTCGAGACATCGAACCGGTCGAGCGCCCGCACGATGCCGGTGGGCGCGGACACCAGCGCCCACACGGCCGCCACGTTGAACCAGAAGGCCGTATGCACCAGGCTGCGATTGAGATGCAGCAGGTGATTGAATTTGAAGAACACGATGTAGGCGAGCACGGTCCCTGCCAACGCGCCCGCGATGTCGAGCATCCCGGCAAAAAGGCTCAGCCGCCCGAAGGCCGCCCAGTCCTTCTTGTGGACGTGTTCGGCCCCGTAACGAACCACGATCCGCCAGGTCTCGAACCCCGCCACGGCGATCAGGGCCTGCGAGGTACCGAAAATCAGCGAGAAGTGGCCGAAGGCCTTGAGCCCCAGCGACCGGGTGAGGATCGCGATATAGAACAAGCTGAGCACGCCGCCGACGCCTTTTCCGCCGAGCAGCCAAGCCGTGTTGGCCGCGATGCGCGCCAGGGGGCTCTGCTGTCGAAGGCGATCTCGCGCGAAAAGCATCGTCCTTCCTGTGGCGGAGGGCGGAGCGGCTGGCAAGCCGTGCCGGCGGCCATTGCCAGCCTTCGGAGCGACCGCTACGCGCCGCCTGCATGATCGAAAACGCCATCGTCCTCAGCGCCGGGCAGGGATCGCGGCTCCTTCCGGTGACCGCCACGCGACCGAAATGCCTGATCGAAGTCGGCGGCCGTTCGCTGCTGCAACGCCAGCTGGAAGCGCTCGCCGTGGCCGGTCTCAAGCGTGCGCTGATCGTGACCGGCTACAGGCACGAGCAGGTCGAAGAGGCTTTGCGGGGACCTCAGCCGCTCGCGGTGGAAAGCCGCTTCAATCCGTTCTGGGGTGTAGCGAGCAGCATCGGCAGCGTGTGGATGGCGCGCGACAGGCTGCGCTCACCTTTCTGCCTTCTCAATGGCGACACGCTGTTCGACCCTGAAATCCTCGCCGCCGCCCTCGCCTCGCCGGGCGCTGGACTCGGTCTCGTGGTCGAGCCGATCGATGCGCCGACTTACGATGACATGCTCGTGCGGGCCGAAGGAGGAACCATTCGGGCGGTCAGCAAGGATCTTTCCGAAGTCGAGGCCACGCACAGGTCGCTGGGGCTGATCCTCGCCGGCGAAGGCCATGCCGCCTACGCCGATACTCTCGACACGCTGATCGCCGAGCGCAACGGCGCGGGAGCGTACCACCACGACATCGTTCACCGGATGGCGCGAGATCGCCCGGTCGCTGCCATCGAGCGCGCGGAAGGTTTCTGGCAGGAAATCGACCGCCCCGAAGACATCGTCGTCTGGCAGGCGGAGCACGAACCCGGCGCCGCCGCCGTCCAGGAAAGTCGGAAACTCTAGGCGTCCGAAAGCCACGAGCGCACCGGCTCGCCTCGGCGTCTTCTCGCCAGCGCCTGGAGCAGCCTGGCGAGGTGGACGAGGCAGCTCACCACCGTCCATGCCGCGACGGCGACGATGCCGATGTCCGGGCGCCCCACGACGACCGAGGAGAGCAGGATCACCATGTTCGGGTTGCGTCGCGCGGTGATCAGCCGGAAGCGGCTGTCGAAGGGTTCCCACACGTGGATATGGATCCCGCCGAACAGCGCGATGAACGCTCCTTCGATCGCGCGCTGGACGACGTAGCCGGCAAAGAGGGCGCCCTCGACCCACCAGAACAGCGTATTCGGCAGCGCCAGGCCGACATGCGCGAGCCCGGTCGCCCAGAACCACCACCAGAACGGCGGATGGACGAGGTCGAGACCGTGGTCGAGCACGTTGCCCAGCTTGCTCGAAGTGATGGTGCAGCGGGCCAGCTTGCCGTCGACGGTATCGAGCACCATGAACGGCAGCGCGAGCGCCAGGCCGATCCAGTAATTCCCGTACGCAAAGGCGACAGTGGCCGCTATGCACAGCACCGTGCCGATCATCGTCACCATGTTGGGGCTTAAGCCGAGCCGCGCGGCGAGACGGGTCAGCCACAGCGCCCACTCAGGCCACAGGTATTTCGTGAGGAGATCGGTGACACCCTTGTAGGCGCCGAAGTAGCTGGCCCGCTCGGCCGCGCGTTGGGTGTCGGGCCGCAGTTCCATCAGGAACGGTCTTTCCCGCTTGCGCAGGGCGCGGTTTTCGATGGTCGCTCCGCCTTCGTAAGCCTCAAAGGCGAAGCGTTCGGCCTCGTCCGGCCCCCTCTCGTCGCGCATGGCGTCGCGCAACAGCGCGGCCTCGTGTTCATCGCGCGCATGAGCAAGGGCGGGAACTCCGCCGAGCGTCAGCACCAGGCCTGGATGACCGGCGACATGACGCAGCCAGGCCGGATCGGCCGCGATGGCGGCGTTGGCGAGCACGACGGGCGCGCCTATGCCGCCGAGGCCAGACTTGACGCCGATCCGATGGTTTCGCTCTGTCGTGGAAAGGCCCCACAGCCGCGTCGGGTTCGCACCGACGGTTTCCAGGGCAGGTGCGAGGTTCGGGTCGGCCATGCGGAACAAGGCGCTTAGGGGGTGAATTCCCCTTGGGCAACGCCGCAAGTTCCTTGCCCAAGTGCCGCAACGGTGAAAACATGGTGAAAACCGCTAGCCAGCCCCTGTTGCTCGAGAGTAGAGCGACCGCGGCATGAACCGGCCGATCAAGACCTTCGACCGCCTGCCACAGGCGACGCGCGTTGCTGCCCCGTGGCGACGCCTGGCGGCAAGCGAGGAGCGGGCCGTCCCGCTGGTCGGCGTCGTTCGAAACCCGCGCAGCTACGGCAACAAGGGTCGCGAACCGGAGCATGCGGCCGAAGCCGACGTCATCACTGAAACCACGCTCAAGCGCCGCGAACTGGTCGAAGTGCTCGGTCGCTTCGCGCTCGCCGGCGTCGACTATATCGCGGTCGACGGCGGAGACGGCACCGTGCGGGACGTGCTGACCTGTGGCGACGCGATCTTCGGCGAGGATTGGCCGCCGCTGATCGTCCTCCCGAAGGGCAAGACCAACGCGCTCGCGTCGGATCTCGGTTTGCCCCGCGACTGGACGCTCGACCGCGCCATCGAGCGGGCTCAGACGAACAGTTTCACCACGCGCCGCCCGCTGGTTGTTGCCGAAGAGGCCCAGCCGGAAGCGCGCGTGCAGGGTTTCATGCTCGGGGCCGGGGTGTTCACCAAATGCATCAGCCTCGGCCAGTCGGCGCATCGGTGGGGTGCGTTCAATGCCTTGGCGGTGCTGCTGACGACCTTCTGGTCCTTGGCCCAGGCATTCTTCGCCAGCGCCGGCAACGAATGGCGCCGGCGGACCGGAATCCGCCTGGTTGACGATTCCGGCAATCCCCTCGCCGGCGGTGACGGGCAACGCTACGTCCTGCTTTCGTCGACCTTGCAGCGGTTTCCGATGGGCCTGAGGCCGTTCGGCGGTGTTAGCGAGGGGCTCAAGCTGGCGGTTCTCGACAGGCCGCGGCGCAAGAGCCTGGCACGCATCCCGTTGGTCGCGTTCGGCCGCCTTCCTTCGAAGCCCGCGCGGCTCGGCTATCATTGGGTCGCGCCGGACAGTTATCGCATGCAACTCGACGACCGGTTCATTCTCGACGGAGAGGCCTTTCCGCCAGGCGCCTACCGCGTTTCGCAAGGTCCAGAGCTGCGCTTCGTGGTGCCGTGAACGGAGAACTCGAGCAGCGGGTCGCCGCGATGCTCATGCGCGATGTGCATCCCGCCGTGGCGACCCAGGGAAGCATTCTTGGCGAAGAAGCAGGAGCGCTGGCGGTGCTGTTCTACGGCTCCAACCTGCGCACCGGCTCGCTCGAGGGCGTGCTCGACTATTACGTGCTCGTGCCCGGGCCGCCCGAGCGGGGGCTGTGGCCGCGGGTCGCCTATCGCGAGTGGGATCATGACGGCGTCCGCCTGCGCGCGAAGATCGCGACCGTCACGCTCGAGAAGTTCGCCGCGGCGGCTGCAGGCGAGACGATCGATACGACCATCTGGGCCCGCTTCGTGCAGCCGAGTGCGCTCGTGTGGCAGCGCGAGGAGGCCGTCGGCGCCGCGATCGTGTCGGCGATTGCCGGCGCGTCGCGCACGGCGGCTCGTCTCGCCGCCGCGCTCGGTCCGCCGCAGGGAATTCCGGACGCCTACTGGCGCGCCTTGTTCCGGGCGACCTATCGAGCAGAGCTGCGGGTCGAGCCCGCCGGCCGCGAGGATGCGATCCTGTCGGCCAACCGCGAGCATTTCGATGGGCTGCTCGCCGTGGCGCTCGGTTCGGCAGGAATACCATATGCCGAGGATGGGGCGACCCTTCGACCGCAAATGCCCGCGAGAGAGCGCCGACGAGTGCTGCGCTGGTGGCGAATTCGCCGCAGGCTGGGCAAGCCGCTCAATGCCGCCCGCCTCGTCCGAGCCGCGGGGACCTTCGAGGGCGCGGCGCGTTACGCCGCGTGGAAGATCGAGCGGCACACCGGTGTCGCGGTGGAGCTGACGCCGTGGCGCGAGAAGCACCCGGTTCTCGCGGCCCCCGGCGTGCTGTGGAGCATCTGGCGGCGACGAAAGGCGACTTCGTGAGCTTCGCCGCATTGATCCTTGCCGGCTCGCGGCCCGGTGCCGCGGACCCGGTGGCGCAGAGCGAGGGGGTTGCGCACAAGGTACTCGCCACCGTCGCGGGGCAGACTTTGCTCGAACGTGTGGTCGAGGCGCTCTCCAAAGGCGGATTCGGGCCGATCGCTGTGTCGGCCAACAATCCCGCGGTCGAGGCGGAGGCGCGTCGCCTCGGCGCGACCCTGCTTCCTGCCGCACGCGGCCCGAGCGAAAGCGTCGGCCTTGCCTTCGAGCGCTTCGGCGCGCCGCTGCTCGTAACCACGGGCGACCATCCGCTGCTGCAGCCGGAATGGATCGAGGAGTTCGTCAAAGGAACGCCCGCGGGCGCCGATGTCTCGCTGATGCTGGCCCGTCGCGACCGTGTCGAGGCAGCCGCTCCGCACACAAGGCGAACCTGGCTCACTTTCGCCGACGGGCAGTGGTCCGGCTGCAACCTGTTCCTGCTCGCCAGCCCAGCCGCCGAGCGGGCTATCGGCACCTGGAAACAGGTTGAGGCGAACCGCAAACGTCCCTGGCGCATCGCCAGGCGCCTCGGGATGGACACGCTGTGGAGCTACTGGCGCGGCAAGCTCACGCTCGCCGAAGCCATCGAACGGCTCGGGCAAACGCTCGGCGTCTCGGCAGCCCTCGTCCCCGCCTCCGACGGCCGAGCCGCCATCGATGTCGACAAACCCGACGATCTCGCACTGGTGCGCAGCCTCACGAGCAAGGCCTAG
>Ga0207657_10000235_pt1 | contig 58394 bp, 61 predicted proteins | sample KBSC33metaG_FD_184316 | JGI IMG/M metagenome (GOLD analysis project Ga0207657, IMG submission 184316) | Corn rhizosphere microbial communities from Kellogg Biological Station, Michigan, USA - KBS C3-3 metaG (SPAdes) (version 2) | ecosystem: Host-associated > Plants > Roots > Rhizosphere > Soil ... | reverse complement strand
CGCCTCGCCCCTCAGCAGCCGCGGCAGGTCGCCCACCGCGCCGCCGGCCTCGGTCATGAAGAACCGCCTCGCCGGGCCGATACGGTTCACCGCCGCCATGCCGGCGCCGCGGGCCAGGCGCAGCAGCGGATTGTCGTTGGAGAACAGGCGCACGAAGGCGTCCATGCCGGCCGACAAGGTTACGGTGTCGAAACGCCGCCAGGCGGCGTAGCGCTCCAGCACAACCTCCGAGCCGATGTCCTCGCCCAGCCGTGAGGCCTCCACCAGCACCTCGGCGAGCGCCGCCGCGCCCTTCAGGCCCAGGTTCAAGCCCTGCCCGGCGATCGGGTGCACCCCGTGGGCGGCGTCGCCCAGCAGGGTCGCGCGGGGGGCCGTGAACCGTTCGGCGAGCTGCAGGCTGAGCGGGTAGGCGAACACCGGCCCCTCGACCGTCACCCGGCCGAGGAAGTCGCCGAAGCGTCGCATCAGGTGAGCGTGGAAGATCTCCGGCCGCGCGGCCTTCAGCGCCGCGCCGCGGCTGCGGCTCTCGGTCCAGACCAGGCTGGCCCGGTTTTCGGTGAGCGGCAGGATGGCGAAGGGGCCGCCCGGCAGGAAATACTCGTGCGCCACGCCCTCGTGCGGACACTCCAGGCGCACAGTCGCCACGACGCCGGTCTGCGGATACTCCCAGCCGATCGCCCCGATCCCAGCCTCCGTGCGGATCACCGAGCCGCGGCCTTCGGCGCCCACGGCGACGGGCGCGCGCAGCTCCCGGCCGTCGGCGAGGGTCACCACCGCCTCGCGTGGCCCGAAGGCCGCCCGCGCCACCTTGGCCGGCGCCAGGACCGCGATCCCGGCTTCGACCACCGCGGCGGCCAGCGCCGCGCGGATGTGGCGGTTCTCCAGCAGGTAGCCCAGCGGCTCGCCCTCCGAGCTATCGGCGATCTCCGCGGAATCGAAGCGCAGGAAGAACGGCGTGGGGCCACCCGCCGCCGCGCCCGGCGTCTGGCCGTCGGTCACCAGGATCTGTTCGATCCGCTGGGCGTGCGGCTCCAGCGCCGCGCCCACGCCCAGCGCGCGCCACTGGCGGAAGGCCGCATAGGCGATGGCCGAGGCGCGGCCGTCGAAGGTCGGCGCGACCTGGGCGTCGAACACCACCGGGTCGATCAGGACAGGCGTCAGCCCCGCCTGGTTCAGCGCCAGCGCCAGAGTCGCGCCCGCGATGCCCGCGCCGGCGATGATCACATCGGCGTCGGCGGCGCTCATCCGCTCAGGACTCCGCCTCTTCCTCGCGGAAGCCCATGATGTGGAAGCCGGCGTCGACGTGCACCACCTCGCCGGTGGTCGACAGGCCGAGGTCCGACAGCAGCCACAGCGCCGCGCCGGCCACGCCCTCCATGGAGGTGTCCTCCTGCATGGCCGAGAGCGCGCGGCCCTTGGACAGCATGCCGCGCCCGCCGGAGATACCGGCCAGCGACAGGGTCTTCATGGCCCCGGGCGACAGGGCGTTCACGCGGATGCGCCTGGGGCCCAGGTCGCGGGCGGCGTAGCGCACCGAAGCCTCCAGCGCCGCCTTCGCCACGCCCATGGTGTTGTAGTTCGGAATCGCCCGCTCCGAGCCCATGTAGGTGAGCGTCAGGATCGAGCCGCCAGCCTCCGGCATCATCGCGGCGGCGCGCCGGGCGCAGTCCACGAAGCTGAACGCCGAGATGTCCATGGCTCGCAGGAAGCCCTCGCGCGTGGTGTTGTCGACGAACGAACCTTTCAGCTCGTCCTTATTGGCGAAGGCGATGGCGTGGAGGAAGAAGTCGATCTGGCCGAAGGCGCCGCGCACCGTCTCGAAGGCCGCGTCCATCGAGGGGTCGTCGGTCACGTCGACCGCCGCCAGGACCTTGACCCCGATGCTGTCGGCCAGCGGCTGCACGCGGCGCTCCATCCCCGGCAGGTGCAGGAACGCTATCTCCGCGCCCTGGGCGGCGAGCTGGAAGGCGACGCCCCAGGCGATCGACTGGTGGTTGGCCACCCCCGTGACGATGCCGCGCTTGCCGCGCATGAGGTCGCCCTTGGGCATCTGATAGTCCTCGGCCACGTGGCGTCTCCCGTCGCTCATCTACCGGTAGAGGCGGTTTGTGGCCGCCGCCCGCCGGTTAGGCAAGCGGACATCGGCCCTTCATTTTTGCGTGTCCGGCGCTCATAGGGGGTCCGGAACCCTGATGATCGACGTCCATTTCCTGTCGCCGCCGCGTCGGTGGCCCATTCGAGTGTTGGGCGCGCTCCGCCGGCGTCTGCGGACCAGCGAACTGTGGCTGATCGCGCTTGCCGTGCTGGTGGGCGCCGTCGCCGGCCTGCTGGCGGTGTTCCAGAGCCGCATCGCCCACGGCCTGCAGCGCGCGCTCTACGGGATCGGCGTGGCCGACCACCTGAGCGCGGTCGGGCGCATTGATCCGCGCAGCGCCCTCTGGTTGCCGGTCGGCGGCCTGGCGCTCGGCCTCTTCACCTGGGCCGTTCGCCGCCGCCGCACCACGGGCCTGGTGGACGTCGTCGAGGCCAACGCCCTGCATGGCGGCGTCCTCAGCGTGGCCGACAGCCTGATCGTCTGCGTCCAGACCATGTTGTCGAACGGCATCGGGGGCTCGGTCGGGCTGGAAGCGGCCTACGCCCAGGCCGGGGGCGCAGCTGCCTCCTTCGCCGGGGGCCGGCTGAAGCTGCGCCGCCGCGACATGCGCGTCCTGGTCGGGGCCGGGGCGGGCGCGGCGATCGGCGCGGCCTTCGGCGCGCCGCTCACCGGCGCCTTCTACGCCTTCGAGATCGTCATCGGCTCCTACACGCCCTCGGCCATCGCCCCGGTCGCGGCGGCCTGCCTGGCCAGCGTGCTGGTCTCCAAGGGCGTCGGCGGCCTGCCCTATTCCATCGAGATCAAGGCGCAGCACGCGCCGGACGCGATCGCCTACCTGCTCTACGCCGGCCTCGGCCTTGTCTGCGCCTTGGCCGGCGTGGCGATCATGCGGCTGGTGGCCCTGGGCGAGCGCGCCGTGCGGCGATCGCCCATACCCGTCGCCATTCGCCCTGCTATCGGGGGGCTGCTGCTGGCCGGGCTCGCGGTGATCTCGCCACAGACCCTGTCCGCGGGGCACGGCGCGTTGCACCTCGACCTCGCCGTCGGCATGCCGCTGGCGCTGCTGGCCCTCGTCTTCCTGATGAAGACCAGCGCCTCGGTGATCTCCCTGGGGTTCGGGTTTCGCGGCGGCCTGTTCTTCGCCTCGCTGTTCCTGGGTTCGCTGCTCGGGCAGATCTACGCGGGCGGCCTCGACCTGACCCCGCTGACCGAGCGGCTGTCGCCGGAGAACGCCGCCCTGGTGGGCATGGGCGCGCTCGCCGTCGCGATCGTCGGCGGCCCCCTGACCATGTCGTTCCTGGTGCTGGAGACCACCGGCGACTTCGGGGTGGCGGCCGCCACCCTGGCCGCGGCCCTCATCGCCTCCACGATCGTGCGCGAGCGATTCGGCTACAGCTTCTCGACCTGGCGGCTGCACCTGCGCGGGGAGACCATCCGCAGCGCCCGCGACATCGGCTGGGTGCGCAGCCTCACCGCCGGGCGCATGATGCGCCCCGATCCGCAGACCGCGCCGGCCGCCACCAGCGTCGCCGATTTTCGCCAGCGCTTTCCCTTGGGGTCCGCCTCCCGCGTGCTGCTGCTCGACGAGACGGGCCGCTATGCGGGCGTGCTGGTCACCGCCGACGCCTATGGCGCGGCCGTGGAGCCGGAATCGCCCGTGGAGGCCCTCGCCATCAGCCGCGGCCTGACGCTTTCACCCGACATGAACATCGAGGCGGTCATGCGCATGTTCGAAACCAGCGGCACCGACGAGCTGGCGGTTGTCGACGAAGAGCGTCGCGTGCTGGGGCTGCTGGCCGAGGCCTATGTCCTGCGCCGCTACGCCACCGAACTCGAACGCCAGCACCTCGACCTCTACGGCGAGGGCAGGGATTAGACCCGGGCCATCACCAGGCACCCGTTGGTGCCGCCAAAGCCAAACGAGTTGGACATCACCGTCTCGAGCGGCTTGTCGGAGCGCTCCAGCAGGATGGGCAGGTCGGCGAATTCGGGGTCGAGGGTCTCGATGTTGGCGCTCTTGGCCGCGAAGCCGTTGTTGAGCATCAGGAGGCAGTAGATCGCCTCCTGGGCGCCGGCCGCGCCCAGGCTGTGGCCGGTCAGCGACTTGGTGGAGGAGATCAGCGGCGGCTTGTCGCCGAAGACGGCGCGCACGGCCTGCATCTCCTTGGAGTCCCCGACCGGCGTCGAGGTGCCATGCGGGTTCAGGTAGTCGACGGTTCGCCCGCCGATGGTCGACATGGCGAGCTTCATGCAACGCACCGCGCCTTCGCCGGAGGGGGCGACCATGTCGTAGCCGTCGGAGTTGGCCGCATACCCCACGATCTCGCCGTAGATCTTCGCGCCGCGGGCCTTGGCGTGCTCGTAGTCCTCCAGCACCGCCACGGCTCCGCCGCCGGCGATGACGAAGCCGTCGCGGTCCTTGTCATAGGCGCGGCTAGCGACCGCCGGCCGGTCGTTGAAGTTCGAGCTCATGGCGCCCATGGCGTCGAACAGCACGCTCAACGTCCAGTCGAGCTCTTCGACGCCACCGGCGAAGACGATGTCCTGCTTGCCCATGGCGATCTGCTCGTAGCCGACGCCGATGCAGTGGGCCGAGGTGGCGCAGGCCGAGGAGATCGAGAAGTTCAGGCCCCTGATCTTGAACCAGGTGGCGAGCGTCGCCGAGGGGCCCGAACTCATCGCCTTCGGCACCGCGAACGGCCCCACCCGCTTGGGGCCGCGCGTCCTCGTCGTCTCTGCGGCCTCGACGATGGCGCGGGTCGAGGGGCCGCCGGAGCCGACGATCAGCCCGGTCATCTCGTTGGAGACCTCGGCGTCGTCCAGGCCGGCGTCGGCGATGGCCTGTTCCATCGCGATGTGGCCGAAGGCCGTGCCCTGGGCCAGAAAGCGCGCGGCGCGGCGGTCGACCATCGCTTCCCAGTCGATTACCGGCGGGGCATGCACCTGGCAGCGGAAGCCGAGCTCCGCATACTCCGGTGCGGCGACCACGCCCGATCTGGCGTCGCGCAACGAGGCCAGCACCTCGTTGGCGTTGTTGCCGATCGAGGAGACGATTCCGATCCCAGTGACGACGACGCGGCGCATGCCCGGGCCCTCAGGTCCTTTGGTACAGACCGACCCGCAGGTCGGTCGCGCTATAGATGGGCTTGCCGTCAGCTTCCAACACCCCGTCGCCGATTCCCAGCACCAATCGACGATTGATCACGCGCTTCATCTCGACCTTGTAGGTCACGGTCTTGACGTTCGGCGTCACCTCGCCGTCGAACCTGACTTCGCCGCAGCCGAGCGCGCGGCCACGGCCTTTGCCGCCGATCCAGCCCAGGTAGAAGCCGACGAGCTGCCAGAGCGCATCGAGCCCCAGGCTGCCCGGCATCACCGGGTCGCCCAGGAAGTGGCATCCGAAGAACCAGAGGTCCGGATTGATGTCGAATTCGGCTTCGATGTAGCCCTTGCCGTGGGCTCCGCCCGTGTCGTTGATCGTGGTGATCCGGTCGAACAGCAGCATCGGCGGCGCCGGCAGCTGGGCGTTGCCCGGCCCATACATCTCGCCGCGAGCGCAGCTCATCAGCTCCTCGAAGCTGTAGCGGTCCTTGGCCTTGGCGTCCGTCATCTGCGGTTCCATGATTTCAAGGGGCTGGCCGTAGCAGAGCCGAACCCCTTGCTCAATGATTGGGCTCAATGGCCCTGCGGACGGCATTGCAGCGCGTCGGCTGCGCCCCAGAGCTCTCCCTGGCGCACCCAGCCCGTCGCGTGGTCGGCGCGCACGCGGCACCAACCCTTGCGGCAGCGGTCCAACGCGGCCAGGGCTCGAGGGTTCAAATAGGCCGTGGCCCTGGCCCCGTCCTTCGGCTTCTGCAACAGCGCCACGGGCGTCGGCCGCGTGTTCATGGTCATCCGCCGGCCGTCCGTGGTGCGCTTGTGCACCCAGGACAGGGAGCCTTCCGGGTCGCAGACCCTGCGCCATTCGGCCGTCTCCGCCACCACCTGCAGCGGCAGGCCGCGCACCCGGTAGACCCAGAGCACGCGATAGTCGGCGCCCGGCCCGGCGCGCGCGTTCACCTTTTCGAACTTCAGCGACACATAGCGCGGCACGGGCATGCCCGACGGCGTCTGCCGGTCCGCCGCCGCAGCTATGGCGCCTGGCGCAAGGGCCATCACGGCCGCTAGCGCGAGCGCCGCGCCTCGCAGCCGCTGCGTTTGTGTCTTCACCAATTCACGAGCCTCGCCTTGGCCGGCCATGGCGCCTTTGCTAGAGGTTGCGCACAATAGGACGCGCCGACGAAGCGGCGCCGAAACGCCTCCCCTTCACGCCACCCTCAATCTCAAGTCAGACATGGCAGCCCGCAAGCCGAAAGTCATCGTCACGCGAAAGCTCCCCGATCCGGTGGAGACGCGCATGCGTGAGCTGTTCGACACCGAACTCAACCTGACCGACGCGCCGCTGACCCGGGCGCAGCTCGCCGACGCCGTGGCCCGCGCCGACGTCCTGGCGCCGACCATCACCGACAAGATCGACGAGGCCCTGCTGGCGAAGGCCGGGCCGAAGCTGAAGCTGATCGCCAACTTCGGAGTCGGCATCGAGCACGTGGACGTTGTCGCCGCGAATGCGCGCGGGATCACCGTCACCAACACGCCCGGCGTCCTGACCGAGGACACCGCCGACCTGACGCTGGCGCTGATCATGGCCGTGGCCCGCCGGATCGTCGAAGGCGCGAACCTCACCCAGGCCGGAAGCTTCACCGGCTGGACGCCCACCTGGATGATGGGCCACCGCGTCACCGGCAAGCGGCTGGGGATCATCGGCATGGGCCGCATCGGCCAGGCTGTGGCCCGCCGCGCCCGCGCCTTCGGCCTGCAGATCCACTACCACAACCGCAAGCCGGTCAGCCCGCGGATCGCCGAGGAGCTGGGCGCGACCTACTGGGACAGCCTGGACCAGATGCTGGCGCGCATGGACATCATCTCCGTCCACTCGCCGCACACGCCCGCCACCTATCACCTGCTCTCGGCGCGCCGCCTGAAGCTGCTGCAGCCGCACGCCATCCTGATCAACACCGCCCGCGGCGAGATCATCGACGAGACGGCGCTGGCCGAGTTGCTCAAGGCGGGCGCCATCGCGGGCGCCGGCCTCGACGTCTTCGAGTTCGAGCCGCGGATCAACCCGAAGCTCCTGAACCTGCCCAACACTGTCCTCCTGCCGCACATGGGCTCTTCCACCCTCGAAGGCCGGATCGACATGGGTGAGAAGGTGATCATCAACATCCGCACCTGGATGGACGGTCACAAGCCGCCGGACCGGGTGATCCCGGCGATGATGTGACCGTTTCCCTCTGATCCTCGAAGGCGGGACCCCGGGCTGTCCGGTGATCGAGTCGCCAGCCTAGCTCAGCACCCGGATCAGGCAGAAGCCGTCCCAGCCCTTGGAGCCCACCGTCTGCACGGCGGTGGCGGTGACCCGCGGCTCGGCGGCGATCATCGCGTTCATCCGGCGGATGCCCTGGACGTTGGCGTCGCCGTTCGGGTCCGTGACCGCGCCGCCGCGCACGACGTTGTCGACCACGATCAGCGAGCCGGCCCGCGAGAGACGGAGCGCGCCTTCGAAATAGTCGGGATTGCTGGCCTTGTCGGCATCGATGAAGGTGAAGTCGATGGGTCCCTCGACCTGCGGCAGGAGGTCGACGCCGCGCCCGACGCGCACCTCGGCCCGTCCGGCGAAACCCGCCCGCGCCAGGTTCTTGCGCGCCACCTCGGCGTGCCTGGGATCGTACTCCAGGCTGACCAGCCGCCCGTCCGCCGGCAGGGCCCGCGCCAGCCAGATGGCCGAATAGCCGCCCAGGGTCCCAATCTCCAGGATCCGCCGCGCGCCGCAGGTCTGCGCCAGCAGCATCAGCAGCTTGCCCTGGTTGGGAGCCACCGCGATCTGCGGCAGCCCGGCCGCATCGCTGTCCGCCAGCGCCGCATCCAGCACCGGATCGGCCTCCAGCAAGGCCTCCACCAGATAGTCGTCGACCGCCGCCCAACCTGTCTGGCTCATGACGTCCCTCCGCACACAGGGCACTCCGGGTCCGCGCCGATCCTCACGGTTCGCGTCTCCGCCGAGAGCGCGTCGTAGATCAGCAGCCGCCCAAGCAGCGGCTCGCCCGCGCCCGTGATCAGCTTGATCGCTTCCAGCGCCATCATCGAACCCACCACGCCGGCCAGAGCGCCAACCACGCCGACCGCCACGCAGGTTTCGGCGTCCGGCGGGGTCTCGGGCACCAGGCAGCGGTAGCAGGGCTGGCCCGCGAAGACGCCGACCTGTCCGGTCCACCGGCCGATCGCCCCGGAGATCAGCGGCTTGCCATGCCGCACGCAGGCGGCGTTGACCTCGTAGCGGACGGCGAAGTCGTCGGTCCCGTCGAGCACCAGGTCGACACCCTCGACCAGGCGGTCGGCGTTGGCGGCGTCGAACGCCTCGGCCGCGCCGGCGATGAAGATGTGCGGATTGAGCGCCGCCAGCCGGTCGGCGGCCGCCTCCACCTTCGGTTGGCCGAGGTCGGCCTCCGCATAGAGGATCTGGCGCTGCAGGTTGGAGAGGTCGACGTCGTCCGGATCGACCAGGATCAGGGTCCCGATCCCCGCCGCCGCCAGATAGAGCGCGGCCGGAGACCCTAGTCCGCCCGCGCCGACGATCAGCGCGCTCGCGGCCTTCAGCCGCTGTTGGCCGGGCCCGCCGACCTCGCGCAGGACCAGGTGGCGGGCGTACCGTTCGATCTCGGCGTCGGTGAAGGCCATCGGCGGGCATCTTGACGCCAAGCCTCGTCGGCGCAACCGCCTCGTGACGCCGCTCGCGGGGCGAGCTCCGTTCGTCGCCGGGCCACGAGACGATTCGGCTCGATTCAGGCAGGCTTGTCGTCAGTAAGGGGAGACCTTGGCCTTGATGCGATTTTCAGCGGCGCTGGCCGCGACCCTGTTTGCGTTCGGCGCCCAGGCTGCGCCGTCGGCGCCGGCCGATCCCGCGCCGGTGGTCGCCGCCGAGCGCGCCTTCGCCGCCCGCGCCGGCGAGGTGGGCGTCGGCCCGAGCTTCCTGGAATATATGACCGACGACGCGATCGTCTTCGCGCCCGACCCCTTGCTGGCCAAGGCCGTCTATGGCGCGCGGCCGCCGGGCAAGACGCCGAAGGAGGGCGGGACGCTCCTGAACTGGTGGCCGAACTATGCCGGCGTCGCGCGATCCGGCGATCTCGGCTTCACGACCGGGCCCGTAACGATAGGCGGCAAGCCGGCGGGGCTCTTCTACTTCACGGTTTGGATTCGCCAGCCGAACGGCCGCTGGAAATGGGTCTACGACGGCGGCGTCGAGGCCGATGGGGCGTCCGCGCCAGGCGCACGGGCCGTCCCGCTCGCGCTGCCGCCCGGCGACACCCAGCCCCTGGCGCCGGCCGCCGCCATGGATCAGGTCCGCGCCGCGGAGATGGCGCTGGCCGCCCGCGCAAAGACCGACGCGGCCGCCGCCTACCAGGCCGTGCTCGCGCCCGACGCCCGCGTGCAGGGCTCCGCCGCCGCGCCGGCGACGCGACCGGACGCCGTCGCCCGAGAACTCGCAACCCGCGCCAGGTCCATCGCCTTCGGGCCGCTGGGCGGCAGCGCCTCCAAGGCCGGGGACCTCGCCTGGACCTACGGCGACGCGCTCTGGGACAGCGGCCGCGGCCACTATGTCCGCATCTGGCAGCGGCGCGGGGGCAAGTGGGCGCTCGTGTTCGACCAGATCATCAAGGTCGAGGCGCCGGCGAAGGCGGGTTAGCCGCGCTCCAGCCGCGCGTCGCGGATCGCCTGCTGCAGGGCCTTGGCGAACTCGCCACGCTCGCGCGGGCTGAGCGCCTGGGCGACGGCGACCTCCCTGCCGGACAGCGCCAGGCGCAGGCCGATGGTGCGGTCTTCCTCGGTTTCCACCGCGACCCTGGTGAAGGCCGTCGGGCTCTCCCAGACGACTTTGGTCCAGTTGGGCGCCTCATGAGTGACCACGATGTCGCGGGCGGTCACCTGCACCCGCTCGACCCGCCGCGCGGCGCGGAAGCTCACCAGGAAAGCTACGACCACCGCCAGCACGTCGACGGCCAGGAAGATCGGCACGAGGAACGCGCCCATATAGACGAAGACCGCCGCCGAGGCGCAGTTGGCCAGCGTCACCACGCCGATCACGACCATGAAGCCGCGGTCCGAGAGCGACCGGTTCGGCGTGATCACCGCGTTCATGTAGGTCTGGCCGGCCATGTGGCGGCGAAGATAGGCCCGGAAACCGCCTTGGCGGAAGGGGCGTCGACCGCCATGTTGCGGCCCACATGGCCAAGCCGTCCCTGTCCCGCAAGCCTTCCCGATCCCGCAAACCGCCGCGCCTGAAGCCGGCGGAGCAGGCGCGTATCGCCGAGATCTTCCGTCGGTTCGAGGAGCAGGAGAGCGATCCGCGCACCGAGCTCGACTACGCGAGCCCGTTCACGCTGGCGGTCGCCGTGGCGCTCTCGGCCCAGGCCACCGACGTCTCGGTGAACAAGGCGACCGACAGACTCTTCAAGGTGGCCGACACCCCGCAGAAGATGCTGGCGCTGGGCGAGGCCGGATTGAAGCCCTTCATCTCCTCGATCGGCCTCTACAATATGAAGGCCAAGAACGTCATCGCGCTCTCCCGCATCCTGGTGGAGCAGTACGGTGGCGAGGTTCCGCTGAACCGCGAGGCCCTGCAGGCGCTGCCGGGCGTCGGGCGCAAGACCGCCTCGGTGGTGCTGAACGAGCTTCGGATCGAGCCGGCTATCGCCGTGGACACCCACGTCTTCCGCGTCTCGCACCGCCTGGGCCTGACCACCGGCAAGACGCCGGATCAGGTCGAGGCGCAGCTGATGGCGATCGTCCCCGACGAACTGAAAACCCGCGCCCACCACTGGCTGATCCTGCACGGGCGCTACATCTGCACGGCGCGGCGGCCGAAGTGCGAAGAGTGCGTCGTGGGCGACCTGTGCCCCAGCCGGCATCTGTTCATCAAGTCCTCTCCGCCGGTGAAACCGAGGGGGAGAGGAGGTTTGCCGCGGCCCGAGATTTCCTCTAAGCCCGCCCGGCGTTCTCGGGGAATAGCCTAGCAATGCCGGACCTTTACGACGTCGCCGCGATCGGCAACGCCATCGTCGACGTGATCGCGCCGGCCACGGACGGCTTCCTGGACGAGAACCGGCTCGACAAGGGCGCGATGATGCTGGTCGACCAGGCCCGGTCGGCGGCGCTCTACGCCAAGATGGCGGCGGGTGTCGAAACCTCCGGCGGCTCGGCGGCCAACACTGTGGCGGGCCTGGCCAGCTTCGGCGGCAAGGGCGCCTTCATGGGCAAGGTGGCCGACGACTGGCTGGGCGAGGTGTTCCGCCACGACATGAGCGCGATCGGCGCGCGGTTCGAGAACGCGCCGCTGCTGGGCGGCCCCGGCACGGCGATCAGCATGATCAACGTCACGCCCGATGCGCAGCGCACCATGTGCACCTTCCTGGGCGCCTCGGTGGAGTTCACCGACAGCGACGTGGAGGCCGACATCGTCGAGGCCGCCAAGATCGTCTACCTGGAAGGCTATCTGTTCGACGCCGAGGCCGCGCGCCGCGCCTTCGCCAAGGCCGCGGCCCTGGCCCATGGCGCGGGGCGGATGATCGCGCTGACGCTTTCCGACGGCTTCGTGGTCGAACGCCACCGCGCGGGCCTGATGGGTTTCATCGAGGGCCAAGTCGACCTGCTGTTCGCCAACGAGACGGAGATCCTGGCGCTGTTCCAGACCGACGACTTCGACCAGGCCGTGGAGGCGCTTCGCCCGCACGTGAAGCTGGCCGCCGTGACGCGCGGCGCGGCGGGCTCGGTGATCCTGAGCCAGGGCGAGCGGCTGACGGTGAAGGCCGAGCCCGTGCAGAAAATCGTGGACACGACCGGCGCCGGCGACCAATACGCAGCCGGTTTCATGTTCGGCCTCTCGCGGGGACGGCCGCTGCAGCAATGCGGCCAACTCGCCAGCCTGGCGGCGGCCGAAGTCATTTCGCACTACGGCCCGCGGCCGCTCGTTTCGCTGAAAGAGCTGGCAGCCGCCAAGGGGTATTGATGATGAGCCGCAAGGCGGAGGTTGTCCGCAACACCAAGGAGACCCAGATCCGGATCGCGCTCGATCTGGACGGCTCGGGCGAGTCCAGCGTCTCCACGGGCATCGGCTTCTTCGACCACATGCTGGAGAGCTTCATCCGTCACGGCGGCTTCGACGCGACGGTCGAGACCAAGGGCGACCTGCACATCGACATGCACCACACGGTGGAGGACACCGGCATCGTGCTGGGCCAGGCGTTCAACCAGGCGCTGGACGGCTTCAAGGGCGTGCGCCGGTTCGGCCACGCCTACATCCCGATGGACGAGACCCTGACGCGCTGCGCCATCGATCTTTCCAACCGGCCCTACCTGATCTGGAACGTGGCGTTCAAGACCCCGAAAGTGGGCGACATGGACACCGAGCTGTTCAAGGAGTTCCACCACGCCTTCGCCATGAACTGCGGCGCCTGCGTGCACCTGGAAACCCTCTACGGGACCAATTCCCACCACATCGCCGAGAGCGGCTTCAAGGCGCTGGCGCGGTCGCTGCGCCACGCCGTGGAGCTCGACCCCAAGACCCACGGCCACGCCCCGTCCACCAAGGGCGTGCTCTAGGATTTCCTCCATGCAGAGCGTCGCCCTGATCAACTACGGGTCGGGCAACCTTCGCTCGGCCGAAAAGGCCCTGGTCCGCGCCGCGGACGGGACGAGCGAGATCGTGGTCACCGACGACCCCGACGTCATCGCCGTCGCGGACCGCATCGTGCTGCCGGGCGTGGGCGCCTTTGGCGCCTGCATGTCCGCGCTGGAGGCGCGCGCCGGCGTGATCGAGGCCATGACCGAAGCGGTCCATGGCAAGGGCGCGCCGTTCCTTGGCATCTGTGTCGGCATGCAGTTGCTGGCCTCGCGCGGCCTCGAGTTCGGCGAGACGCCCGGCCTCGACTGGATCGCCGGCAACGTCCGCGAACTTGCGAGCGACGACCCCGCCGTCAAGATTCCGCACATGGGCTGGAACGGGCTGACCGGTGTCACCGACCAGCCGCTACTGGCTGGCCTGAATGATGGGCAGACGGTCTATTTCACCCACTCCTTCGCTTTTTTCCCGAAGGACGAGGCGGACGTGGCGGCCTATGTGGAGCACGGCGAGCGGTTCCCCGCGGCGGTCGCACGCGGCAATGTGGCCGGCGTGCAGTTCCACCCGGAGAAGTCGCAAGCCTCCGGCCTTTCCCTTCTTGCGCGCTTCCTGGAGTGGCGACCGTGATCCTCTATCCCGCCATCGACCTGAAGGACGGCAGTTGCGTGCGCGTGGTGCATGGCGACCTCGCCACCGCCACGGTGTTCAACACCTCGCCCGCCGCCCAGGCGCGCGCCTGGGCCGACGGCGGCTTCCACTGGATCCACGTGGTCGACCTGAACGGGGCCGTCTCCGGCCAGGCCGTGAACCAGGCGGCGGTCGGCGAGATCCTGAACGCCGTCTCGGTGCCCGTGCAGCTCGGCGGCGGCATTCGCTCGATGTCGGATATCGAAGGCTGGATCGAGGCCGGCGTCAGCCGGGTGATCCTCGGCACGGTGGCCGTGCGCGAGCCGCAGATCGTGCGCGACGCCGCCAAGGCCTGGCCCGAGCAGATCGCCGTCAGCGTCGACGTGCGCAAGGGCAAGGTCGCCGTGCAGGGCTGGACCGAAGACTCTGACCTCGACGCGATCACGGTGGCCAAGCGCTTCGAGGACGTGGGCGTCAGCGCGCTCATCATCACCGACATCGACCGCGACGGCACAGTCATGGGTTTCAACGTCGAGGCGTTCGGAGCCATCGCCGACGCCGTGGCGATCCCCGTGATCGCCGCCGGCGGCCTCGCCACCCTCGACGACATCGTCCGGCTGAAGGCCCGCAAGGGCGCCGAGATCGCTGGCGCCGTGCTGGGCCGCGCGCTCTACAACGGCGCGATCACGCCGTCCGAAGCGCTAAAGGTGGCGGCATGAGTTTGCGGGCGCGCCAATGCTGAGGGTGAGGGTCATCCCCTGCCTGGACGTGAAGGACGGCCGGGTGGTGAAGGGCGTGCAGTTCGTCAGCCTGCGCGATGCGGGCGATCCGGTGGAGCAGGCCCGCGCCTACGACGACGCCGGCGCCGACGAGCTGATGTTCCTGGACATAACCGCGAGCCACGAGAACCGCGGGACCATCCTCGACGTCGTCGCCCGCACCGCAGACGTCTGCTTCATGCCGCTGTCGGTTGGCGGCGGGATCCGCCAGGTGGAGGGCGCGCGCCGCCTGTTGCTGGCTGGCGCCGACAAGATCTCGATCAACACGGCCGCCGTGGAGAACCGCGACCTGATCGCCGGATGCGCCGACGCCTTCGGCAGCCAGGCGACGGTGGTCGCCATCGACGCCAAGCGGGTGGACGACAGATGGCGGGTCTTCACCTACGGCGGGCGCAACGACACCGGCCTCGACGTCGTGGACTACGCGGTGGAGGCGGTGAGCCGCGGGGCGGGCGAGATCCTGCTCACCTCCATGGACCGCGACGGCGCCAAGACCGGCTATGACCTCGATCTCCTGAAGGCGGTGAGCGGCGCGGTCTCCGTGCCGGTTATCGCGTCCGGCGGCGCCGGCAATGCGCAGCACATGGTCGAGGCGGTGACGATCGGCGGCGCCGACGCCGTGCTGGCCGCCTCGATCTTCCACTTCGGCGAGGTCTCGATCGACGAAGTAAAACAGGCCATGGCCGACGCCCGCATCCCGGTCCGCCAGACGGAGGCCGTCGCATGAGCCGTTTCGCCGAAGTCGTGGCGCGCCTGACTGCCGTGATCGAGAGCCGCAAGGGTGGCGACCTGTCGGCATCCTACACCGCCAAGCTGCTGGCCGACCCGTCGCTCGCCGGCAAGAAGCTGGGCGAGGAAGCCATCGAGGCCATCATCGCCGCCACCCAGGGCGACAAGGCCGCGCTCGCGGGCGAAAGCGCCGACCTGATCTACCACTGGCTGGTGGTGCTGGCCGCCGCCGGCGTGTCCCTCGACGAGGTGGCCGCGAGGCTCGAGGCCCGCGAAGGGACGTCCGGTCTGGACGAGAAGGCTTCGCGTCCCGCCTGATCCGCGCTCATCCGCGCGGCTTGCGTTTCAGCGCCACATAGAGCGCGCCTTCGCCGCCGTGGTGGCGGGCGGCGTCGGAGATGCCGGCCACGATATGCGCCAGGTGCGGCGCGGCCAGCCACTCCGGCGCCCGCCGTTTCAGGACCCCATCGCCCTGAACGCCCTTTCCGGTGATCACCAGCACCGCGCGCCGGCCGTCGTTCCAGGCGCGCGCCAGGAAGGCCTCGAGCACGGCGCGGGCGCGGTCCTGGTCCAGGCCGTGCAGGTCGAGGCGCAGGCCGATCTCCTCGCGCTCGCGGGCGATGCGGTGGCGGCGGTTGGGCTCAATGCCCTTTTTTCCCTCCCCTTCATGGGGAGGGTGGCCCGAGCGAAGCGAGGGTCGGGTGGGGAGCCCCGCCTCCGGCTTCGCGGTCCGTGCTTGGCTGGGCTTCCCCACACCGGCCGCTTCGCGGCTCGACCCTTCCCATGAAGGCGAGGGAAAAGGCTCGGTAGGCGTCGCTTTCCCCGGCAGCGGATGCACTGTCGAGGCGACCAGGCCCCAGATGTGCCGCTCTTCCGGCTTCAATGGCCGCTTCACGGCGCGAGGTCCTTGGGAACCAGGTGATAGAGCCTAAGCGTGTGGCGCACCCGGCCGGCCTCCGCCCCCGCCGCCGCGCCCAGGCCCATATAGAGGTCGGCGCGGACGTCGCCCTTGATCGCGCCGCCGGTGTCCAGCGCCAGCGCCAGCCGGCGATAGGTCGGGAAGGCGCCCTTGAGGATCGGCGCTTCGCCGTCGATCCAGAAGAGGTCGCCCATCGCATGAAAGGCGGGATCGACGGCCAGCGCCCGCCCGGGCGGCAACGGCAGGTTGGCCGAGCCTACCGGCTGGCGGCCATCGTCCGGCGCGAGGCTGAAGAAGGCGTAGCGCGGATTGAGCTGCATGATCGCGTCGGCGTCCGGTCCGCGGTGGTCGGCAAGCCAGCTGCGGATCTGTTCGGCCGAGGTGTTGTCGGCGGCGAGCAGGCCGCGGTCGCGCATCACGTTGGCGACCCCGACAAAGGGGCGGCCGTTGTTGGCGGCGTAGAGCGCCTTCATCCGCTTGCCGCCCTCGAAGGTCAGCACGCCGGAGCCTTGAATCTGCAGGAAGAACAGGTCTTCCGGCCGCATCCAGGCCAGTGGCTGGCCGGGCGAGGCGGCTTCGATGGCGGCGCGGTCGGGATAGGGGACAAGCTGGCCATCGCCCGGGTCGCGGGCGGCCCCGGGGCGGCCGGCCTGGCTCGGATCGAACAGCCCGGCGTCGACCGTTTTCAGGTCGGCCGGCTTTGCGCGGAGCGGCGAGCTGAACTCCGCGTCGGGCTTGCGGCGGGCGGGATACTCCGGCGCAAAATAGGCGGTGAGGACGCCCTCGCCCGGTTCCGGCTCGGCGCGGAAGTTGGCTTCGAAGAAACGCCGGGACTGCTCGCGGTCGAGCGGCCCGATGGCGCGGGCGCTGCGGCAGACCTGGGCCATCGCCGGATCGCGGGCGCCGCCGCAGCTCGCGCGAAACGCCGCCAGGGCCGCGGCATGGTCGTCAGCCGCCCAGCCCTTGAGCGCGCTCAGGGCCAGGCTGCGCGGCGCGGGCGAGGTTTCGTGAGGCTGCCGGACCGGCGGTGGGCCGTGCCGGATCGGATAGCTCGGCGGAGCGGTGGCGCAGGCGGCCAGACTGAGCGCGGCGAGCGCCGCGCCGAAGGCTCGCAGCTGCACGGGACGTCAGGCCTCCGCGGCGTCGACGTGGATCAGCATCCAGTTCGGATCGCGGCTCTTCAGGTGCCGCTCGAAGGTCCAGAGCTCGGCGGTGCGCCGGTCATCCACGCCCTCGCCTTCCGGACCCTTGGTGCGGCTGCGGAACTCGGCAAGGAAACGCACGGTGACGCGCGCCAGGTCCGACCCGACCACCTCGACCTTTTCCAGGTCGGCGCGCGGCGAATGCAGGAACTCCACGGTCTCGGTGCGGTTCTCGGCCTCGCGCGCGGCGATGGCGGTGTCGAAGCCCGCCATGACCGGAGGAGCCAGCAGGTCGCGCAGCTTGCCGCGGTCGCCGGCGGCGAAAGCCTTGACGATCATCTCGTAGGCCGCCTTGGCGCCGCCGAGGAAGCGGCTGACGTCGAAGCTCGGGTCCTTGGCCTTCACGGCGGCCAGTCCGGTCAGCGCCACCCCGTCATCGTCGTCGGCGGTCAGGGCCGGCGCGTCCGGGCCGCGGTCGACTGCCGTCGCCGTGGTCGGCACAGCCGGGGAATCCTCCGGTTGGCGGCCCACGCGCCGTCCCAGCACTGCATAGAGCTGGTAGAGCACGATGGCCGCGAGGCCTGCGAAGATGATGAGTTCGAGCACTTGCAACGATGGGCCTTCGGAGTTCCGCCCAGGGGCGATACAGCCAATATAGGACGTTGCAACGCGCCCGTCAGGGGCGGCGTTGCATCACCCGGGGCGCCATGTTAGCCCGACCGCCCGACAAGACGCGATCCCCTCGTCGCTCCAGCACGGAATTATCTGAATTATGACCGACACCGACGCCGGCGCTGGCGCAACCGAAACCGGCCCTGAAGGCGCCCTGGGCGGCGAAGGCCCCGGCATCCGCATCCTGGCGCAGTTCATCCGCGACCTGTCGTTCGAGAACCCGCATGCCCCGGAATCGCTGCGCGGCGGCGCGGCCCAGCCGCAGATCGACCTCGGCGTCGAGATGAACGCCCGCGGTCGCGAGGACGGCTACTATGAAGTCGACCTGAAGCTGTCAGCCAAGGCCAGCCGCGACGAGGGGCCGATCTTCGTCGTCGAGCTGATGTACGGCGGCGTCTTCCAGATCGCGGGCGTCAGCGCCGAGGACATGGAGCCGGTGCTGCTCATCGAGTGCCCGCGCTACCTCTTCCCCTTCGCCCGCCGGATCATCGCCGACGTGACCTCCGACGGAGGCTACCCGCCATTCCTTCTGGATCCGATCGATTTCGCCGGCGTCTATGCCGCGCGCAAGGCCGAGCAAGGCGGCCAGGTCGGGCACGCTTAAGGGCGGAAAATTACTCCCCCAAAAACGGGAGGAGCTATTCCAGCCCGTGCTTTTTCCAGAGGTCTTCGTTCTTCACCGCGTCGCGGATGAAGCTCGCGTGGATCTGGCGCTCCTCCTCGGTTGAGCGCAGGGCCAGCGGACGAGGGCGCGCGCCATAGGCGTTGCGGGTCGCCGCCGCGACGGCGGTGATCATGGCCGCGGTGGTGAGCTCCAGCCTGCGCTCGCGGCCGCCCTTCAGTTCCAGATAGACCGCCGCCAGGAGCTTGGCGTCGACCAGCGCCCCGTGCTTCTCACGCTCGGACAGCGAAATCTTGAAGCGCTTGCAGAGCGCGTCCAGCGAGTTGTGCATGCCTGGAAAGCGCACCCGAGCCAGCGCCAGGGTGTCGATCCAGCGGTCCTCGTGCAGCGGATGCCGGTTGATGACGCCCAGCTCGTGATTGATGAAGGTGCGGTCGAAGCCCGCGTTGTGGGCGATCAGCGGCGCGTCGCCGACGAAGTCGAGGAAGGCGTCGACAACCTCCGGATGCTCGAAGCGCGGCTTGCCCCGCAGGAACGCGGCCGACAGGCCGTGCACCCGCTCGGCGTCCGGCGGCATGTCGCGGCAGGGGTCGATATAGGTGTGGAAGCTTCGGCCCGTGGGGATGAAGTCGTCGATTTCCAGGCAGGCGATTTCCACCATGCGGTGGCCCATGGATGGCTCGAAGCCGGTGGTTTCCGTATCCAGGACGATCTCGCGCGCCATGACCTTTCATGGCCCGGTTTGGGCAGTCAGTTCAACCGGTCGCGCGGTCGCGGGCGGGCCTTCTCTCGGGATCCCGCATCGCGGCGATGATCTCGGCCACCTGTTCGCGCGCCGGCTGCAGGCCGCGCGAGGTGTCGACCACGAAATGGGCGCGCGCGCGCTTCTCCGCATCGGCGACCTGCTGGGCGAGGATGGCCTCGAGGCGCTCGGGCGTCATGCCCGGCCGCGCCAGCACCCGCTCTCGCTGCATGTCTGCGGGCGCGCTCGCCACCACCACCGCGTCGACGTTGGCGTGGCCGCCGGTTTCGAACAGCAGCGGGATGTCCAGCACCACCATGTCCGCGCCCTGCGCCTCGGCCTGCTGGAAAAAGCCGATACGGTCGCGCCCGACCAGCGGGTGGACGATGGCGTTGAGCCGCTTCAGGGCTTCCGGGTCGCCAAGCACCGCCTGGCGCAGCGCCTCGCGATCGACGCGCCCGTCCCTGACCACGCCCGGGAAGGCCTCGCCTACCGGCCCCACGGCCGCGCCGCCCTTGTCATAAAGGTCATGCACCGCCGCGTCGGCGTCATAGACCGGCACGCCCGCGTCGCGGAACATGGCCGCGGTCGTCGACTTGCCCATCCCGATGGAGCCGGTGAGTCCGATCAGGATCATGCGCTCTTCGCCTCTCCGTTTGTGGACGAAAGGGCGGCGATGCAGAGGGCGCGCACGTCGACCTCCTCCGGCGGGACACGGCCGAAGAAGGCCTCGAAGGACGGTGACGCCTGGCGGACCAGCATCTCCAAGCCATCGACGATCGGATGGCCGAGCTGCCTTGCCCGCGCCAGGAAGGGCGTGATCAGCGGCTTGTAGGTCATGTCCATCATCACCGCGCCGGCGGGGATGCCTTCCAGGGGCAGGTCCAGGGCGTCATCGCTGGCGATGCCGGCGGAGGTGGCGTTGATCACCAGCCTCGCGGCGTCGAATGCCTTCGCGGCTTCGTTGAGCGGGTAAGCGCGCGTCACGCCGCCTACCGCCCCCGCCACGAGCTCCGCGCGCGCCAGGGTTCGGTTGACCAGCCGCACTTCCGGCGCGCCGGCCATCACCAGGGCCGAGGCGGCGCCGCGCGCCGCGCCGCCGGCGCCCATCACCACCGCCGGCCCCGCCTTCGGATCGAAGCCAGGCGCCTGGGCGGCGAGCGCCGCGAGCAGGCCCAGGCCATCGACGTTGTCCGCGACGATCGAGCCGTCCTCGTTGAAGATCAGCAGGTTCGCCGCGCCGGCCCGTTCCGCGCGGTCGCCCACCTCGTGGGCGACGCTGAGCGCCGCTTCCTTGAAGGGCAGGGTCACGTTCAGCCCCCGTATGGCGCCGCCCCGCAGCCCTTCGGCGAAATGGCTGAACCGGTCGGCCGGCGGGGCGAAGGCCACATAGATGGCATCCAGGCCCGCGGCCTCGATCCAGGCGTTGTGGATCAGGGGGCTTAGGGAATGGAGGATAGGGGAGCCGGCGACGCCGGCGACGGCGGTGGCGCCGGTGATCGGTCTGGTCATGGGCGCAGAACGCCTTCGCGTCGCAACAGGTCCAGCAATCCCATCAGCGGCAGGCCGAGGATGGTGAAATAGTCGCCCCGGATCGCGGAGAATAGTTGCACGCCCAAGCCTTCCAGCCGGTAGCAGCCGACGGACCCCAGGGCCGCCTCGCCTTCTGCGCCGAGGTAGTTCTCGAGGAATTGCTCCGAGAAGTCCCGCATGGTCAGGGTCGCGCCTTCGGTTTCACGCCAGATCGTAGCGCCGTCGCGGGCGACGACGACCGCGGAGTGCAGGTCGTGCGGCTTGCCCCGAAGCGCCCAGAGCCGGTCGCGGGCGGCGGAGACCGTCTCGACCTTGTCGTAGAGCCGGCCTTCGAACTCCAGGGTCTGGTCCGCGCCGATCACCAGTTCGCCGCGCCCGCCCGAGACCGCCAGGGCCTTGCGCTCGGCCAGCGCCTCGGCGACCTCGCGTGGGCCCGCGCCCGTGGCGAGCAGCTCGGCCTTGGCGGCGTCCTCATCGACCCCCGACCCGATCGCCTCGTAGGGGACGCCCGCGCCATCGAGCACGGCGCGCCGGGTCGCGCTCTTGGAAGCCAGCACCAGGCCGCTTTTTCCGGGCGGTGGGCTCATCCCAGCACCTCGACCTGGCCATGGCCGCCGTGCAGCAGGTTGAGCACGGCCGCGGCGGTCTCCTCGACGGAGCGGCGCGTCACGTCGATCACCGGCCAGCCCTGCCGCTCGTAGAGCCGCCGGGCCTGGACGATCTCGTCGCGCACGGCGTCCACGTCGATGTAGGTCGACTCGCGGTTTTCCTTCAGGCTGAGCAGCCGGTTGCGGCGGATCTGGATCAGCCGGTCTGGCGAGATCGACAGCCCCACCACCAGGGTGGTCTTCAGGTCGAACAGCTTTTCGGGAACGGGGCGGCCGGGCACGAGCGGCACGTTGCCGGCGCGCACGCCACGGTGCGCCAGATAGATGCAGGTGGGGGTCTTCGAGGTTCGCGAGACGCCGACCAGGATCACGTCGGCCTGCTCCAGGTCCTGACCGCCCTGGCCGTCGTCGTGCCCGATGGCGTAGTTCAGGGCGTCCATGCGGTTGAAGTAGTCGTTGTCCAGCCGAAGGTGCGCTCCGACCCGGGTGGTCGTGGAATAGCCGAGGTAACGCGACATCGCCGAGACCAGCGGGTCGAGGGCCGGGATGCAGAGCATGTCCAGCCGCCGGCAGCCTTCCTCCAGGGCCTGGCGCAGCCCGTCGTCGACGATCGTGTGGATCACGACCCCGGGGGCCTCCTCGATGTCGCCGAGCGCCCGGTCGAGCTGGCGCTGCGAGCGGACCAGGGCGTAGATGTGCTCGATCGGCAGGACATTGTCGAACCGGGCGCAGACGGCTCGGGCCATAGCGTTCAGGGTCTCGCCGGTCGAATCCGACACCAGGTGGACGTGGAAATAGGTGGCGAGCCTTGGGGCGGGCGTGATCACGGGCAGCCTTGGCTGAAATTGCTGGGGACAGATTCTGTGGAGCAGTCTTAGCGAACGCCGCAGTGATTGGGGATAGATCGCGTGCGTCGAGGCGACTTGGCGGCTCCCCATGTATGGGCGGGATGAAACGGGGCGTTTACCATCTGTTAACCCACATGCCCGGCGCGCGCCGTTTGGATGCGCCAGCGGTTGTCGACAGGATCGGGAAGGCCCGATCGGCGCCGGCGGATGTCCCCGGATGTGTTAACGAAACCTTAAGCCTCTCAGGGGCCTTGGCCTTGGTCCCCGCAATCCACAGGGTTGGGGACAGGCGGATCGAGGGGTCGAATGGCGTGGGGACAAGCCCTGCAACGCCGCAGGGACGGCCCGCTTTGTCCACGTCCTCGACAGGCCCTATCGCCTTCATCCCAATCCTTTTTCTAAAATCTTGGAAGGTAGGAAGAGGGCCGCCGGGACACGAGGCTGGGCCTTGGGCTTGAGAGTTCGGGTCAGAGGCGATTTAAGGCGGTCATGAGCGAGACTCCCCGACTGCTGCGCGCCCTCGGTGGCGAAACCCTGGACCGGCCTCCGGTGTGGTTCATGCGTCAGGCCGGCCGCTGCCTGCCGGAATACCGGGAGCTTCGGGAGCGAGCCGGCGACTTCGTCAGCCTGGCCATGAACCCGGAGATGGCCGCGGAGGTCACGCTGCAACCGGTGCGGCGCTTCCCCTTCGATGCGGCGATCGTCTTCGCCGACATCCTGCTGATACCTCGCGCGCTGGGCCAGGACCTGTGGTTCGAGGCGGGCGAGGGCCCGCGGCTCGGCCCCTTGCCGGAAATCTCCGCGCTGGCGGACGCGGTCGAGGCCTCGACGGAGTGGCTGTCGCCGGTCGGCGAGACCCTGTCGCGGGTACGCGCCGAGCTGGAGCCGGAACGGGCTTTGATCGGCTTCGCCGGCGGGCCCTGGACGGTGGCCACCTACATGATCGAAGGGCGGAGCTCCAATCGCGAGGTCGCCAGGACGTTTGCCTATGAAAACCCTGAGAAGCTCGACGCCCTGCTGGACGTCCTGGTCGACGCCACGGCCCGTTATCTGATCATGCAGGCCCGGTCGGGGGGCCAGGTCTTGCAGATCTTCGAAAGCTGGGCCGAGGGCCTGGCCGAGGACGTGTTCGAGCGTATCGTCATCCGTCCGCACCGGGCGATCGTCGAGCGGGTGAGGGCGGCCGGGGTGACCGCGCCGTTCATCGGTTTTCCGCGCGGGGCCGGCGCCTTGGTCGAGAACTATGCCAGGGCGGTCCCGGTGCAGGGCGTGGCGCTCGACACCCAGGCCAGCGCCGAGCTTGGCCGGCGGCTCCAGGCCGGCGGCAAGACCATCCAGGGCGCGCTCGACAACCTGCTGCTGCGCGCCGGCGGCCCGGCGATGGACGCCCGCGTCGACGCCCTGCTCGGGCAGTGGAGCGGCGGTCCCTACATCTTCAACCTTGGCCACGGCGTCATGCAGGACACGCCCATCGCTCACATCGCCCAGGTGCTGCAGCGCGTGACGGGCAAGGCGTCCCGCGTCGAGGCGGCTGCGTGATCTTCCTTTCCCAATTCTGGGAAACGGGGACCGCCGGCCGAGCCCGGCCAGCGGCCGGGAGAAGAGCCGATGGTGGAAAGGGCGAGCGGCAAGCTCGGCGTCTGAGGTCTTCCCTCTCCACCCCGCGCTCGTGGGGGCGCGGTTTCCTTCTCCCGCTTCGCGGGAAAGGGAGATGAGCCGCCTCGCCGTCGTCCTGTTCAATCTCGGAGGGCCGGATGGGTTGAAGGCCGTAAAGCCATTTCTTTTCAACCTGTTCCGTGACCCCGCCATCATCACCTTGCCGGCGGTCGCGCGGTATCCGTTGGCGGCCCTGATCGCCACGACCCGAGAGAAGATCGCTCAGGCCAACTACGCGATCATGGGCGGCGCCTCGCCGCTGCTGGGCGAGACGCAAGCGCAGGCGCGGGCGCTCGAGGCGGCGCTGAAGGCCGGCGCGCCCGAGCTGGAAGCGCGCTGCTTCATCGCCATGCGCTACTGGAAGCCGTTCGCCCGCGAAACGGCTGCGGAAGTTGCCGCCTTCGCGCCTGACGAGATCGTGCTGCTGCCGCTCTATCCCCAATACTCAACCACCACGACGGCGTCGTCGCTCAAGGACTGGCTGGGCGTCTACCGGGGTTCAGGCCGTACGCGGACGGTTTGCTGTTATCCGACGGCGCAGGGCCTGGTGGAGGCGCAGGTCGCCGCGATCCGCAAGGTTTGGACCCAGGCGGGGCGGCCAGGCGGCGTGCGGCTGCTGTTTTCAGCTCACGGCCTACCGCAAAAGATCGTGGACGGCGGCGATCCGTACCGCGCACAGATCGAGGCCACGGCTGCGGCGATCGCCGCGCGATTGCCGGAGTTCAGCGACTGGCGAGTCTGCTTCCAGAGCCGGGTGGGGCGGCTGCAATGGCTGCGGCCCTCGACCGACGACGAGATCCGGCGCGCCGGCGCCGAGGGCAGGGGCGTGGTGGTCGCCCCGATCGCCTTCGTTTCGGAGCACGTGGAGACCCTGGTCGAGCTCGACCATGAATACGCCAAGCTGGCCCAATCGGCCGGGTGCCAGCCCTACCTGCGGGCGGCGACGCCAGGAGTTGCGCCGGAGTTCATGGCGGAGCTGGCCGCCGCGGTGCTGGCGGCGGCCGGACGCGAGGGCGGCGTCGCGCCGCATGGCCCTTGGCGCTGCCCCGCCGGCCATGCGAAATGCGCGCTGCGGGCGGGCCAGGCGCGGGGGATGCAGGCGGCATGACCTTTGACGGCAGCTACGATCTTTTGCGCGGCCTGCACATCCTGGCGGTGATCGCGTGGATGGCGGGCCTGCTCTACCTGCCCAGACTGTTCGCCTACCACACCGAGACCGCGCCGCCCGGCAGTGTCTTCGACGGGCATTTCCAGGTCTGGGAAGGCAAGCTGCTGCGGATCATCATGAACCCGGCGATGGTCCTGGCCTGGACCTTCGGGCTGCTGCTGATCTGGGTCGACGCCCACCGGCACGGCGACGGCTGGCGGTTCCTGCTGGAGCCCTGGATGCTGACTAAGCTGGCCGGGGTGGTTTTCATGACCGGCTGGCATCACTATCTGGGAAGGGCGCGCAAGGGCTTCGTCGCTGGGCGCCGCGACCGCCCGGCGAAGTTCTGGCGGATGACCAACGAGCTGCCGTTCCTGGCGGCGATCATCATGGTCCTGGCCGTCACCACCGAATTCGGAAGACCCTAGACGCGACATCGGAATCCTTGACCGCGTGGGGCGAGTGTGGTTCCGATCCGTCACGCGTTCCCGACAAGGATGCGCCCCGCCTTATCTCCGGCCCTCGCGCGCTCAAGACGCCGCAAGCGGTCCGGCCCCCACGAAGACAAGCACAACGACGCAAGGCCCTTGCGTCCACATCATCCAAGAAGCCCGCGCCCGGAGTCCGTCCGGCGCTCGGGCGAAACGAGTGAATTCAATGCAAGACGAAAACTCCGAAACCAACGCCCCCGAGAACGCTCCCGAGGAAGCCGAAGCGGTCGAGAGCGCTGTCGCGGAAGCTGGAGGCCAAGCCGCGGCCGAGCCTGCCGAGACGCCGGCGGAGCCGGAGGAGCCCTCCGAGATCGCCAACACCATCGCCTCGATGGGCCTCACCCGCATGAGCCTGCAGGAGCTCAAGGACAAGGCGCCCGCGGACCTGCTGGCCTTCGCCGAGCTCTTCGAGGTCGAGAACGCCAACTCCATGCGCAAGCAGGACATGATGTTCGCCATCCTCAAGACCCTGGCCGAGGAGGGCGTCGAGATCTCCGGTTCGGGCACGCTCGAGGTCGTGCAGGACGGCTTCGGCTTCCTGCGCTCGCCGGAAGCCAACTACCTGCCGGGCCCTGACGACATCTACGTCAGCCCCTCGCAGATCCGGAAGTTCGGGCTGCGGACCGGCGACTCGGTCGACGGCGCGATCCGCGCGCCGCGGGAGGGCGAGCGCTACTTCGCGCTGGTGAAGGTGGACCTGACCAATTTCGAGAACCCCGAGAACGTCCGCCACAAGGTGCTGTTCGACAACCTGACGCCGCTCTACCCCGACGAGCGCCTGCGCATGGAGATCGACGACCCGACGCTGAAGGATCGTTCCGGCCGGGTGATCGACATCGTGGCGCCGCTGGGCAAGGGGCAGCGCTGCCTGATCACCGCGCCGCCGCGGGTGGGCAAGACGGTGATGCTGCAGAACATCGCCAAGTCGATCGAGACCAACCACCCCGAGTGCTACCTGATCGTCCTGCTGATCGACGAGCGCCCGGAAGAGGTCACCGATATGCAGCGCACCGTAAAGGGCGAGGTGATCTCCTCGACCTTCGACGAGCCGGCCACGCGGCACGTGCAAGTGGCTGAAATGGTTATCGAAAAGGCCAAGCGACTGGTCGAACACAAGCGCGACGTGGTGATCCTGCTGGACAGCGTGACCCGCCTGGGCCGCGCCTACAACACGGTCGTGCCGTCCTCGGGCAAGGTGCTGACCGGCGGTGTCGACGCCAATGCCCTGCAGCGGCCCAAGAGGTTCTTCGGCGCGGCGCGGAACATCGAGGAAGGCGGCTCACTGACGATCATCGCCACCGCCCTGATCGACACCGGCAGCCGGATGGACGAGGTGATCTTCGAAGAATTCAAGGGCACCGGTAACTCGGAAATCGTGCTGGATCGCAAGGTGGCGGACAAGCGCGTCTATCCGGCTATCGACGTGATCAAGTCCGGCACCCGCAAGGAGGAACTGATCACGCCGAAGGAGCACCTGACCAAGACCTACATCCTGCGTCGGATCCTAGGTCCCATGGGCTCCCAGGACGCCATCGAGTTCCTGCTCGACAAGCTTCGCTCCTCGAAGACCAACGAGGAATTCTTCCAGTCGATGAACACCTAGGGCCGGGGTCGCTCGGCCATACCGGCACTACTTGTGTTTCACGTGAAACACAGACCATCCCTCCCTTGACGGAGGGAAGGCGTCTACGGAATCAGCAAGCTCGCGCCGATCGTCGAGCGGCTTTCCAGCGCCTCGTGCGCCTTGCGGGCGTCGGCGAGGGTGAAGGTCTGGCCGATCTCTATCTTCACCTTGCCCGAGCCGATCATCTCGAAGAGGGCGGCGGCGCTGGCGTCGAGTTCCGCGGTCGTCTGCTGGTAGTCGCCCATCGTCGGGCGGGTGAAGAACAGCGAGCCGTTGACCATCAGCTGGCGCGCCTCGATCGGCGGCGGCGGGCCGGAGGCGTTGCCAAAGCTCACGAAGAGGCCGCGCCTAGCCAGGCTCTTCAGGGTGCCCTCGAAGGTGTCCTTGCCCACGGCGTCGTAGGCGACCGGCACGCCCTTGCCGTCGGTGATCCGCCGGACCTCGGCGGCCACGTCTGCGTCGCGGTAGAGGATCACGTGGTCAGCGCCGAGTTCTCGGACGCGGGCGGCCTTCTCATCGGACCCCACCGTGCCGATCACCACGGCGCCGAGGGCCTTGGCCCACTGCACCAGGATTTGGCCGACGCCGCCGGCGGCCGCATGGACCAGGATCGTTTCGCCGGCTTCCACCCTGTGCAACCGGCGGATCAGGAATTCGACGGTCATGCCCTTGAGCAGGGCTGCGGCCGCGGTTCGCGCATCCACCCCGGCGGGTATCTTCACGGCCCGATCGGCGGGCACGACATTGGCGTCGGCATAGGCCCCGGTCGCGCCGGCATAGGCCGCCAGGTCGCCGACCTTGAAGCGGGTCACGCCGTCGCCCACGGCCTCGACGACGCCGGCGGCCTCCGAGCCGAGGCCGGACGGGAGCTTCATCGGGTAGAGGCCGGAGCGCTGGTAGGTGTCGATGAAGTTGATGCCGATGGCCTGGTGGCGGACGAGGATCTGGCCGGGGCGCGGTTGGGGCGTCTCGACCTCCAGGAGATCGAGGACCTCTGGCCCGCCGGTCTTTTCGAAGCGGATGGCGCGCATCAGCCCAGCGTCCTCTGGAAAAAGGTGAGGGTGCGGCCGTTGGCGAGCTTGGCGGCCTCGGCGTTGTAGTGCTCGCCGCCCTCCCGGGCGAAGGCGTGGTCGCAGCCGGGATAGGTGTGGACCTCGACCTCAGGGTGGTCCTTCAGCGCGGCCAGGATCACCGCCTGCGCGGCCTTTGGCACGAACTGATCCTCCTCGGCGATGTGCATCAGGAGCGGGTGGGTCAGCTTCTCGGCCTCGGCCACGCGGTTCTCGAGCCCGACGCCGTAGTAGGAGACCGAGGCGTCGGCGTCGGTCCGGGTGGCGGTGAGGAAGGCGAGCTGGCCACCCAGGCAATAACCGACAGCGCCGACCCTGCCGTTGCAGCCGGCGTCCTTGCGGATGTGGGCGATGGTCGCGGCGATGTCGCCGACGCCGGCCTCCACGTCGAAGGCGTTGAAGAGCTCGAACGCCCGCTTCCACTCGGCCTCCGACTTGTCGGTGATGTCGATGCCGGACTCGATGCGCCAGAACAGGTCGGGGCAGATCGCGAGGTAACCCTGGGCCGCCAGCCCGTCGGTGATGTCGCGCATCACCTGGTTGACCCCGAAAATCTCCTGGATCACCACGATCGCCGGCGCGGGCGCGCGGGCGGGGCGCGTCACATAGGCGCTGAAGGTCCCGTCCTTCGTGGTGATCGTCGTGCGTTCGCCCATGATCCTGCTCCCGTGCTGCGATGGCTTTGTTGCCTGCGCTACTAGCGCGCAGAGCCGCTAGACGGCCATATGGAATCCGGCCCCTGACATTCAGTTCGGGGCGACTTGAGGCGGGAACCCGGCCATGAAGATGACGATCGAGGTGGACTGCACGCCCGAGGAGGCCCGGCGCTTCATGGGCCTGCCGGACGTCAGCGTGCTGAACGAGCACCTGGTGGACGAGATGAAGCGGCGGATCGACGCCAACATGGCGATGATCTCGCCCGACGAGCTGGTGAAGAACTGGATGAGCTTCGGGGCGGGCGCCCAGGAGCAGTTCCGGAAGCTGATGGAAGTGGGCATGAACGCGGCCGCCCCGAAGAAATGATCGACACCATCTTCGCGCCCGCCACAGCGGCGGGGCGCGCGGCCGTGGCGGTCGTGCGCCTGTCGGGACCGCGAACGGCCGAGGCGGTGAGGGCGTTGGCCGGTCGGCTGCCCGCCGCGCGCCGCGCGAGCCTTCGGCGGCTCAAGAGCGCCGAGGGCTCGCCGATCGACGAGGCTCTCGTCCTCTGGCTTCCCGGACCGAACAGCTACACGGGCGAAGACAGCGCGGAGTTTCAAGTTCACGGCGGCCCGGCCGTGGCGGGCGCGCTGGCCGAGGCGTTGTCCGATCTTGGCCTGAGGCTGGCCGAACCGGGCGAATTCACCCGCCGCGCCTTCGAGCACGGCAAGCTCGACCTCGCGCAGGCGGAGGGCGTCGCCGACCTGATCGACGCGGAAACCGAGGGCCAGCGCCGTCAGGCCCTGGAACAGCTTGGCGGACGGCTGTCGCAGGTGCAGGCGCGCTGGCGGGACGGCCTTGTCCGAGCCTCGGCCCTGCTGGAAGCCGCGGTCGATTTTCCGGACGAGGAGCTGCCGGCGGACGTGGCGGCGCGCGCCCGGCCGATCCTGGAAATCCTCGCCGACGAGCTGGAGCGCGCCGCAACCGACGTCGCGCGCGGCGAGCAGGTGCGGGAAGGCTTCCGCATCGCCCTGCTGGGCGCGCCGAACGCCGGGAAGAGCACCTTGCTGAACGCGCTCGCCAAGCGCGAGGCGGCCATCGTCTCGGCCATACCGGGTACGACGCGCGACATCATCGAGGTTCCGATGGTGCTGGGCGGCTACAAGGTGATCGTCGCCGACACCGCCGGGCTGCGGCGGACCGAGGACGAAATCGAGGCCGAGGGCGTGCGCCGCGCCGAGGCCTGGGCCGAGACCGCGGGCCTGCGCGTCTGGCTGGTGGACGGCTATGGGGACCCGCAGCCCGAAATCCCGGCTTCCCTGAAGCGGGGGGACATCATTCTCCTGACAAAGCGCGATCTCGGGGAGGGCCTGGAAGGCCTGCCCGGCGAGCCGTTCACGGCCAAGAGCCCAAACGACGTCGCCTGGTTGGAGCGCTCGCTCGCCGAGACCGTTGTCGAGGCCCTGGCTGGCGGTGAGCCGCCCGCCGCAACGCGTCTGCGGCATCGCGAGCTGCTCAGCGAGGCGGCGCGGCGTCTGCGCCACGCGCTGGGCCAGGACGAGGCCCTAGAACTGGCCGCCGAGGACGTCCGCCTCGCGGCGCGGGCCCTGGACAGGATCACCGGCCGGATCGATCCCGACGAAGTGCTCGGCCGCATCTTCGCGACCTTTTGCATCGGCAAATAGTGTTTCACGTGAAACACCGCGGCCGTTCGACTATATGAGCCGCTCCATGACCTGGGACGTGATCATCATCGGCGGCGGGCACGCCGGCTGTGAAGCCGCCGCGGCGTCGGCGCGGTTCGGCGCGCGCACGCTGCTGCTGACCCACAAGCTCGAGACCATCGGCGAGATGAGCTGCAACCCGGCCATCGGCGGGCTCGGCAAGGGCCACCTGGTCCGCGAGATCGACGCCCTGGACGGCCTGATGGGCCGGCTGGGCGACAAGGCGGGCATCCAGTTCCGGCTGCTGAACCGCTCCAAGGGCGCGGCGGTGCGTGGGCCGCGCTCGCAGATCGACCGGCGCCTCTATCGGCAGGCCATGCAGGCGGAGCTGGCCGCCACGCCGAACCTGACCGTCGTGGCCGAGGCGGTGGAGGACCTGATCCTGGACGACGGCGTCGTGGTCGGCGTGCTGGGCGCCACCGGCGAAGCCTACCGCGCGGGCCGCGTCGTGCTGACCACCGGCACGTTCCTCAAGGGCGTGATCCATCGCGGCGAGCAGCGGATTCCCGCCGGCCGGGTGGGCGATGCGCCGGCCATCGGCCTCTCCGATCGCCTCTACGCCTCGGGCCTGCGCATGGGGCGCCTGAAGACCGGTACGCCGGCCCGCCTCGACGGCCGCACCATCGCCTGGGATCGGCTCGAGATGCAGGCGGCGGACCCTGAGCCCGTGCCGTTCTCGTTTTTGACACAGGCTATCGCCACGCCGCAGATCGAATGCGGCATCACCTGCACGACCGCCGAGACTCACCGGATCATCGCCGACCGCCTGGACGAGTCCGCGGTCTACGGCGGACGGGCCACGGGCGTCGGCCCGCGCTATTGCCCGTCCATCGAGGACAAGGTCGTCCGCTTCGCCGACAAGACCAGCCACCAGGTGTTCCTGGAGCCCGAGGGGCTGGACGACGACACCGTCTATCCGAATGGCGTCTCGACCTCGGTGTCTGAAGAGACGCAGAACCTTTTCCTGCGCACCATGCCGGGCCTCGAAGCCGTGCAGGTGAAGCGCTACGGCTACGCGATCGAATATGACTATGTGGACCCGCGCGAACTCTATCCGACGTTGGAGGCCAAGCGTCTGCCGGGCCTCTATCTCGCCGGCCAGATCAACGGCACGACCGGCTACGAGGAGGCGGGCGCGCAGGGGCTGGTGGCGGGCCTGAACGCGGCGCGCGCGGCCTCCGGCGCCGACCCGGCGGCCTTCGCGCGCGACGAAGCCTACATTGGCGTGCTGATCGACGACCTCGTCACCCGCGGCGTCACCGAGCCCTATCGGATGTTCACCAGCCGGGCCGAGTTCCGCCTCATCCTGCGGGCGGACAACGCCGACCAGCGCCTGACCGCCAAGGGCGAAGCGTTGGGCTCGGTCGGTGCGGTTCGCGCCAAGGCGTTCTCCGAGAAGGCCGCCGCGCTGGCCGAGGCTCGCGCCATGGCCGCAAACCTCACCCTGACGCCCTCACAGGCCGAAAAGGCGGCGCTGCCGGTGAAAGCGGACGGCCAACGACGCAACCTGGTCGAACTCCTGGCCTATCCGACGATCGGCTTCGATGATCTTGCGCGGATCTGGCCGGAGATCCGCGCCTGGCCGGCGGAGGTGCGGGAACAGGTCGAGATCGATGCCTCCTATGCTGGCTATCTCGACCGGCAGGCCGCCGACGTCGCCGCCTTCCGCCGCGACGAGGATCTGGTCCTGTCGCCTGAGCTGGACTACGCGCAGGTCGGCGGGCTGTCCAACGAAGCGCGGGAGAAGCTCGCCGCGGTCCGGCCCCTCACGCTCGGCCAGGCGGCGCGGATCGAGGGTGTGACGCCCGGCGCCCTGACCGCCCTGCTGGCCCATGTTCGCCGCCGCGCCGCTTGATGCAAATCTTGTCGGTCGCAGCGCCCCCTCCGTCAGCCCCGCTGACACCTCCCCCGCACTCTTCGGTGCAGGGGAGGAGCGAGAGGCCATCGCTCCTCCCCCGAAGGGAACACTTCGGGGGAGGTGGCGGCGAAGCCGACGGAGGGGGCGATGGACGCTGAAGGCTTCGCCGCCGTCAGCGGCGCGACGCCGTCGCAGATGGCCGACCTCAAGCGCTTCCGCGTCATGCTGGCCGAGCGCAATCAGGTGATGAACCTGGTGGGTCCGGCGACCCTGCCGGACTTCTGGTCCCGGCACGCCTGGGATTCCGCCCAGCTTCTGAAGCTGGCGCCGGGCGCGCGCGCCTGGGCCGATCTCGGGGCGGGGGCCGGACTGCCGGGCCTCGTGCTGGCGATCCTCGGCAAGGGCGCGCTCGGCTTCCACGTCGACCTCGTGGAGAGCATGACCAAGCGCTGCAAATTCCTTCGCGAGGTGGCGGAAGCGTTGCAGCTTCCGGCCACCGTCCACAACGCGCGTGCGGAAAACCTCGATCTAACTGTGGAGATCGTCACCGCGCGGGCTTGTGCGCCGCTCCATCGCCTGCTCGGGTACGCCCGGCCATACCTGCAGTCCGGCGCCACGGGCCTGTTCCTGAAGGGACAAGATGTTGTGTCCGAGATGAAGGAAGCTGCTAGATATTGGGAATACGAGGCCGACGTCGTGCCGTCCAAGAGCGACCCGCGGGGCCGGATAGTTCGCGTGAAGAGGCTTGGCCGTGCCCGTAAAGTCTGACCGTGGCTTACGCGTCCTGGTGGTCGCCAACCAGAAGGGCGGGGTGGGCAAGACCACGACCGCCATCAACCTCGGCACGGCCCTGGCGGCGGTCGGCGAGAAGGTGCTCCTGATCGACTCCGACCCGCAGGGGAACGCCTCCACGGGGCTTGGTATCCCGCACGCCCAGCGCAAGCACACGCTCTACGACGTGCTCATGGGCGAGAAGACGCTGTTGGAAGCCGTTGTAAAGACGTCGGTTCCCGGATTGCACATCGCACCGTCCGACCCGGATCTGTCGGGCGTCGAGATGGAGTTGGCGCAGCAGTCGCGGCGTTCCTACAAGCTGAAGGACGCCCTCGACGAGGTGCGTGAGACGGGCGCCTACACCTATGTGCTGATCGATTGTCCGCCGTCGCTGAACCTTCTGACGGTCAACGCCATGGCGGCGGCCGACGCGGTGCTGGTGCCGCTGCAGTGCGAGTTCTTCGCGCTGGAGGGCTTGAGCCAGTTGATGCGCACGATCGAGATGGTCCGCGCCAGCCTCAATCCGAAGCTGGAGATCCAGGGCATCGTGCTGACCATGTTCGACCGCCGCAACGGGCTCTCGGCCCAGGTGGGCGACGACGTTCGATCGCATTTCGGGGAGACGGTCTACCAGACGGTGATCCCCCGGAACGTCCGGGTCTCCGAGGCGCCGTCGTTCGGCAAGCCGGCGCTGGTCTATGATCTGAAGTGCGCGGGGAGCCAGGCCTATCTGCGGCTCGCGCGCGAGGTGGTGTTGCGCGAACGGGCCCGCCGTAAGGTGGCGGCTTAGTCCAGGGGGGCGGGAGATTTCGATGGCCGAGGGCCGCAGAGGATTGGGCCGGGGGCTTTCGGCCCTGCTGGACGACGCGGGCGAGGGCCACGCCCCCGGCGCGCCGAGCGAAGGCGCGCGCGAGATCCCCATTGAGCTCGTCCACCGCAATCCCGATCAGCCGCGCCGGCATTTCCCCGACGCCGAGATCAGCGAGCTGGAAGCCTCGATCCGCGACAAGGGCGTGCTGCAGCCGATCTTGGTGCGGCCGTCGCCTCGCACCCCCGGCGAGTACGAGATCGTGGCCGGCGAGCGCCGCTGGCGCGCCGCGCAACAGGCCGGCCTGACCGCCATCCCGGCGCTGATCCGCGTCCTCGACGACGACAAGGCGTTCGAGATCGCGGTGGTCGAGAACGTCCAGCGGGAGGACCTCAACGCCATGGAGGAGGCGCAGGCCTATGCCTCCCTGATGCGCCGCATGGCCTATACCCAGGACAAGACGGCGACCGCGGTGGGCAAGTCGCGCAGCCACGTGGCCAACACCCTGCGGCTGCTGCAGTTGCCGGAAATGGTGCAGGATCACGTGCTGTTCGGGCGGCTGACCGCGGGCCACGCCCGCGCCATCCTGAGCGCCGCCTATCCGGAAGTCCTGGCGCAAACTATTGTTGAAAAAGGGCTTTCGGTCCGTGACGCCGAGGCGCTCGCCAAACGCAAGGCGAACGGGCCGAAGAAGGGCTCGGGTCCCCGGCGCACACGGAAGGACACCGACACCGCGGCTCTGGAGGCGGATCTGGAGGATGTTCTGGGCATGAGCGTCGACATCCTCGACCGCGGCGGGGCCGGCGAGCTCAAGATCAAGTACGCCACGCTAGAACAGCTCGACGAGCTTTGCCGGAGGCTGACCCGCTCATGATGCTCGCCGAGGGAACGAAGGTTCGGCTGCGTACGATCGGCGTGCGCGACCTGAAGGCCGCGGTCGCCCACAAGTTCACGCTGTCGATCACCGAGCCGCTGACCGATCCGATCCGGGCGCGCGAGGTCTACGACAAGACGGGATTCTGGACCAAGGACTCGGGCGCCTGCGCGATCGAGAGCCTCGCCGAGGGCGACGCGGGCCGGCTGGTGGGCACCTTGCAGTTCTATCCCTCGGGGGCCTGCATCCACGGCTACGAGATCGGCTACATCCTCCACGACGAGGAAGACCGCGGGAAGGGCTATGCGTCGGAGGCGCTGCGGCTGTTCTCCGAGCTGCTGTTCGACGAGCACCCGGAGTGCCATCGCCTGCAGCTCATCATCGAAACCTGGAATTACGCCTCGGCGCGGCTGGCCGAGAACTGCGGCTATGCGAGCGAAGGCATCCTGCGCAAGGCCGGCTACTCGTCGCCCGACGAGCCCAGCGACTGCTTCATCTATTCCCAGGTGCGCGACTAGCTTCTCCGAGGCGGTGCGACCTTCGCGGCGCGCCGGCCGGTTACCCCCGCGGTCAAATCACGGCGCCAGCCGATAACCGCCGGCCTCGGTGAGTAGGAGCTTGGCGTTGGCCGGATCGGACTCGATCTTCTGGCGCAGGCGGTAGACGTGGGTTTCCAGCGTGTGGGTGGTGACGCCGGCGTTGTAGCCCCAGACTTCCGCCAGCAGCTCCTCGCGCGAGACCGGCTTCTCACCGGCCCGGTAGAGGTACTTCAGGATGTTGGTTTCCTTTTCCGTCAGGCGGATCTTCTTGCCCTGCGGATCGATCAGCATCTTGGCGGCGGGTCGGAACTCGTAAGCCCCCAGGCGGAAGACGGCGCCCTCGGAATGCTCGTAGTCGCGGAGCTGGACACGGATGCGAGCGAGCAGCACCGCGAACTTGTAGGGCTTGGTCACATAGTCGTTGGCCCCGGCGTCCAGGCCCTGGACCGTCTCCTCGTCCGCGGTCGCCGCGGTCAGCATGATCACCGGCGTGGCGATCCCGCTTTCGCGGATGCGGCGGCAGGCCTCCCGACCGTCGAAATCCGGCAGGTCGACGTCGAGCAGGATCAGGTCGGGCCGTTCAGTCTGGGCGAGCCGCACGCCTTCGCCGGCCGTGGCGGCCTCGAGGGTCGTGAAGTCTTCGGCCTGGAGCTGTTCGGCGACCGCCCCGCGAAGGTCCGCGTCGTCATCGACGATGAGGAGGGTCTTGCGTTGAGCCATGGCGAAGGACCATGCACCGTATCGAGGCCCGCGGGCAAAGGGATTTGGGCGGGCGGACCGGATTTGGGATGAGGCCGATGATCTTCACCGCCGCGGCCGATGGCTGGCTCGACATCGCCGGACAGCGCGTGCGCTGCGCCCTGGGCAGGTCCGGCGTGAAGCCGGCGGCCGAGAAGCGCGAGGGCGACCTTGCCTCCCCGGCGGGGGTCTGGCCAATCCGCCGCGTGCTCTACAGGCCGGACAAGGGCGCTCCGCCCGCCACCGCCCTGCCGGTCGCGGCGCTGTCGCCGGACGACGGCTGGTGCGACGACCCGGACGATCCGGACTACAACCGCCCGATCAAGCTGCCGCACCGCAGCAGCTTCGAGAAGATGTGGCGCGACGACGGGCTCTACGACCTGGTTGTGGTGCTGGGTCACAACGACGATCCGCCCAAACCGCCCATGGGGTCCTGCATCTTCCTGCACCTGGCGCGGGAGGGCTACGCGCCGACGGAAGGCTGCGTAGCGGTGACGCGCGCCGACCTCGAGGCGTTGCTGGCGGCGGCGCAACCCGGCGACGCCGTGGAAATTCGGGGCTAGCTGCGGGCCCCGAAGATGGCGGAGCCAACGCGGACGCTGGTGGCGCCAAAGGCGATGGCGGTCTCGAAATCGTCGCTCATGCCCATGGACAGCTTCGCCAGCCCGTTGCGCGCAGCGATCCTGGCCAGCAGGGCGAAATGCGGCCCGGCGGGTTCGCCCACCGGCGGGATGCACATCAGGCCCTCGGGCTCCAGGCCGTAGACCTGGCGGGCCGCGGCGATGAAGGCGTCGGCCTCGCGCGGGACCACCCCGGCCTTCTGCGGTTCCTCGCCGGTGTTCACCTGGACGTAGAGCCGCGGCCGGCGGCCCTGCGCCTGGATCTCCTCGGCGAGCACTCGGGCCAACTTCTCGCGGTCCAGCGTCTCGATGACGTCGAAGAAGGCCACCGCGTCGGCGGCCTTGTTGCTCTGCAGCGGCCCGATCAGGTGCAAGGTCACGGCCTCGCGGCGCTCGCCCCAGCGCGCCTGCGCCTCCTGCACGCGATTCTCGCCGAACACCCGCTGCCCGGCGGCGAGCACCGGCGCAACGGCTTCCCACGGCTGCATCTTGGAGACGGCCACCAGGGTGACGTCGGCGGGCGAGCGCTGCGCGGCTTGCGCCGCACGGGCGATCCGGGCCACGACATCGGCGTAGGCGCCGGGGGCGTGGGCGGCGGCGGGACCTGTAGGAGGCGTGGCCATTTCCGAGGGCTTCTGGACCTTGGCGAGAACAGCCTGGTTCCTAGGGCGCCGCGCCGCCCTGAGGAAGGGGGCCGCGCGGACGGGCCTGCCGGCCCTGCTGTTCTTCACCGATCCGCAGCGCACGCCGGACGCCGAGGCTGTCGCCGAGCGGCTGCCGCCGGGCGCGGGCGTCGTCTTCCGCGCGTTTGGGGCGGTGGACGCCGACGCCCAGGGCGCGCGGCTGGCGGCGATCGCGCGGCGTCGCGGGCTGTGGCTGCTCGTGGGCGCGGACGCGGGGCTGGCCGCGCGGCTGGGCGCGGACGGCGTGCATCTTCCTGAGCGCCTGGCGCACCGGGCGGGCCGGCTGAAGGCCGCACATCCGGGCTGGATCGTCACCGCCGCCGCCCATTCCGCCCGGGCGGCGCGCCGCGCACTCGCGGCCGGCGCAGACGCTGCGGTGGTCTCCGCCGCGTTCGAGAGCCGCAGCGCCTCGGCCGGCCCGCCGATGGGGCCGATCCGGATGGCTCTGCTGGCCCGCCAGGCGAGGGGGCCCGTCTATGCGCTAGGGGGGGTCAGCAACAAAACGGCCCGCCGCCTGAGGGAGGCGGGCCTGGTCGGCCTGGCGGCGGTGGACGCCTTCAGAACTTGAATTTGGTCTCGAGCTGGACGCGCGGCTGGCCCGGATCGACGCCCGAGGGCTTCGGCCCCGGCGTGACCTGCTCCTCGCCCAGCGCCAGGCTGCCGCCGACGCGCAGCGACGGGGTGATCCGATAGAAGGCCCCGGCCTGGATGTCGTTGGCGGTGGCGGCGCGGGCGGCCGGCTGCTGCATGTTCAGCATCACGCCCCAATGTCCCTTCGCCGCGTCCCATTTCAGGGTCTGCGAGCCCGGCGCGATAGGCGAGGTCTCGGTCCGGACGGTGAAATCCAGCGGCCGCGCCTTGCCGTCAGCCGCCTGCGCGACCCCGGCGCCCGCCCCGAACAGGCCGGCTGCGGCGACAAGCAATGCGAACTTGCGGACGGACATGTCCAATATATAGCCCCTCGACGCCGGGTCCGCACCCTCGGGTTTCCCCGCAGGTCAACACGGCAGAGGCCGATTAAAGAACCACGCAAGCCAAGGTCAACCGACTCCGCCCCCACGCGCCCGGAATGCGGCGAAGAACCTCGGCGCCTGTGGCGGCAGGGCCACGCGATTCCTGTTTGGCGAGTGACCCGGCGTTGTTATAGAGGGCGCGGCGCGGGGCGGCGCCGTGGCGTTTTCTCGGCGCGGCGGAAATCTATTGGAGACGGATACATATGCCGTTTGTGCGTGGTGCCTTGATGCGTGGCGTAGCCTTGAGCGCCTTGGCCGTCGCCCTGACCGGCGTGGCGGGCTGTTCCCATGTCATGCACCCGTTCGGCGGCGGCAACGGCCCGCGGACGACCTCAGCCAACGGCACGGGCGGCGCGATCGCGGTGAACAGCTATCTGTGGAGCGCCACCCTGGCGACGCTCTCGTTCATGCCGCTGGCCTCCGCGGACCCCTATGGCGGCGTGGTGATCACAGACTGGTACACCAACCCTGAAAAGCCCGATGAGCGGTTCAAGTGCACCGTCTACATCCTCGACGCGCGCCTGCGCGCCGACGGCCTGAACGTGGCGGTTTTCAAGCAGAACAAGGACGCCACCGGCAACTGGGTCGATGCTCCGGCGGCCACCCAGACCGAAACGGACATCGAAAACGCCATCCTGACCAAGGCGCGCCAGCTTCGACTTTCGAACCTCAAGGGTTGATATGCTCCCCTTAGGGGGAGCGCCGGCGAAACCGGTGAGGGGGCCGACCCCACAGGTCTAGCCGCTTTGGATGAAACCCCTCCGTCTCGTCGCGCATCCGCGTCGATCGACTTCCCCCAAGCCGCGCGCTGGACGCGCTGGGGGAGGAATAGTTGACCGGAAGTCCAACTCCAGTCCAAAGCCTGACCACGATGGCCCGCTACAATCCCAAGGAAACAGAGCCCCGATGGCGCAAGGCCTGGGCCGACGCCGACGCCTTCCGCGCGGTGATGGAGCCCGGCCGGCCGAAATACTACGTGCTGGAGATGTTCCCCTATCCGTCGGGGCGCTTGCACATGGGCCATGTGCGCAACTATGCGCTGGGCGACGTGATCGCCCGATTCAAGCGCGCCCGAGGCTTTTCGGTGCTGCACCCGATGGGCTGGGACGCCTTCGGCCTGCCCGCCGAGAACGCGGCCATGGAGCGCGGCGTCGATCCCAAGGGCTGGACCTACGACAACATCGCCCGCATGCGCTCGGAGCTGAAGGAGCTGGGCCTGTCGATCGACTGGTCGCGCGAGTTCGCGACCTGCGACGTGGAATACTACGGCCAGCAGCAGGCCCTGTTCCTGGACCTGTTCGCCCGCGGCCTGGTCTACCGCAAGGAGGGGATGGTCAACTGGGACCCCGTGGACCAGACGGTGCTCGCCAATGAGCAGGTGGTCGACGGCCGCGGCTGGCGGTCCGGCGCGGTGGTGGAGAAGCGCAAGCTGAACCAGTGGTTCCTGCGCATCACCGACTATGCCGACCAGCTGACCGACGACCTGGCGACCCTGGACCGCTGGCCCGAAAAGGTCCGCGTGATGCAGGAGAACTGGATCGGCCGCTCAAAGGGCCTGAAGTTCTCGTTCGATTTTGCCGGGGCTTCGCCGAGTGGGTTCGACAGCGGCCTGGAGGTCTACACCACCCGGCCGGACACGCTCTATGGGGCGAGCTTCGTCGGGATTGCGCCCGACCATCCGCTGGCGGAGCAGATCGCCGCCGCGGAGCCCGCGGCCGCGGCCTTCATCGCCGAGTGCAAGAAGGGCGGCGCCAGCCAGGCCGAGATCGACACCGCCGAGAAGATCGGCTTCGACACCGGCCTGCGCGTGAAGCATCCCTTCGACCCCGACTGGGAGCTGCCGGTCTGGATCGCCAACTTCATCCTGATGGACTACGGCACGGGCGCGATCTTCGCCTGCCCGGCGCACGATCAGCGGGACCTGGATTTCGCCCGCAAATACAAGCTGCCGGTGAAGCCGGTGGTGTTGCCGCCCGGCCAGGATCCGGCGACCTTCACGGTGGACGGCGAGGCCTACGTCGGCCCGGGGACGATCTTCCACTCCGATTTCCTGGACGGCCTGGAGATCGAGGCCGCCAAGGCCGCGGCCATCGCGCGGATCGAGGCGCGGGGCCAGGGCGAGGGCGCGACGGTCTATCGCCTGCGCGACTGGGGCGTCGCCCGCCAACGCGCGTGGGGCTGCCCGATCCCGATGGTCCACTGCGCCAAGGACGGCGTCGTCCCGCTGCCGAAGTCCGCCCTGCCGGTGGCGCTGCCAGATGACCTGGAGTTCGGCGAGCCCGGCAACGCGCTCGACCGCCACCCGACGTGGAAACACACCACCTGTCCGACGTGCGGCGGGCCGGCGACGCGCGAGACCGACACGCTGGACACCTTCGTCGACAGCTCCTGGTACTTCGCCCGCTTCGCCAATCCGCAGGCCGCCCAGCCGATCGACAAGGACGCCTGCGACTACTGGCTGCCGGTCGACCAGTACATCGGCGGGATCGAGCACGCGGTGCTGCACCTGCTGTATGCGCGGTTCATGACCAAGGCGCTGGCCGACGACGGGCAGCTGTCGGTGCGCGAGCCGTTCGCGGGCCTTTTCACCCAGGGCATGGTCACCCACGAAACCTATCGCAAGCAGAGCGGCGAGTGGGTCGAGCCGCGCGAGATCGAGATCGTCGCCGAGGGCAACCGCCGCCGCGCGCGGTTGCTGGAGAACGGCGCCGATGTGGTGATCGGCGACGTCGAGAAGATGTCGAAATCCAAGCGCAACACGGTGGCGCCGGAGGAGATCTTCGACGTCTACGGCGTCGATGCGGCGCGGCTTTTCGTGCTCTCCGACAGCCCGCCGGACCGGGACGCCCAGTGGTCCAACGCCGGCGTGCAGGGCGCCTGGCGGTTCGTGAACCGGGTTTGGGAGGAGTTCGACAGCCAGCCGGCGGCCGCGGGCGGCGACGGCGCGGCTGACGAGGCGGCGACGGCCGTGCGCCGGGCGACCCATAAGCTCACCAAGCAGGTGACAGAGGCGATCGACGGCTTCCGCTTCAACTCCGGTATCGCGCGGCTCTACGAATTCCTGAACCTCCTGAAGGCCAACCCGGCCAAGGGCGCTTCGCCGGCTCTGCTGGCCGCGCGCCGCGAGGCGCTGTCGGTCCTGGCGCGCCTGATCGCGCCGTTCACGCCGCATCTGGCGGAAGAATGCTGGGTTCGTGTCGGCGGACAGGGCATGGTGGCGCAGGCGCCCTGGCCGGCCTTCGATCCGGCGCTCACCGAGGACGCCGTGCGCGTCCTGCCGGTGCAGGTGAACGGCAAGCGCCGGGGCGAAATCTCGGCGCCGGCGGGCGCCTCGGCGGCCGACGTGGAGAAGATCGTGCTTGACGACCCCGAGATCGCACGGCGCCTTGAAGGCTTGACCATCCGCAAGGTGATCGTCGTGCCCGACCGCATCGTCAACATCGTGGCCGCCTGATGCGCCACTTGCTCGTTCTAGCGCTGGCAGGGGCCGGCCTGACGCTGGCCGGCTGTGGGTTCACGCCGCTCTATGCCGAGCGCGGCGTGGTCTCGAACCTGGCGGCGATCGACGTCACCGCGCCGCAGGGCCGCACCGGCTTCCTGCTGCGCCAGCACCTGGACGACGCCTTCGCCAAAAACCGCGGCGGCCCGGCCAAATATTCCATGCGCCTGGCGCTTTCCGAGGCGCGCTATCCGCGCGGCATCCGCACCGACAACGTCGCCACCCGCTACGAATATGTGCTGACCGCCGACTATACGCTGGCCAACCTGCCGGCGGGCGACGTGGCCAAGACCGGGCGCGTGCGGGTCGAACTGACTTATGATTCGGCCGACCAGCCCTATGCCTCGATCGCCGCCCAGCAGGACGCGCAGGATCGCGCCGCCGAGGAAGCGGCGCGGCGCATCCAGCTCGAGCTCGCCGCCTGGCTGGCCACCGGCGAGCCGACCGCCAAGACACCCAAGAACGTCATTCCGCCGAAGTCCTCGGGGAACCCGCGGAAGGGCTGAGGCATGATCCTTGGCAAGCGCCCCGAGATCGAACGCTTCCTGAGACAGCCGGACAGCCAAATCCGCGCCGCCCTGATCTACGGCCGTGACCTGGGCGTGGTGCGCGAGCGCGGCCAGGAGCTGGCCCGGCGGATCGCCAAGGACCCCAACGATCCCTTCGACGTGGCCCAGCTCACCGACGGCGACCTTGACGCCGATGCCGGGCGGCTGGAGGGCGAGCTCGCCGCCCAGTCCTTGATGGGCGGCCGCAGGCTCGTGCGCCTGCGGTTCGGGACAGAGAAGGCCGGGCCCGACCGGCTGGCCGCCGAGGCTCTGACGCGGCACGCGGCGGGCGAACTCAATCCCGACGCCTTCCTGCTGATCGAGGCCGGCGCGCTGGGCCGCGACTCGGCGCTGCGCAAGGCCGCGGAGAAGGCGCCCGGCGCGGCCGCCATCCCCTGCTATGAGGACGAGCCCGGCGATGTGGCCCGCCAGGTGCGCGACGCGCTTGCGAAGGACAACCTTTCCCTGAACGCCGAGGCCCTGGCCCTCTTCGTGGCGCGCATGCCCAAGGAGCGCGGCGTGGCGCGCCAGGAGATGGAACGGCTCGCGCTGTTCCTCGGCCCCGGCGGCGGCGCTGTGGCGACCCCGGCCGATCTGGAGGCGTTCCTGGGGGTCGAACCTGAGGCCTCTCTGGCCGACGCGGCCGCCGACGCCTTCGGAGGGCGGATCGCCGACGCCCAGGCGGGCCTGCGCCGCGCCGCCCAGGAAGGCGAAGCCGGGCCGGCCGCGGTGCGCGCCATGGGGATGCATCTCGGGCGCCTGCGCCGCACGCTTACCCTGGCCAAGAGCGGCGCGGGCTTGCAGGAAGCGGCCAAGGCCTCAGGGGTCTTCTGGAAGCAGGAGCGGGAATTCCTGCGCCAAGCGCGGTCCTGGACGCTGGACGAACTCGACCGCATCCAGCCGGAGATCCTGAACGCCGACCGGCTGTGCAAGACCGCCGGCTCGCCCGATCACCTGATCGCCGAGCGATTGGCGCTGGCCGTCGCCGGCCGCGCGCGACGGCTGGGCCTATAGCGACGCCCTTGCCGGCCCCGGCGAAGGCCTGAATACTCCTCATCCGTAGTCAGGGATGACCGCGGGTGCTTGGGAGGGCTCCAATGGTTGCGAGGAGATGGAAGGCGGTCGTGCTGGCGAGCATGCTCGGCGTCGGCGCTCTCAGCCTGGCCGCCCTGCCCGGCCTCGCCGCCGCCCAGGCGCCGCTGCCGCCGAACACCGGCTACAAGCCGCCGCGCACCGCCGATGGCCATCCGGATCTGCAGGGTGTGTGGAGCAACGCCGCGATCACCCGGCTCGAGCGCAATCCGCGCTACGGCGCCAGCCTGGTGATGACAGAGGCCGAGGCCCGCAAGGTCGAGGCGCGCAACCAGGCGCAGATCGACCTCGGAAACAAGCCGACCGACCCCAACGCCAAGGTGACCGACCTGCCGGCCGACTGCTCCGGCGGCCGCGGCGTCGACTGCAATTACAACGCCGCCTGGACCGACCCGGGCAGCGTGGTGATGCGGGTCAACGGGCAGCCGCGCAACGGCTTCATCACCAGCCCCGCCGACGGCCGCGTGCCGATGCGCAAGGACGTGCGGGTCAATCGGTTCGGCCGCGCCCTGCCCGCCGGCGCGAGCCCGAGCGACAACCCGGAAACCCGCGCGCTTGGCGAACGCTGCCTGCTGTCGTTCGGCAATTCCTCCGGCCCGGTGATGCTGCCGGCGCTCTACAACAACACCTACCAGTTGGTGCAGACCGGCGATCAGGTGGTCATCGACGTGGAGATGGTCCACGACGCGCGGATCATCCGGATGAACGCGACGGGGCACCTGCCGCCCTCGGTCCGGCCGTGGATGGGTGACTCGATAGGCCACTGGGACGGCGACACCCTGGTTGTCGAGACCACCAACTTCCACCCCGAGCAGGTCTTCCGCGGCGCCTCGGAGCATCTGAAGGTCACCGAGCGTCTGACGCGGGTCGGCAAGGACCGGCTGCACTACGCCTTCTGGGTGGAGGACCCGACCGTCTTCGCCCAGCCGTGGGGCGGCGAGTACGAGTTCGCCCGCTCCAAGGGGCCGATCTACGAATACGCCTGCCACGAGGGCAACTACGGCCTGGTCGGCATCCTGCAGGGCGCGCGCGAGGAGGACCGCACCGGCGTCAAGACCGCGCCGACGAACGTGGACCAGCACGCCAAGGCGGAGGACGACGGCGGCGAGGGTTGACGCCCGTAGTCCGGAGAGCCCGGCTTTCGCGCGAAACGGGCACGACCGGCAGAGGTCAGAGCACCAGATCCGCGCTGACCGGGGCATGGTCGCTGGGGCGTTCCCATTCGCGGACGTCGTCGTGGATGCGCGCCGCGGCCGAGCCCAGGCGGAAGGCTGCGTCGCGCAGGCCTGGCGTGACCAGGATGTGGTCCAGGCGCAGGCCGCGGTTGGAGACCCGGAAGTCCTGGGCTCGATAGCTCCACCAGGAGGCCAGCTTCTGCGGCTCGGGACAGGCCTCCCGCATGAGGTCGATGAAGCCCAGCGAGGCGTGCAGCGCCGCCATCGCCTCGACTTCAACCGGGGTGTGGCTGACGATCTTCGACATGTAGCGATGGTTCCAGACGTCGTTTTCGCCGGGCGCCACGTTCAGGTCGCCGACGATGGCCAGCGGCGCCTTGGGATCGCGCCGAGCGAGCTCGGCCGTCAGCTTTTCGTAGAAGTCGAGCTTGTGGTCGAACTTGGGGTTCGCCTCGCGGTCGGGAACGTCGCCGCCGGCGGGGATGTAGAAGTTGTGGATCTCGAGGCCGGCCACGGTCGCGCCCACGCAGCGGGCGTGCCCCTCGCGGCAGACATCGAGCGGTGGGGCCGGCTCCAGGGGCAGGCGCGAGGCGATGGCCACCCCATGCCAGCCCTTCTGGCCGGCGATCTTCAGATGCGGCAGGCCCATCTCGACGAAGGCCTCCCGAGGAAACTCGCCTTCGCGGCACTTGATCTCCTGCATGCACAGGACGTCCGGCGCCTGTTCGCGCACGAAACGGGCGGCCTGCTCGGCGCGCAGGCGGACGGAGTTGACGTTCCAGGTGCAGATTCGAAGGCGCATGGGCTTCCCTTAAGCGCCGCAGGTGGGGATGGGAATGAGGTTGCGACAGGGCGGGCAAAGAGACGCCCGGGCACTGGAGAAGCCCGGGCGTTCAGTGGGTCTCTCATGCCGCCGCCGGGAGGGGATAGAGTCCGGCACGGGTTCCGTCGGCGCGCACTCGCGCCAATGGCGTAGTGGCATTAGGGCCACAGGACGCGGCAAAGTCAAGCGGAGAGGCGTTAACCCCTTGCTCGTGATGAATCCATCACAGCTTGCCGCGGCCCACGTTCTTCGGGCGAGGATCCCTGAGCACGAAGAGCGAGCCGTCCAGGCCGCTGACCGGATGCAGGCCGGATATCTGGACGCGCGTGGTGCGCCCCTGCGCATCGGTCACCGCCCAACTGGCCAGGGTGATCGGACTGTTGGTGAAGGTGAGCGCGATCTGGCCGGCGCTGGCCTTCTTGCCGTCGCGGGCGGTGATGGTGAAGCCATCGGCCGCCCGGTCGACGCGGGTCACCTGCACGCCGCGGTCGAGGCGGATGGTCTTGGCGAGGAACAGCGACAGGGGCGTGGCGCCCAGGGGATAGGACTCGAAGGTCTTCAGCCGGCTGTCCGCCACGTTCACCGTGCGGCCGTCGCTCACCACCAGCAGTCCTGATGGCGGGTCGTAGGCGAAGCGGGCCTTGCCCGGGCGTTTCAGAAAGAGTTCGCCCTGGGTGGTCGCGCCGCGCGCGTCGGTCTGCACGAAACGGCCGCGGGCTTCGGTCAAGCCCTGCAGATAGGCCACCGCCCTATCAACCAGCGCCTGATCGTCGGGCGCCAGGGCCGGCGCAGGCGGCGCGGCGGCGAACGCTTCTCGCGGCGGGATCGCGGCTGCGGCCGCGGCCAAGGCGAGGAGCTGTCGGCGGTTCGTCATCGTCAAATTCCTCATGGCGGCGGGTTTCGCAAAGCATCGTGGCCGCGCGATGACCGGCGGTATGACCGCGGTATGGCCAAGGTCTCCGGAACGCGGCGAGCGCATGCTACGTTGCCCGCCCATGGACGCCATCGCAAAGCTCGAAACGCGCCTCCTTGAGGCGCGGCAGGCCGGCGACACCGAGACGGCCGAACTGCTCGCCGAAGCCCTGGACCGTCTGAAATCGGGCGAGAGCGCGCTTCGGGAGCAGCAGCCCGGGCGGATGGGCCTGGGCTCGAGCCAGGAACGCTACCGCCGCGACGCCGCCGCCCTCCCCGCGAAACCCAACCCCATGACCAAGGGACATAGGCCCGGCGGCCGCCGCAACCGCTGAGCGCCCGGCTTGACATGCAAGTAAGTGCTTGCATATTGTAGGCCATGGCCGATGACATGGATCGGGTCTTCAAAGCCCTGGCGGACGCAAGCCGCCGGAGGCTGCTGGACCTTTTGCATGAGCACGAAGGCCAGACCCTGGGCGCCCTGGCCGCGCGCCTGGACATGACCCGCCAGGCGGTCAGCCAGCATCTGGCGGTGCTGGAGGCCGCGAACCTGGTCGCCACCGTCCGGCGCGGCCGGGAGAAGCTGCACTACCTGAACCCGGTGCCGATCCACGAGATCGGGACGCGCTGGATCGCGAAGTTCGAACGGCCGCGCCTGGACGCGCTGGCCGCCCTCAAGCAACGGCTCGAAGGAGACCCCGATGGCTAAACACACCTACGTCTATGTGACCTACATCATGACGACGCCGCAGAAAGTCTGGGAGGCGCTCACCGACGCGAAGATCAGCGCCAGCTACTGGGGGCGCGAGAATGTCTCGGACTGGAAGGTCGGCTCGCGCTGGGAGCATCGGCTGCCCGGGAAAGCCCCGGACGTGGTCGGCGACGTGTTGGAAAGCGATCCGCCTCGCCGGCTGGTGACGACCTGGGAAGTGCCGGGCCAGGAGGGCAACCCCGACACCACCAACCGCTGCGTCTTCGACATCGAGGACGCGGGCGGAAAGGTGAAGCTCACGGTCACCCACTCCGATCTCGGCGACAAGGCGCTCAACGACGTCTCCGGCGGCTGGCCGGCCGTACTGTCCAACCTGAAGACCCTGCTGGAAACCGGCCGTACGATCCCCGACCCGTTCAGCGCCGTCGCGAACCACCCGCAGGGCTAGGGCGCAAGTCTCCTCTGCCTCTCAGCTTCGCATGGCGGCGAGGAGACTTAAGGCGCGGCCGACACCAGGATCTCGCGCTTGCCGGCGTGGTTGGCGGCGCCGACCACGCCCTCCTGCTCCATCCGCTCCATCAGCGAGGCGGCGCGGTTGTAGCCGATCTGCAGGCGCCGCTGGATGTAGCTGGTGGAGGCCTTGCCGTCGCGGGTGACCACGGCGACCGCGCGGTCGTAGAGGTCGTTGCTCTCGCCGCCCTCGCCGCCGAAGCCGAAGTCGCCGGCCTCCGCGTCCTCCTCGGCTCCCGCCGTGACTTCCTCGAGATACTGGGGCTGGCCCTGCTCGCGCAGGAACTTCGCGACCGCCTCCACCTCGCCGTCCGAAACGAAGGGGCCGTGCAGGCGGGTGATGCGGCCGCCGCCGGCCATGTAGAGCTGGTCGCCCTGCCCCAGGAGCTGCTCGGCCCCCTGCTCGCCCAGGATGGTGCGGCTGTCGATCTTCGAGGTGACCTGGAAGCTGATGCGGGTCGGGAAGTTGGCCTTGATGGTGCCGGTGATCACGTCCACCGACGGGCGCTGGGTGGCCATGATCAGGTGGATGCCGGCGGCCCGCGCCATCTGCGCCAGACGCTGCACGGCGCCTTCGATGTCCTTGCCCGCGACCATCATCAGGTCGGCGACCTCGTCGATGACGACGACGAGGTAGGGCATCGGCTCCGGCGTGATCTTCTCGCTCTCGTAGATCGGCCGGCCGGTGTCGTCGAAGCCGGTCTGGACGGTGCGCTCGAAGTGCTCGCCCTTTGAGGCGGCCTCCTTGGCGCGTTCGTTGTAGGAGGCGACGTTGCGCACGCCGATCTTCGACATGCGGCGATAACGGTCCTCCATCTCGCGCACCGTCCACTTCAGCGCGACGATCGCCTTCTTCGGATCGGTGACCACGGGGGCCAGCAGGTGCGGGATGCCGTCGTAGACCGAGAGCTCCAGCATCTTCGGGTCGATCATGATCATCCGGCACTGGTCCGGCGGCAGGCGGTAGAGGATCGACAGGATCATGGCGTTGACCCCCACCGACTTGCCCGAGCCGGTGGTGCCGGCGATCAAGAGGTGCGGCATGCGCGCCAGGTCGGCGATGTAGGGCTCGCCGCCGATGGTCTCGCCCAGCGCCATGGGCAGGGACTGGCCGCCGCGCTCGTATTCCGACGAGGCCAGAAGGTCGCGCAGATAGACCGTCTCGCGCTTCTGGTTGGGCAGCTCGATGCCGATGGCGTTGCGGCCCGGCACCACCGACACGCGGCAGGCCGCCACGCTCATGGAGCGCGCGATGTCGTCGGAGAGCGCCACGACCCGGGCCGACTTCACGCCGGCGGCGGGGACAAGTTCGTAGAGCGTCACGACCGGGCCCGGGCGGATCTGGTCCACCTGGCCGCGCACCCCGAACTCGGCCAGCACGCTTTCGAGTAGCTGGGCGTTCTGACGCAGCGCGCCCTCGTCGAACTGGGCCGCGCGCGGCTTGGGCTTGGCCAGCATGGAAAGCTCGGGCAGGGCGAAGCCGCCCGGGCGGGCGAAGTCGAAGGTGGACTGCGCTTCGCGCTGCTCGCGGCTCGACTCCTTGGGCGCCGGCTTCGGCGGCTTGACCTTTGGGCCTTCGCCGGGCTCCAGCGCGACGGGCGCGGGATCGAGCGCCCCATCAGGGATTCCGGGCTCGACCCGCAGGCGGGCCGCGACCCGGGTCGCGCGCTCCGGCCGGGCGACCGCCTTGGGCTTCGGCGTCAGGGCGGCGGCCAGCCAGTCGCCGACGCCGCGCAGTTCGCTCGGCCGCAAGCCGATGGCGTAGGCCATGGCCGCAAGCCCGCCGGCGGCGAACAGCACCGCAGCGATCGGCTGGGCGAGCGGCACGTGCGCAAAGGCGATCAGGCGGGTGAAGCCGCCCAGCAGGGCGTCGCCCCAGAAGCCGCCGAGGCCCTTGGCCAGCGGCCACGCGACCGGCGGGGCGGGCCACGCCAGCGCGCCGGCCAGCGCGAGCACCCCGCCGGCGCCGGCCAACGCCCGCAGGCGAAGGTGCAGGCGCCCCGCCGCCGGTTCCGAGGCGGCTGCGCGGCAAAGGCCCAGGACGACGATGGCCAGGACCGCCAGCGCGGAGGCGAGCCCCAAGGACTGCACCCCGATGTCGGCCACGATCGCGCCGGCGGCGCCGAGCGCGTTGGTGGGCTGGGCGGTGCTGGCGGCGTTCAGGCTGGGGTCGCCGGCGTTGTAGGTGACGAAGGCGACGGCGAGGGCCGCGCCGGCCGCGGCCGTCACTCCGCCCCGCAGGCGCGCGGTGGCGGGATGGTTCCAGGCGAGCCCCGCGATGTGCCACAGCAAGGCCATGCCGGTCTTTCGCGCCGCCCGCGCCATGCCCGAACCACTCCCGACGAATCCAATCGAACCTGTTTGGCGGGCAGAGGGTTAAGGGGCGTTTACTTTGAACGGCGCCGCTTGCGGATTTGCGCAGGCTTTCGCTGGAGCGGCGCGCGCATTAGGGTCCGCGCCATGCAGTGGTCCATGCCCCATCGCGTGCTTCAGGTCGTCGCCGGCCTGATCGTGCTCGTCGCCGTTTCCGCCTTCACGCTTGGCGTCATCAACGCGCCGCAGCGCGGGCGCATGCCCGGCGAGAAATCCGCCAGTGGCGGATCCGACGGCGCCGCGCCGATCGTCGCCACCGAGGCGACGCCGCTCAGCCAGGAGCGCATTGAGGGCCCGCCGCCGCCGCCCGAGCTGACGCCGGAGGAAAAGGCCCAGCAACAGGCCGACCGGGAAGCCAAGGCCGCGGCCAAGCTCGCCGCCGCCGGTGAAGCCACGCCCGCCGGCCCCGCCGCGCCCGCGCCCCCGAAGCTGCCCGCAGACAAGCTGGGCGACATCATCCAGAACACGACTCCATCGCAGGAAGAGCCGCCGCACTGATTTCAGCCGTCGCTCCGGCGCGAGGCCGGAGGTGGCGGCCACGGGAACGCAATCGCGCGCCGGCGGCCTGCCTTACGCCACCCCGTGCGCCTTGAAGAAGGCCAGCATCTTCTTCCAGCCGTCGGCGGCCGCCTCGGCGTTGTAGCTGGGGCGGTAGTCGGCGAGGAAGCCGTGTTGGGCGTCGGGATAGACCACGATCTCCGCCTGCTTGTGGTTGGCCTTGATGGCGGCGCGCATGGCCTCGACGTCAGCCGCCGGGATGCCCTTATCCTGGCCGCCATAGAGCCCCAGCACCGGGCATTTCAGGTCCTTGACCGCGTCGAGCGGCGGGATCCGCGGATAGGGGCCGGCCTTCAGCGGGCCGTACCACGCCACCCCGGCCTTGAACTCCGAGAAGGTCTCGCAGTCGCGCCAGGTCGCACCGCCGCCCCAGCAGAAGCCGGTTACGCCCAGTCGCTTCATGTCGGCGAACGGCTGCGCGGCCAGGTACTTCAGCGACGCGGCAGTGTCGCTGAGCACCTGCGGTTCGGGCTGCGCCTTCACGATGTCCATCACCACCTTCATGTCGGTGGTCTTCGACGGGTCGCCCGCGCGCACGAAAAGGTCCGGCGCCAGCGCCACGTAGCCGGCCTTGGCGAGGCGACGGCAGATGTCCTTGACCCATTCGTGGACCCCGAACACCTCGGAATTCACGAACACCACCGGATGCTTTCCCTTCGCCGCCGGCCGCGCGAGGTAGCCGGGAATCTTGCGGTCGGCCGCCTGGATCTCGACCGTCGCGGTCACCAGGCCCTTTTCGTCGGTGTGGATCGGGTCGGCCTCGGCGGAGAACGCCGCCACGGCGTAGCCGCCCGCCAGGGCCAGCGCGATGGAGCGGCGGGTCAGGTCGAGATCGCCGACCCAGGTGCCTTCGGCGCGAGTGAGAGTGACCATCGTCTTTAACAGCCTCCGCTGGGTTTGCCGTCGTCGGCCGATCCTGCTGCGCCGGGGGCGGCGAGTCAAAGCGGCGGCCCAACGTCATGAAGGCTTCCGAAACCTGGAAATGCCAAGCTTTTCGCTAGGCGTCGGGGGTGGTTTGGAGTCATGTCCCTGACGGGATTGGGGACTTTCACCCTTGCGACGACCGACAGTTACCCCATATCGGCTGCAACGCCGGGTTCCGCTCAGGGAAACCTCAGCCGTGGAAGCTGGCGGAGACCTGATCGAACCGGGGACGTTGCAAAACCAGAGGCGCTTCATCAGAAGGCTTTACGGCAGCGTCCGCCAACAAGGAGCGAGCTAGACTCTCAATGAGCAAGATTATCGGTATCGACCTCGGCACGACCAACTCGTGCGTCGCGATCATGGACGGCAAGACGCCGAAGGTGATCGAGAACGCCGAAGGCGCCCGCACCACGCCGTCCGTCGTCGCCTTCCTGGAAGACGGCGAGCGCCTGGTCGGGCAGCCCGCCAAGCGCCAGGCCGTCACCAACCCCTCCAACACGCTGTTCGCCATCAAGCGCCTGATCGGCCGCCAGATGACCGACCCGATGGTGGAGAAGGACAAGGGCATGGTGCCCTACGACATCGTCAAGGGCCCGAACGGCGACGCCTGGGTGAAGGCGCAGGGCAAGGACTATTCGCCCCAGCAGGTCTCCGCCTTCATCCTGCAGAAGATGAAGGAAGCGGCCGAGCAGCACCTCGGCGAGAAGGTCGAAAAGGCGGTCATCACCGTCCCGGCCTACTTCAACGACGCCCAGCGCCAGGCCACCAAGGACGCGGGCAAGATCGCGGGCCTCGAAGTCCTGCGGATCATCAACGAACCGACCGCCGCGGCGCTGGCCTACGGCCTCGAGAAGAACGACGGCAAGAAGATCGCGGTCTACGACCTGGGCGGCGGCACCTTCGACGTGTCGATCCTGGAGATCGGCGACGGCGTCTTCGAAGTGAAGTCGACCAACGGCGACACCTTCCTGGGCGGCGAGGACTTCGACCTGCGGGTCGTCGACTTCCTGGCCGACGAGTTCAAGAAGGAACAGGGCGTCGACCTGCGCAAGGACAAGCTGGCCCTGCAGCGCCTCAAGGAAGAGGCGGAAAAGGCCAAGAAGGAACTCTCCTTCACCACGCAGTACGAGCTGAACCTGCCGTTCATCTCAATGAACGCCAGCGGTCCGCTGCACCTCAACATCAAGCTCTCCCGCGCCAAGCTGGAAGCGCTGGTCGAGGACCTGGTCGCCAAGACCATCGGCCCCTGCGAGCAGGCGCTCAAGGACGCGGGCCTGAAGAAGTCGGACATCGACGAGGTGATCCTCGTCGGCGGCATGACCCGCATGCCCAAGGTGGTCGAAACGGTGAAGAGCTTCTTCGGCCGCGAACCGCACACCGGCGTGAACCCCGACGAAGTCGTGGCGCTGGGCGCCGCGGTCCAGGCCGGCGTCCTACAGGGCGACGTCAAGGACGTGCTGCTGCTGGACGTGACCCCGCTGACGCTCGGCATCGAGACGTTGGGCGGCGTGTTCACCCCGCTGATCGAGCGCAACACCACGATCCCGACCAAGCGGTCGCAGACCTTCTCGACGGCCGACGACAACCAGTCGGCGGTGACCATCCGGGTGTTCCAGGGCGAACGGCCGATGGCGGCGGACAACAAGATGCTGGGCCAGTTCGACCTGGTCGGCATTCCGCCCGCCCCGCGCGGCGTGCCGCAGGTCGAGGTGACCTTCGACATCGACGCCAACGGCATCGTCAACGTCTCGGCGCGCGACAAGGCGACGAACAAGGAGCAGTCGATCCGCATCCAGGCCAACGGCGGCCTCTCCGACGCGGACATCGAGGCCATGGTCAAGGAAGCCGAGTCCAACAAGGCCGACGACGAGAAGCGCAAAGCCGGCGTGGAGGCCAAGAACCAGGCCGACGCGGTGATCCACTCCACGGAAAAGGCGCTGGCGGAGCACGGCGACAAGATCGGCGAGGCCGAGCGTTCGGCGATCCAGACCGCCCTCGACGACCTGAAGGGCGTGGTGGACGGCGACGACGCCGAGGCGATCTCGGCGAAGACCCAGACGCTGATCCAGGCTTCGATGAAGCTGGGCGAGGCGATGTACAACGCCCAGCAGAACACGGGCGAGGGCCCGGCGTCCGACGAGGACGCGGCGCATGCCCAAGGGCCTGGCGGCGAAGACGTGGTCGACGCCGAATTCGAGGAAGTCGACGGCGACGACCACAAGAAGTCGGCGTGACAACCTGCCCCATAGCGGCTCAGGCGCCCCAGTGTCATGAAAGTGCCATTGGGGACGTCGCCGCCGCTTCCGCGCGACCAGGGACCCCCGCCCGCTCGGCCAAGTTCTTCGGGATTTTGGGCCTTGTAGCCGGGCGGGGGTTTACCCACCTTCCCAACAGCCATACTTCAAACACCTGACGGTTTGATGCGCGACTACTATGAGATCCTGGGTGTCGAGCGAAGCTGCGACGCGGGCGCGCTGAAAGCGTCCTTCCGCAAGCTCGCCATGGAACACCATCCCGACCGCAACGGCGGCTGCGAGGACGCGGCGGGGCGGTTCAAGGAAATCAACGAAGCCTATTCCATCCTGTCCGACCCGCAGAAGCGCGCGGCCTATGACCGGTTCGGCCACGCCGGCGTGAACGGCGCGGGCGGCGGCACGGGCGGCGCCCAGTTCCACGACGTGGGCGACATCTTCAACGAAGTGTTCGGCGACGTCTTCGGCGACATGTTCGGCGGCCGCCGCGGCGGTCAGCAGCGCAGCGGCCCCGCCCGCGGCCAGGACCTGCGCTACGACCTGGAGATCACGCTGGAGCAGGCTTATGCCGGCGCCGAGGTCGAGATCGTGGTGCCCGCGGCGCTGACCTGCGAAACCTGTTCCGGCTCGGGCGCAAAGCCCGGCACCAGCCCCACGACCTGCAACGCCTGCGGCGGCGCAGGCCGCGTGCGCGCGACCCAAGGCTTCTTCTCCATCGAACGCGCCTGCCCGCGCTGCGGCGGCTCCGGCCGCCTCGTGCTCGACCCTTGCGGCGACTGCCGCGGGCTGGGCCAGGTGCGTCGCGAGCGGACGCTCTCGGTGCGCATCCCGGCCGGCGTCGACGACGGCGCGCGCATAAGGCTTGCGGGCGAAGGGGATGGCGGGACCAACGGCGGGCCGCGCGGCGACCTCTACATCTTCATCTCGGTGAAGCCGCACGAACTCTTCGAGCGCGACGGCCTGGACCTGCTCTGCACGGTGCCGGTGCCGATGGCGGTGGCGGCGCTGGGCGGTGAGATCGAGGCGCCGTGCCTGCTGGGCGGCGAGAACTGCGACGGCAACTGCAAGATGTCGGTCAAGGTGCCCGAGGGCGCGCAGACCGGGCGCACCGTGCGCCTGAAGGGCCGCGGCATGCCGTCGCTGCGCTCCCGCGAGCGGGGCGACCTGGTGGTCGAACTGTTCATCGAGACGCCGGCCAAGCTGACGCCGCGCCAGAAGGAGCTGCTGCGCGAATTCGCCGGCCTCTCCACCGAGGCCCAGCACCCGAAGAACGCCAACTTCGCCGGCAAGGCCAAGACCTTCTGGGATAGCGTCAAGGGCTGAGGCCGTTGGCCGTTTGCGGCGCGCGAGGCTTTCGGCTAGAGGAAGCGTCCGCTGGAACGCACCCGTAGCTCAGCTGGATAGAGCGTTGCCCTCCGAAGGCAAAGGTCACACGTTCGAATCGTGTCGGGTGCGCCAGCGGCTTTCGATCCCGTCCCGGGCGCAAGCGGGCGCCCGAGCCAGGTCGGGCCCGCCTAGAACTGCACGTGGCCGGCGAGCTTGAGGTCGTAGATCGCCAGGCCGTCGCGGGCCTCGGCGCCCGTCTCGATCGCAAAGCCGCCCGAGCCGTTCTCGCCCTTGAGCGAGACGTGCGCCGAGGCGCCCTGGCCGGAGAGGTTTTCGGAGCGCAGGACGAAGGAGTCGCCGCCTGCTGCGAACCGGGCGGTGGTGTCGCCGAGGTTCTCGGCGGCCACGCCCTTGTAGCCGATCAGCACCTCGGGGCCCCAGGAGTTGGTCGGCCCGTAGGTCGCGCCCACAGCGACCCCGGCGAACGCCGCCAGCCGCGAACTGGTCCGCGACTTGACCGCCAGGTCCATGCCGTCGCCGCCGCCGCGCTCGGTGTATCCGCCCTCTGCGAGGGTGACGTAGTCGAGGTTGGCCTGCGGGCGGATGTAATAGCGGCCGTAGCGCTTCTCGTAGCTCACCATCCCATGGGCGTTGAAGCCATAGGCGCTCCAGCGGGCCCTGGCCTTGCGCGACACGGCCAGGCCGTCGCCGCCCAGGATCTCGATCACCCGGTCGCTGGTCACGCGCATGTAGTCGCCGCCGAGCTTGGCGTTGGCCGAGAAGCCGCCGCGCGAGGCGCGCCAGTAGACGCCCGCGTCCATCAGGGTGGCGTGCAGGTCCTCCGCGGAGTCGACGTCGTCGGGATAGATCTCGTTGGAGCTCGCCCCAAAGGTCGCCCCGAGGATCCCGAAGCTTGAGCGCGGCAATTCGTAGCCCCCGACGGCGCCGATGCTCCAGCCCTTGTAACCCGGGTCGTCGTCGCTGCCGTTGTCGAACAGCCCAAGGTTGGTTTCCTGCAGCCAGAAGCCACCGCCCTCGGGATCCTGGCGATCGTCGATCGGGCGGGAGAAGGACTCGATGCTCGCCGCGGCGATGTTGAACAGGCTGCCCGAATGGTTCGGCAGCAGCTGGTTGTAGAGGCCGAGCAGGCCAGACCGCGTGGTCTGCGCCAGCAGCGCGCCTTCCAGGTCGGCGTCCTTGCCGATATTCTTGATCAACGGTTCGTAGGCCCCGGCGATCGTTGACGGCAGGCCGAGTTGTTCTGCGGTCTTGCGCGACAGGGTGGCGGTGATCGTGCCCGCCGCGGCGTCGGTCTTCAGGCTGGAGTCGTAGAGGAAGGGGACGCTGCCCAGCAGGCTGGAATCGATGATGCCGGCGTTCAGCGTGTTCGCCTGCACCAGGGTGTAGGTGGCGCTGTTCTGCAGGATGCTGTTCAGCCGTAGGCCGATCTTGGCGCCGCTGGCCACGGTGGCCGCGCCGGCGACGTCGAACTTGCCGGCGCTGTTGGTCGTCGGGTCGACCGTGAAGATCGTGCTGGAGCCCGCGCCGAGCGACAGGCTGGTCAGGGAAAGCTGGCTCGGGCTGCTCATCCGCAGCGTTCCCGCGCCGACCGAAAGGGCCAGCGTTCCGCCCTGGGCGGTCAGCGCGCCGGCCACCGTCGCGCCGCCGTCGATGTTGAGGCTGTTGGCGCCGCCCCCCAGGCTGAGGTCGCCCAAGAGCGTGCCGCTCAGGATCTCGACCCGGTCGCCGCCGGACCCCAGGAGCACGGCCCCGCTGATCTGCGGCGCGGCTGCGGTGCTGCTCGCCAGCGACTGGATGATGTGGACGCCGCCGGTGTTGGCGGACAGGTCCATGGCGATGTCCTTGCCGGTGACCGCCTGTTTCAGGTCCGTGAAGCTCCGGGAGACGATGATGGAGCCGGTGTTCTCGATCTCGCTGAGCGAGCCGGACTTGTCGCTGATCACGATGGCGTCGGCTTTCTCGCCTGACACGGCGGCCGTGATCTTTGCGGCGTTCTGCAACGCGGTGGTCTGCGCGCCGGCGCCGATGTCGATGGCCCGCGCGCTCGCCCCGGCGGCGTCGGAATTCATGACCGCGGTGATCTGGCCTTCGTTGCGCAGCACCGGGACCGTCACGCCGGCGTTGATCTGCAGCGCCGTGGCGCCCGCGGCGTAGGAGGAGGCGCTGACGACGCCGGTGACCCGCACGCCGCCGCCGGTCGTGACGGCGCCGCCGCCGGCCACGCCCAGCTGGACGGCCTGGGCGGAAACCCTGTCATAGATCCCGGTCCCGGCCACCGAGCCCTTGACCTCGATCCCGAAGGCGTCCGCGCCGGCGCCGACGTTGCCGACATGCACGTCGCGCCCGGCGGCGCCCACGATCAGCGCGGGGGCGGCGGCGGCCGAGGTGATCGAGCCGGCGACCGTGGTCACGGTCCCGTTCGAGTCGGTGGTGGAGCTGGCGTCCACCAGGATGCCCTTGCCCACGCTGCCGGCCACGGTGACGGTCGGTCCGCCCTGCAGCAGGTCGTCATCCTTCAGGAGCGCGATGAAGTTCGGGTCGGTGCTGCGCGTCGTATAGCGATAACCGCTCGAAGAGATGGTCCCGTTGACCAGGAGGGCGCCCGAAACGTCGTTGCCCAGGGACACCGCCTGCGTGCCCGGCCCGCCCGCGGCGATCGTCCCGCCCAGGGTCACGTCGCCGGTCACCGCGCCGGTGGTGCGCACGCCGATGCTGTTGGCTCCGGCGATGCTCAACGAGCCGAGGTTCGAGAGCGTCCCGGTCATGTTGGTCTCGAGCGATATCCCGTAGGAGTTGTCGCCCTTCACGGTGATCACGCCGCCCACGGCGTTGGTGATCGGGCCGGTGAAGTCGCCAGGCCCCACGACCTGCACGCCGATCCGGTTGGTCCCCTTGGCGAACGGGCCATGCACGATGCCGTTGGAGTCCGTCGTCGTGGCCGAGGTGTCGTCGACCTCGATGGTGCCGTTGTTGATCAGCGAGCCGGTGTGGCCGCCCAGGATCTGGACGCCGGTGACGTTGTCCTTGTCCTGGAATTGGATGACGCCGGCGTTGTTGACCGTGTTGTTGCTGTTGATGGTCACCGCCACGCCGGACGGCGGCTTGATCGTGCCGCTGGAGTTGATGGTGAGGTCGCCGGTGGTCGAGGTCGCGACCGGCGCCGTGGTCTGCGTGCCGATGGTGGTCTGGGCAAGCGCCTGGCCGGCCCACGCCAGGGCGGTGAGGCTGACCAGGGGCGGGCCGAATCGCAGGATCCGCGCCCAGCGCCGGGCGTCGGACGCAGACCCGGCGGCGTTCGGCGAAAAATACCCAGTCATTTCTACCAGCATCCCCTGCGACGGACCGATCGATCGAGCACGATTGTGTCCTACGAATGGCTCC
>Ga0207657_10000233_pt1 | contig 58450 bp, 54 predicted proteins | sample KBSC33metaG_FD_184316 | JGI IMG/M metagenome (GOLD analysis project Ga0207657, IMG submission 184316) | Corn rhizosphere microbial communities from Kellogg Biological Station, Michigan, USA - KBS C3-3 metaG (SPAdes) (version 2) | ecosystem: Host-associated > Plants > Roots > Rhizosphere > Soil ... | reverse complement strand
GAAGCCCCGGTAAACGGCGGCCGTAACTATAACGGTCCTAAGGTAGCGAAATTCCTTGTCGGGTAAGTTCCGACCTGCACGAATGGCGTAACGACTTGACCGCTGTCTCCACGAGAGACCCGGTGAAACTGTAGCGCCAGTGAAGATGCTGGCTACCCGCGTCAAGACGGAAAGACCCCGTGAACCTTTACTATACCTTGGTATGGAATTCTGGCAGGGTCTGTGCAGGATAGGTGGGAGGCTTTGAAGCCGGAGCGCTAGCTTCGGTGGAGCCGTCGTTGAGATACCACCCTGATCGTGCTGTAGTTCTAACCTGGGCCCGTGATCCGGGCCGGGGACAGTGCCAGGCGGGTAGTTTGACTGGGGCGGTCGCCTCCTAAACGGTAACGGAGGCGCTCAATGGTCGGCTCAGCACGGTTGGAAATCGTGCGTCGAGTGTAAGGGCAGAAGCCGGCCTAACTGCGAGACCCACAAGTCGAGCAGGTGCGAAAGCAGGACCTAGTGATCCGGTGGTCCCGAGTGGAAGGGCCATCGCTCAACGGATAAAAGGTACTCCGGGGATAACAGGCTGATCTTGCCCAAGAGTTCACATCGACGGCAAGGTTTGGCACCTCGATGTCGGCTCATCGCATCCTGGGGCTGGAGCAGGTCCCAAGGGTTGGGCTGTTCGCCCATTAAAGCGGTACGTGAGCTGGGTTTAGAACGTCGTGAGACAGTTCGGTCCCTATCTGACGCGGGCGTAGGAGGTTTGAGGGGAGCTGCCCCTAGTACGAGAGGACCGGGGTGGACGGACCGCTAGTGTGCCAGCTGTTCCGCCAGGAGCACCGCTGGGTAGCTATGTCCGGCAGGGATAAGCGCTGAAGGCATCTAAGCGCGAAACCCGCCTCAAGATGAGACCTCCCAGGGCGTAAGCCCTCTGAAGGCCCCTGGAAGATTACCAGGTTGATAGGCCGCAGGTGTAAGCGCTGTAAGGCGTTCAGCCGAGCGGTACTAATCGGCCGTGCGGCTTGACCACGTTGCACTCATACATATACGACGCCTACCGAAGGCGACGTCGCTTGGCTGCACTCGAGAATCAACGTGTTCGATTGCCATCCGATTCCCGGTGGCGTTGCCGGAGGGGCCACACCCGTTCCCATCCCGAACACGGAAGTTAAGCCCTCCAGGGCCGATGGTACTGCGCTGGTAACGGCGTGGGAGAGTAGGTCGCTGCCGGGGTTATTCAAGCGCCCGGGCCGAAAGGCTCGGGCGCTTTCACGTTCGAATCTCTCCGGGGTCGCACGACCATGCCGACTTCACGCTCGTCCGGATCACGTCCGCCCCCGATCGCCCGCCGCACCGAGGCTCCGCTCGCGATCCTGGTCGACGAGATCGCGAGCCCGCTCGGGCGGATCGTGATCGCGGCCCGCGACGGACGTCTGTGCGCGCTCGAGTTCGACCGCGGGCGCGTGCGGCGCGCGATGGCCCGGCGCTACCCGGGGGCGCGGCCGAGGCCCTCCCGCGATCCGTTCGGCATCAGCTCGCGCATCTGCGCCTACCTGGCCGGCGACCTCACGGCACTGGATCGGATCGCGGTCGACACCGGCGGCACGCCGTTCCAGCGGCGGGTATGGCGCGCGCTCCGCCGTATTCCCGCCGGCCGGACCGAGAGCTACGGTGCGCTCGCGCGGGCCCTCCGGCTGGGATCGGCGGCCCGCGCGGTCGGTGCCGCCAACGGAAGCAATCCCATCTCGATCGTGGTCCCTTGTCACCGTCTGATCGGCGGCGACGCCTCGCTCACCGGTTACGGGGGCGGGCTCTGGCGCAAGCGCTGGCTCCTCCGGCACGAGGGGGCGGAGCCGCCCCCCGGCGCGGCCTGGCCCGGGCGGCCTACACCACGAGGCGGACGATCGAGAGGTAGAACGCGCTCACCACGTTGAAGACCGGCTGGACCACGTAGCGGGTCACTCCAGTGAACAGCAGCAGGATCAGGAGCAATGGCCCGACCTGCTCGAGCTGGTGGACGAAGCCCCGCGACGCGCGCGGCATCAGGTAGGGGAGGAAGTGCCCCCCGTCGAGCGGCGGCAGCGGAATCAGGTTGAAGATCCCAAGCGCGAGATTGAACACGTAGGTCCAGAAGAGCACCCCGGAGAGCGGGTCGGCCACGAAAGCGGGGGCGAAGCCGTCGACGCGGCCGAGCACGCGCACCACCACCAGGGCCAGGAACGCGACGAGGAAGTTCGAGAGCGGCCCCGCCGCGGCCACCCAGGCCATGTCGCGGACCGGATGCCGGAGGTTCTGTCCGTTGACCGGCACCGGCTTCGCCCAGCCGAAGCCGGCGAGCACGAAGGCGATCGCGCCCAGCGGATCGATGTGCGGCAGCGGGTTCAGGGTGATGCGCCCGAGCCGTCGCGGGGTGGGATCGCCGAGACGGTCGGCCACCAGCGCGTGGGCGAGCTCGTGCACGGTCACCGCCACGAGCAGGGCGGGGATCTGCAGGATCAGTCGGGAGAGGAACCCGAGCGGATCGTCGAAGAGGTCGATCATCCGCCGCCCGGAGCCCCGGGCCCCGGGGACTCCGAGTCGGTGGACAGCTCCACGCCCGGCACGCGGTACTGCTCGTCGAGCCACGCGCCCAGGTCGATCAGGCGGCATTCGAGCGAGCAGAAGGGTCGATGCGGATTGCCGGTCCATTCGCAGCCCACGCCGCAGCGTGGGCAATGGATCCGACGCCGCGAGCGTGTCTCCATGTCTGCCCTCGCGTCATCCTAGCCATCCGCTTCGCGGGCTGTCAACTTGCGGGGCGCGGCGCACGACGTTGACATCGGCCGGACGCCGGGAGAGGATACCCCCGTGTTCCGGCTGCTTCCCCGGGAAGAGAAGTTCTTCGATCTGTTCGAGCAGCAAGCCTCCCACATCGTGTCCGCGTCGCGGGCGCTCGAGGAGCTGACCCTCGACTACGCGGACGCCAAAGGAAAGGCCCAGCAGATCAAGGACCTGGAGCACGCGGGCGACACCCTCACCCACGAGATCGTGCGCCGCCTCAACACCACCTTCATCACCCCGATCGATCGGGAGGACATCTACGCGCTCGCCAGCCGTCTCGACGACGTGCTGGACCTGATCGACGCGGTGGCGGATCGGCTCCTGCTCTACAAGATCAAGGCCCCGACCGAGGGCTCGATCGAGATGGCCAGGATCATCGTGAAGACCGCGGAGGAGACCGACCGCGCGGTGCGCTGCCTGCGCACGCTGTCGCCCTTCTACCACAAGCACGCGGTGGAGGTGAATCGGCTGGAGAACGAGGCGGACCGGCTCCTGCGCGACCAGCTCGCGGCGCTGTTCGAAGGGGGGACGGACGCCATCGAGGTGATCAAGTGGAAGGAGCTGTACGAGACGATGGAGTCGGTCACGGATCGCTGCGAGGACGTGGTCAACGTGATCGAGGGCATCACCCTCAAGATGGCCTGAACCGGCCCGCTCCCCTCGGATGAGCGGGTCTCTCCTGCTGGTCGGCTTCATCATCCTGGTCGCGCTTGCCTTCGACTACATCAACGGGTTCCACGACGCGGCCAACTCCATCGCCACCGTGGTGTCGACCCGTGTCCTCACCCCGATGCAGGCGGTGGCGTGGGCCGCCTTCTTCAACTTCGTGGCCGCCTTCGGCTTCGGGGTGCAGGTGGCGCGCACGGTGGGCAAGGGCGTGGTGGACGCGGCGGTGGTCGACCAGTGGGTAATCCTGGGCGGTTTGGCGGGCGCGATCACCTGGAACCTCGTCACGTGGTACTTCGGCATCCCGTCCAGCTCCTCGCACGCCCTCATCGGCGGCTACGCGGGTGCCGCGGTGGCGAAGGCCGGCTTCGCGTCCCTCGTCCCGAGCGGCCTCCTGAAGATCCTCGTCTTCATCGTGCTGGCCCCCGTCCTCGGCATGGCCCTCGGCTTCAGCTTGATGGTCGTCACCCTGTGGGCGGTGCGCTCGATGCGGCCCAGCCGCGTCGACGGAACGTTCCGCCGGCTGCAGCTGCTCTCCGCCGCCGCCTACAGCCTCGGTCACGGGACCAACGACGCGCAGAAGACCATGGGCATCATCGCGATCCTGCTCTTCTCGGCCGGCTACCTCGGCCCCGACTTCTACGTCCCCCTGTGGGTGATCCTCGCCGCGCACGCCGCGATCGGTCTGGGCACGCTGGCGGGCGGCTGGCGCATCGTGAAGACCATGGGGATGCGGCTCACCAAGCTGCGCCCGATCGGTGGCTTCTGCGCCGAGACGGCGGGGGCGGTGATGCTGCTCGGCACCGCCATGGGCGGCATCCCGGTCAGCACCACGCACACCATCACCGGGTCGATCATGGGCGTCGGGGCCACCCAGCGGCTCTCCGCGGTGCGCTGGGGCGTGGCCAGCAACATCGTCTGGGCCTGGATCCTCACGATCCCGCTCTCCGGCATCATCGCGGCCGCGGTCTGGGGACTGACGAATCTGATCCTGCGTGCCGGATGAGCGAATCCCCCCCACGCGTCGGCCGGCTGGCGGCGACCGTGGGCGTCGGGGGTCTCTGGCTCCTCGGCTTCATCCCCGCCCACCTGCCGCCGCCGCTCGGCCTGGCCCTGGGCCGTCGGATCGGGGACGTTCTGTGGTTGATCCTCCCCCGGCGTCGCCGCGTCGCACTCCAGAACATCGAGCGGAGCCTGGGCCGCGATCTGGGTCCGGCCGGGGTCCGCCGGCTCGGCCGGCGATCGTTCCAGCACCTGGGCATGAACCTGGTCGAAGCGTGCCGCTACTTCATCCGTCCCACCGGCGTGATGCTCTCCCGGGTCCACGTCGAGGGGGTCGAGCACCTGCGCCGTGCCGCGGCGGCCGGGCGCGGCATCCTCGTTCTCACCGCCCACTACGGGAACTGGGAGCTCCTGGCCGCGGCCCACGGGCTGACCGGCCTGCCCCTGTCCTTCGTGGTCCGGCCGCTGGACGATCCGATCCTCGACGACCTGGCCGGCCGCTTCCGACGGCGCAGCGGTGCCGAGCTGATCGTGAAGCACCGGGCGGTGCGCGAGGTCATGCAGGCCCTCCGCCGCGGGCGGATGGTCGGCATCCTCCTCGATCAGAACGCGACCCGTGGGGAGGGAGTGTTCGTGCCGTTCTTCGGGGTGCCCGCTTCCACCTCCAAGGGGCTGGCGCTGCTGGCCCTCCGGACCGGCGCCCCGGTGGTGCCGGTCTTCCTGCGCCGGGAGCCGGATGGCCGGCACTGCATGGACGTGCGGCCGCCACTGCCCGCGCCGCCGGACGAGGACGTGCTGACCTACACCGCGGCTTTCAACGCCGCGATCGAGGCCGCCATCCGCCGTGCCCCCGAGCAGTGGCTCTGGATGCACGCCCGCTGGCGCACCCGGCCGCGCGAGGTGGTCTCGTGAGGGGGATCGGCCGGCTCGCCGCCGCCCTCGCGGTCGTTCTCGCCGGGGTCGGCGTGGGAGCGGCCGCGGAGGACTCGCTCGCCGAGCTGGTCGCGCCCTATCTGAAGGCGAGGGAGCAGAAGTCGCTCGGCACCGTCGCGGCCAGCGCGCTCGCCGATCCGCCCCGGCCGAGCGGGAGCCCGGTCCCCCGGCCCTCGGTCTCGGTCATGGTCCTGCCCTTCCGGGCCGGATTCCAGTCCGAGCTGGACGCGGCCAAGGCCGGCTTGCGCGAGTCGGTCGACGCTTACGTCCAGACGGTGGGCCGCATCGAGACGGCGCGCATCGACTACGAGCGGGCGCTCCTGGAGGCCGGCGCCGGGGAGCTGGTGCGGACGGGGCTGACCGACGCCCAGGGGGTCGTCCTTCTCGCGGACCTGCCCGAAGGCGACTGGCTGGTGCTGGCCTGGCAGGAAGGGGGGCACCTGAGCAAGAAGTTCCGACTCCGCGGGCCCGAGACCGCCAAGTTCCCGGACCTGCCCACCTCCGTGACCTACTCGGTGGTGACGTTCTGGCGAACCCGTATCGCGGTCCGGGCGGGCGAGACCACGGAGGTCACCCTCGGCGATCGGAACGTGTGGCTCTCGGCGGCGCGGCAGGAGGGGGGAACGCCGCTGCCGCCACGGGGCCCGGCGGGGTCGGGCAACAAGCGGCGCTAGGGCGCCACCGATCGGTGGCGCCCCCGTCGCGTTCTACTTCTTCTCTTCCTTCTTCTCCATCTTGTCCATCTTGTCCTTGTCCATCTTGTCGGACTTCTTCTTCTTCGCGGACGCCTTCTTCTCGCCCTTCTTGGCCTTGTCCATCTTGTCGGACTTTTCTTCCTTCGGGGCGGGGGCCGGAGTCTGGGCGAACGTCTGCGGGACCGCAAGACCGATTCCGAGAGAGAACGCCACACCGACGACGAGGGCAACGAGCTTCTTCACGCGGTGTCACCTCCTTTCAACCTGAGGCTGAAGCGGGAGAAAAATGCCTTTTGCAAAGGCGGCTTAGAATAGGAGCCCCCCCCAGGGGTGTCAAGAAATATCGTGTCCTGCCGGCCTGCCGGAACTCCCGTTGACCCAAAATATTCGATCGTGATAAAAAGTTCATGCCAATCCGATTTCGATGCGTTCCTCAACCCGGTGGTTCCTGGTCGGTGTCGTGCTCCTCTCACCCGGTTACCTGGCTCGGCCGGTCGCCGCGGGGATGGAGCCCGAGCCGCTTTCCGCTTGGACCGGCGAGCCCACCGCCGAGCCGCCCGCCGTGGCTCCCATCCCCGCCGCAGCCCCCATCGATGACGGGGGCGTGACGGCCTCGCTGCCGCCGACTTCCTCGACTCCGAGCTCCGGAGACGCCGCGCCCGCACCCGACGTGGACGTCTGGGCGGAGGGTTACATGACCCCGGCGCCGCCCGTGTCCGCGAAGGCCGAGCCGGCGCCGGTCGCCCCCGCGCCCGTGGCGCCCAGGGCGGCGGTTGCGACCGTCGGCGTCGCCAGCAGCTACAAGGTCCAGCAGAACGACACCGTCCAGCGCTTCCTCGACCAGTTCCAGACCGGCTACCGCCGGGCGGTGGTCGAGCGATGGCTCACGCGGTCCGGCCGTTTCCTGCCGATGATCCTCGAGGTGTTCAAGCAGAAGGGGCTGCCCGAGGAGCTGGTCTTCACCGCGATGATCGAGAGCGGCTTCGATCCGGTCGCGGTCTCCCGGGCCGGCGCCAAGGGGCTCTGGCAGTTCATGGCCCCGACCGCCCGCCAGTACGGGCTCCGGGTCGACCGGTGGCTCGACGAGCGGCTGGACCCGGAGAAGTCCACGGTGGCGGCGGCCAACTACCTCAAGGACCTCTACACGATCTTCGGCTCCTGGGACCTGGTGCAGGCCGCCTACAACGCGGGCGAGATGAAGGTGATCCGGGCCATCAAGGGGACCGGCACCCGCGACTTCTGGAGCCTCACCAACAGCCGGCTGCTCCGGGACGAGACCAAGAACTACGTGCCGGCCATCCACGCGGTCACCCTCATCAGCCAGGAGCCCGAGCAGTACGGCTTCGCGGTGACCCCGGACGAGCCGCTCAGCTACGAGCGGATCACGGTGCCGAAGGGCACCAGCCTCAAGCACGTGGCCGCCCTGTCCGGGATCTCACTCGAGGAGCTGGTCCGGCTCAACTCCGAGCTCCGGATGAAGCAGACGCCACCGGACTCCCCGTACCATCTGAAGGTCCCGCTCGGCAGCGGTCCGTCGCTCCAGGCCGGCCTCGAGCGCGAGATCGAGAACCGCAAGGCGGCGGCCGCCACCCGGCTGGCCGAGCGGACCCCGAAGAAGAAGAGCCCGCTCGCGACCCACAAGACGCCCACCCCGAAGTCCCGGGTCAGCCGCCCCAGCGACACGGAGCAGGGCGGCTTCCGCTAGACCCGTGTGGGTGGAAGTCCACCTCACGGCGACCCTCCGGCACTTCCTGCCTCCCGGCACGATCGGCGATCACGTCGGCCTCGAGCTGCCGGTCGGGACCACCGTCGGGCAGGTGGTACACTCGCTGCGGGTTCCGGACGAGCTCGAGCGATTGACCGTCGTCAACGGTCGAGACGCCGGCCCCGATCACGTGCTGTCGGATGGCGATGTGCTCTCGCTGTTCCCGCCCCTGGCCGGCGGCTAGCCCGGCCACCGGCCGCGAGCATCGCCAGCGGCCGCGCGCAAAGAAGGAGTGACACCGTGCCCACCGTGAGGCTGCGCGACGCATCCGAGTATCCCGAGGCGGCCCGGAAGCTTTTCGAGCTCTCGAGCCTCTGGTTCAAGTACGACTTCGCCGAGCCCCCGGCCATGAGCCGGGTCATGGCGTGGGACGGAGAATTCGGCGGACCCCACGGCCGGGCCATGAAGCGCGCGATGGCGCCCGGCGACTTCACCCGCGGCGAGAAGGAGATGGTCGCCGCGGTGGTGAGCGGGGTGAACGCCTGTAGCTACTGAGTCCGCGCCCACACTGCAGCCGGGAAGCTGCAGGGGATGCAGGACGACGCCCTCTGGTACGAGGCGGCGCTGGTGGTCGGCATCACCAACGCCCTGAACGTGGTGGCGGACGGCCTCGGTCCGCCCGGCGCCGCCTTCCCCGCCGTCGCGCACGACACGTCGGATCCCGAGACCCGCGCGCTCTTCCGCGAGATCGCGGCCTTCTACGGAGCGGCGGAGGCGCCGGTCGCCTTCCGTCTTCTCGCGCACGATCCGGGCTACGCGGCGGACGTGTGGGGCGCCACCCGGCGCGCCTTCTCCGACAACCGGCTCACCCGGCGGCTGAAGGAGGCGCTCGCCTTCGCGGTCTCGCTGACGTCGCGGTCGACGTTCGGCACCGGGTTCCACCTGGGCGAGATGCGGCGGCTGGGCGTGAGCCAGCGCGGGGTCATGGAGGTGCTCGGGGTGACCCAGATGTTCTCGAGCTACACCAAGATCGCCGACACCCTGCAGCTCGATCCCGACATGGGCCACATCGCCCCGGTCGACCACTCCCCCGCGCCCGGAGGGCCCGCCGTGCGGCCGCGCCGCCGGGGCGAGGCTCAGGTCAAGGGCACGTCGCGCGCGAAGATCTCGAAGGGCGACCGCCGCGTGGCTTCGAGAGCCTCGCGGATCAGCGCTTCGCCCTCGCCGGCCCCCGTCTCGAGAAGAGTGCCGAAGAAGCCGGTGTAGAAGTGGTCGGGATAGACCGTCACCGTCACCCGTAGCGTCAGCCCCGGCCGGTCGAGGGCGCGCACGTAGCGCAGCACGTAGCGCCCGCCGGGCGGGATGCGCGTGTCCGCGTCCTCGCGCGAGAGGTCGAGCGGAACCTGCCGGCCGATCATCCCTTCCTGGGCGGAGGACTCGATCGGCGCGCCGTCCGGCCCCACCAGCACCGCGCGCACCACGACCTTCGGGGTGACGTAGGTCGGGAAGTAGTGGCCCACCCGCACGCTCGCGACCGTCACCGTCGCGCGCAGATCCTGTCCCGGCCGGTGGTGTCGACGGTCCACCGCGAGGGTGACTCGCACGCCCGACTTCACCATCTCCGGATCGTGGATGCCCCGCCAGCGATGGCGCCGGTCGGGCATGTGGCAGTCCTGACACTGCAGCCCGGCGCGGGCGGCGGGGCTGTCGCGCCACTCCACGTAGGTGTTCTCGAGCGGCTTGCCGTTGAGCGCCGGCCCGTTCGGCCCGAACTGGTGACACGCGGCGCAGAACTCGGCCCGCAGGTATGCCCGCTCGTAGGTGGCGCCGTGGTGCGGCTGCTGGGCCCGCGGTACGCGCGGCGTGGCCGCGCCCGCGCGGGGCGGGGGACCGAAGCGCTGGTGCTGGCGCACGTGGCAGCTCGCGCACACCACGCCGTAACCCTGGAGCGTGGGATCGAACGAGGAGTTGGGCTCGAGACCACCCGCCCCCCGCGCGAGCGGGGACTGCTCGGCGAGCGGCGCGTGACAGACCAGGCAGGCGCGGGCTCCCGCCGGATCGCGGCGCATCATCGGGCCGAGCTGGCCCGCGACGCCGGGGCCCATGCTCCGGGCGTGGATGCTGTCCTTCCAGTCCCCGTACTGCGCCGGGTGGCAGGTGCCGCAGTCCGCCGGCTGGAGCGAGCGCTCCACGGGACTGAAGGACGCCGGCGGCTCGCCCTGGGGCGGCAGCGGCATCCGCCAGTGGCGCTCGAGAAAGGCCTCCTCCGCGTCGGTGATCGGGCCGGGGCCCGCCACGCCGCCACCCTCCGGGCGCGCGGGGCCGAGCACGATCAGGGCCAGGCTGGCCAGCAGGAGGGGACGCCAGAGCCGGCTCACACCGCCGAGGGTAGCATGCGCCCTCCGGGCACCCCTCTCCCGGCGGTCACGATGGAGCGGTGGGCGGTGGTACACTGAAACGCCTGATTTCAGGGCAGATTGCGGCACCGGAAGCGTCTAGGATCCCGGTGGGCCTCCCGGACTTCAAATCCGGCGTCCGGCTCTAGACAAGTCGGAGGTGGGTTCGACTCCCACACGCTTCCGCCAGCCGAAACGTGGAGGAGTCGAGCGTGGCCGTCGTGAGGAAGGACAAGAGCGGGGCGAAGGCGCCAACGCCGCTCGCCGGTCGTGCGCGGTGGTGGGCCACCGGGCTGGGCGTCGCAGTCGCGGTGGCGGTCATCGTCGGTTACTTCGCCTACCGGGCGGGCGCCGACCTGCCCGGGGCGCGCTTCGACGACCAGGGGAACGAGCACATCCAGATGGCGAGCGAGCCGCACCCGCCCTACAACTCCGACCCGCCGACCTCCGGCGCGCACCTGCCGTACATCGCGCCGTGGGGCATCCACACCGTTCCGATCGCTCGCGAGCTGCAGGTGCACAATCTGGAGGACGGCGGGGTCGTGGTCCAGTACCGGTGTGACGGCCCGTGCCCCGACCTGGCCGCCAAGCTGACCGAGATCGTGAAGCGCTACGACACCCAGGTGATCCTGGCCCCGTATCCCGGGATGCGCACCCGCATCGCGCTCACCGCGTGGACGCGGCTCGACGCCTTCGACGAGTTCGACGAGGCCCGCATCGTGCGCTTCATCCGCGCCTATCGCGGGATCGATCACCACCGGGGGGTAGAATGACGCCATGACGCAGCTCTCCCGGCGTCACGCCGCCGCGCTCGCGACGGCGGTCTCGCTCGTCGCGCTCACCGCGTGCTCCCGCGCGGTCATCTCGCCCATCGCGCCGCCGCCCTTCCGGGACGAGACCTCCGCGCCCTACGACGCGACCTGGCGCGCGCTGGTGCGGGCCCTCGCGGTCGAGAACGTGCCCCTGCGGGTGGTGGCGAAGGACTCGGGCGTGATCTCGACCGACGACTTCATCTCCCCGATCGGCGTCTACGCCGACTGCGGGCGCATCGGCGAGGTGGTGCTGGAAGGGGAGTCGCTGGTCTCGTTCACCCTCTTCGTGCAGCCGGGCCGCGACGGCGCGACCCCGATCCAGATCAACTCCAAGCTGCGGACCCACGCCTACCGCCGGGGCGGCTCGGGCCGGCTCAAGACCGATCGCGTGTTCTCGTGCGTCTCCAACGGCCGCTGGGAGGCGAACCTGATGGACTCGGTTCGCCGTCTGGTCAAGGAGTAATCCCGTGCCCCCGCGACTGCCGGAGCTGATCAAGCGCGCGCGGCGCCTGGCCCACGAGCGCGACCGCCTGGTGCAGGAGCTGGCCCGGGAGTGGAGCGCGGCGCTGCGCGGGCAGGGCTTCTCGCCCCGCGACCTGGACGAGCTGTGGGCCGGCCTCACCGAGGACGCGGTGCGCCGCCTCCTGCACGCGCGCGCGGAAGGCGCGAGCGCGGAGGCCATCCGCCGCGAGGCCCACGAGGTGATCGCGCGGGTGAAGGAGCGCGTGGAGACCGAGCTTGCCGCGGGCGGGTAAGGGCGATCCGGCCGGCGGCGCGGCGGTGCAGGCCCTGCTGCGCGCGCTGCCCTCGGTCGACGTCCTGATCCAAGCGCTCGCGAGCGATCCCGCCCTGGCCGGCGTGCCGCGGCCCCGCCTGGCCGCCTCGGTGCGCGAGACGCTGGCCGCCGAGCGCCGCCGGCTGCTGGAGGCGGGCGGCCCGGCCACCGACGCGGCCACGCTCGGCCGCCACGTGAAGGACGCGATCACCCGCGGGGGACTCTTCTCCCTCGCGCCGGTGATCAACGCCACCGGTGTGGTGCTGCACACCAACCTGGGCCGCGCGCTCCTGTCGCCGCTGGCCCAGGAGCGCCTCCGCGAGGTCGCCGCGTCGTACTCCAACCTCGAGATGGACGTGGCGCGCAAGGAGCGGGGCTCGCGCTACTCGCACGTGGACGGGCTGCTGCGGCGCCTCTCCGGGGCGGAGGCCGCCCTGGTGGTCAACAACTGCGCCTCCGCGGTGCTGCTCGCGCTGGAGAGCCTGGCCCGCGGCAAGGAGGTCGTGGTCTCGCGCGGCGAGCTGATCGAGATCGGCGGCGAGTTCCGCATCCCCGACATCCTGCGCCGCTCCGGCGCCACCCTGCGAGAAGTCGGCACCACCAACCGCACCCATCTCAAGGACTACGCCGGCGCGATCGGCCCCGATACCGGCGTGCTGCTGAAGGTGCACACCTCGAACTACCGCGTGGTGGGCTTCACCGCCGCGGTGTCCTCGCGTGAGCTGGCCGAGCTGGGCCGGGCGCGCGGCATCCCGGTGATGGAGGACCTGGGTTCGGGCTGCTTCGTCGACCTCACGCGTCACGGGTTCCCGTACGAGCCGACGGTGCCCGAGGTGGTGGCCTCCGGCGTCGACCTCGTCTCGTTCTCGGGGGACAAGCTCCTGGGCGGCCCGCAGGCCGGCATCGTGGTCGGGCGCGCGGAGCTGGTGGAGCGCCTCGCCCGCAACCCGCTGAACCGGGCGCTGCGGATCGACAAGTTCACGATCGCGGCGCTGGAGGCCACCCTCTACGCCTACGAGGCGGGGACCGCGCTCACCACGATTCCCACCCTGCGCATGCTGACCGAGCCCCTGCCCACGATCCGCCAGCGGGCGCGCCGGGTGGTCGGCCGCCTGGGCGCCGAGGCGGCGCGCGCTCTCGGAGCGCGGGTGGCCGAGTCGACCTCGCAGGTCGGGGGCGGGGCGCTGCCCACCGTGGAGCTGCCCACCGCGGTGGTGGCGATCGGCACGCCCGCCCGCCCCGCCGAGGCGCTCGACCAGGCCCTGCGGACGGGCCGGCCGCCCGTGCTCGGACGCGTGCTCGACGACCGGCTCCTGCTCGACTGCCGGACCGTGCTGCCGACCGAGGTGCCCGCGCTCGCGGCCCGCCTCCTCGCCCTCTAGGGCGCCCGCCATTCCATGCGCCACGTCGTGGTGGGCACCGCCGGTCACATCGACCACGGCAAGACGTCGCTGGTCAAGGCGCTGACCGGCACCGATACCGATCGGCTCCCCGAGGAGAAGGCGCGCGGCATCACCATCGATCTGGGCTTCGCCTTCCTCGAGGAGCCGGGCGGGCTCGTGATCGAGATCGTGGACGTGCCCGGCCACGAGCGGTTCGTCCGCAACATGCTGGCCGGCGCGGGCGGCATCGACCTCGCGCTGCTGGTGGTGGCCGCCGACGAGGGGGTGATGCCGCAGACCCGCGAGCACCTCGCGATCTGCCAGCTCCTGCGCATCAAGTCCGGCCTCGTGGTGCTGAGCAAGGCGGACCTGGCCGAGCCCGAGTGGCTCGAGCTCGTCCGCGACGACGTGCGCCGCACGGTGGCCGACACCTTCCTGGCCGACCGCCCGATCGTGCCGGTCTCGGTGAAGACCGGCGCCGGCCTGCCCGAGCTGCGCGCCGCCCTCGCCGAGCTCGCCCGCGCGGTGCCGCCCAAGGATCCGGACCACACCGCGCGGCTGCCCATCGACCGGGTCTTCACCGTGAAGGGCTTCGGGACGGTGGTGACCGGCACGCTGGTGAGCGGCCGCCTCGCCATCGACGGGCGGGTCGAGGTCTACCCTCGCGGCGTGCAGTCGAAGGTGCGCGGCCTGCAGGTGCACGGCCACGCGGTCGAGGGCGCCACCGCGGGCCAGCGCACCGCGGTGAACCTGCAGGGCGTCGAGCGCGCCGCCATCGAGCGCGGCGACGTGCTCGCTCCCGCGGGAACCCTCCGGCCGACGCTCTTGCTGGACGGCACGCTCGAGCTGCTGGAGGATGCGCCGCGTCCGATCAAGACGCGCGACCGCATCCGCTTCCATGCCGGCACCCAGGAGGTGATGGCCCGCGTGCTGCCGGTGGGGGGCGCCGAGATCGCGCCCGGCGGGTCCGGACACGCCCGCTTCCGGCTCGAGGCGCCGCTGGTCGTGCTGCCCGGCGATCGCTTCGTGGTGCGCTCCTACTCGCCGATCGTCACCGTCGGCGGCGGGACCGTCCTCGACGTCGCGCCACCGCGCTTCAAGCGGAAAGGCTCCGCGCTGGCGGAGCACCTGGCCCTGCTCGCCACCGGCGGGCCGGCCGACGTCCTCGAGGAGCACCTGCGCCAGTCCGGCGCGGCGGGCGCGCGGGCCGCCGACCTGCGGGCGCGCACCCCCTTCGGCCCCCAGCAGCTCCGCGACCTGCTCGAGGGCCTCCAGCAGGCGGGCCGGATCGTGGCGGTCGACCGGGAGTGGTACCTGCACCGGGACGCGGACGATCGCCTGCGCGCGCAGACCCTGGCTCTGCTGGCGGCATTCCATCGCGAGAACCCCCTGCGCGCCGGCATCTCGCGCGAGGAGCTGCGCAGCCGGGTGGGCCAGGCGCAGGAGCGCGTCTTCGCCCAGCTGCTGGGGGCGCTCGAGAGCGAGGGGCTGGTGCGGAGCGAGCGCGACCAGGTCCGCCTCGCCTCGCACGCCATCCGGCTGAGCCCGGAGCAGGAGCGGGTGGTGAAGGCGCTCGAGGCCGACTTCCGCGGTGCGGGGGCGGCGCCCCCGGCGCCCGAGGAGGCCCTGGCCCGCCACGGGGTGAAGGGCACCGAGAAGCACGAGCTCTTCCAGGTGCTGGTCTCCGACCGCACGCTGGTGCGGGTGAAGGAGTCGCTCTTCTTCCACGCGGAGGCCCTGCGCACCGTTCAGGATCGGCTGGTGGCCCTGCTCCACGACAAGAAGGAGATCGGCCCCGCCGACTTCAAGGACCTGTTCGGGGTCAGTCGCAAGTACGCCATCCCCCTCATGGAGTACTTCGACGCTCAGCGCGTGACGGTGCGCGTGGGCGAGCGTCGGGTGCTCCGGGAAGGGCACGGGCGCGTTGACAACCCGGGGGCGGGCGCGTAGGGTAAGGGGGCGTCAGGAAAAGGAAAGGAGTCCCGCCAATGTTTGGTCTGGGATACCAAGAGCTGCTGCTGATCCTCGTCATCGTGCTGATCCTGTTCGGCGCCCAGCGCCTGCCGGACCTCGCCCGCTCGCTCGGGAGCAGCGTCAAGGAGTTCAAGAAGGGCGTCAACGAGCTGAAGGACGACACGGCGGCGGTGAAGAAGGACGACGAGAAGAAGGCGTAGGCCGGTTTCCCCTCTCCCCTCCGCGCGCTCCCCCCTTTCGTGATTCGCCCGTCGCTCGCGTCGATCGCCGCGGGCTGGCGGCGGACGATCGGCTTCCTCGCTCCGCACGTCGATCTCGCGCTGGCCCTCGGGCTGGCGGTGGTGACGCTCCTCTCGCGCTGGCCCTACCGGGCCCGCATGCTCTACAACTGGGACGCGGTGCAGTTCGCGCTCGCCCTGCACGAGTTCGACATCGCGAAGCACCAGCCGCACCCGCCGGGCTACCTGCTCTACGTGGCCCTCGGGCGGCTCCTCAACGCCTCCCTCGCGGATCCCACGCTCGCCTACGTGGCGCTCGCGATCCTGTTCAGCGCCGGCTGCACCTTCGTCCTCTACCATCTCGCGCTCCGCCTCTACGAGCGCTCCACCGCGGTGGTGGCCGCGTCGCTGCTCGCGGTGAGCCCGCTCTTCTGGTTCTACGGCTCGGTCGGGCTCACCTACGCGGGGGAGGCCTTCGCGGCCTCGGTGGTGGCGTGGTTCGCCTACGGGACGCTGCGGGGACACGTGCCCTCGCTCTACTGGGGCGCGCTCGCCCTCGGGCTCGCGGGCGGCATGCGGCAGTCGGTGCTGGTGCTCCTCCTGCCGCTCGGACTCGGCGCGGCCGTCATCGGCATCCGGTCCCGCCGGCGCCTGGCCAAGGCCGGAGCCCTGCTGGGCGCCGCGGTGCTCGCGTGGCTGCTGCCGATGCTGTGGCTGACCGGCGGCCCGGCCGCCTACCTGGGCGCTTCCACCCAGCTCTACGGCTCGGTGCTGCTGCCGACCTCGGTGCTGGGCGGCTCGCTCGAGATCACCCTGGCCCAGTTCCGCTACCTGCTCGAGTCGACGCTGGTGGGTCTGGGGCCGCTCTGCCTCGCCGCGCTCGCGGTGCCGTTCTACGCGCGGCGCGTGGGCTGGCGACGGCCGGAGTGGTTCCTGCTCGGCTGGATCGTGCCGCCCGTCGTCTTCTACATGCTGATCCACTTCGGACAGGCCGGCTACGTGCTGACCTTCCTGCCCGCGCTGGTCATCCTCCTGAGCCGCGTGCTCACGTGGTCGGTGGCCGCGGGCTCGGAGCGGCTGCGGCGTCCCAACTGGCGCTGGGCGCTCACCACCGCGGCCCTGCTGCCGCTGGTCCTCATCAACACCGGGTTCTTCGTGAGCGCGCGCCCGCTGCCGCGCGAGTTCGACCGGCGTGACGGCGAGGGCTGGATGTGGCGCGCGCGGGACGAGTTCCACGACTGGATCATGAGCCGCACCGCGGCCGCGCTGCGCGAGCACGAGGCGGTGATCCGCACCTACGTGGAGGTCATCCGCGCGGTGTACGAGCCGAGCGACACCGTGCTCCTCACCGAGCTCGGCAACCCGCGGTCCTACCCGTGGCTGCGCCACGCGATGTTCTACATGCCGGAGTACCCGATCTATCAGGTGCAGGTGGGCGCGACGCCCCTCGGCTTCTACGCCCCCCAGTCGGCCGCCACCATGATCCTGACTCCCGGCTCCCGCATCACGCTGCCCGCGGGCGCGCGCCAGCTGGTGTGGTTCGTGGACCACTGGGATCCGGCCATCACGCCTCCGGGCGGTCTGAAGGTCGTCGAGCTGCCGTACGGGCGCTTCCTCTACGTCCTGCCGCTCATGCACACCCCCGTGGAGTACGCCGGCTACACCTTCGAGCGCGCGGCGCGGTGAGGGCGCGCACCCTCGGCGCCGCGAGCGTGGCGCTGGCCCTCGGGCTGACCGTCTTCCTCTGGAGGACGCACCGGATCGCGGGCACCATCGGCTTCGGCGCCTTCTCGCTGGACGACGCGTGGATCCATATGCAGTTCGCCCGGAACCTGGCCGAGGGGCGGGGCTTCGCCTACAACCCGGGCGAGCCGGTCTCGGGATCCACCGCGCCACTCTGGACCCTGCTGCTGGGCGGAGCGTTCGCGCTCGGAGGGGCGTATCCCGCGCTGGCCCAGGCCCTCGGGATCGGCTGCGCGCTCGCCACCGCGTGGCTCGCCGGCCGCCTCGCGCACCGGTGGACCGGGAGTCAGGAGCTGGCGCTGCTGACCTCGGTCCTCACCGCGCTGGCCGGGCCGGTGCTGTGGGGCGCGCTCTCCGGCATGGAGGTCGCGCTCGCGGCGCTGCTCGTGACCGGGGGCCTGGTGCTCCGCGCGGACGGGCGCGAGCCGGCCGCCGCGATCGCCCTGGGCCTCGCCACGCTCGCGCGGCCCGAGGCGTTCCTGCTGGTGCCCCTCTGCTGGCTCTCCGGGCCGTTGACCCGGCGCCGTACCCTCTGGTGGTTCGTCCCCGTCGCGACCTGCCTGCTGCCGTGGGTCGTGTTCAACGTGGCCACGGTCGGAAGCCTCCTGCCCGGGAGCGCAGCGGCCAAGATCGAGGGCGGCCTGCTGGGCGCGCTGCGCGGCATGCGGGAGCCCCTCGCCACCGCACTGCTCCGCCGGCCGGGCCACTATCTCGGCGAGTGGGCCACCTGGCTCTGGCGCGTCGACGTGGCGCTGCCCGTCCTCCTGCTGCCCGGCCTCGTGGCGCTCGGCCGGCGCGTGGGCCGCGCCGCGCTCGTGCCGGCGTGCGCGCTGCTCGCGCATCCGATCGCGATGGCGCTGCTCGCGCCCTACCGGGGCCCGGGCTTCCAGGAGGGCCGCTACTCCATCCACCTGCTGCCCCTGGCGCTCGTGGTCGCGGTCGCGCCGCTGGCCGGCTTCCGGGCGGCGCCGGCCAGCGCACCAGCGCCGCCGCCCGAGGACCCGCCGAGCCGCTGGCGCTCCGGCCCGACGATGCGGCGTCTCGCCAGCCTCGCCCTGCTGGCCGGCGTGCTCTGGGCCCTGCCGGCGGCGGCCTCGCGCCATGCCTGGGCGGTCCAGAACATCCAGGCCATGCAGGTGGACATCGGGCGCTGGGTTGCCTCGCAGACCAATCCCGGGGCGCGCCTGGCCCTGAACGACGTCGGGGCCATCGCCTATCTCTCCCGCCGCCAGATCATCGACGTGATGGGGCTGGTGACCCCGGGCATCCTGCGTTACCGCCGCGGCGGCGAGCCCGGGATCCTGGGCTATCTGGATCAGGAGTGTCCCGACTACCTGATCGTGTTTCCCTCCTGGTTTCCGACCATCTCGGCCATGACCGACCGCTTCCAGCCGGTGTACCGCGTGCACCTCGACCACAACACGGTCGCCGGGGCGGACGAGATGGTGGTCTACGAGAGCGTCTGGAGCCGGTGGCGGGAGCCGCGCCAGACGTGCCCGGGAGAGCTCTACGGGGGCCCGCACAGCGGGCGGGGAAAATAAGCGCCACCGTATACTCGATTCATGGACACGTCGACGCGTCGCGGGCCCGCCCTGGCCGCCGCCATCGCGGCGATGGGTGTCGTCTTGGGACTCACCGCGCCCGTCTCCGCCCAGATCTATCGCTGGACCGACGAGCGCGGCGAGGTGCGATTCTCCCAGGGCATTCAGAGCGTCCCGCCCCAGTTCCGCGGGGGGGCGGTGGCGGTCGGCGCGGCCAATTCGCCCGCCCCGGCGACTCCGTCGACGGGCGATGCCGCCTCCGACGCGGTTCCGAGCGGGGTGGCCCGCATCCAGTTCACGCCGGGCCGGCCGATCATGGTGAACGCCCGGATCAACGGGAGCGGCACAACCCAGCTGATCCTCGACACGGGTGCGCAGGCCACCGTCATCAGCCCCTCGGCCCTGGCCGCGCTCGGGGTGAGCTATCGCAACGCAGCGCGCGGAGCGATCCGCGGCGTCACCGGTGAGACCAGCGTGCTCGCGGTGCGCGTGGAGAGCATCGAGGTCGACGGCGCGCGCGTCGGGCCGCTCATGGTGGTCTCGCACGACGCCGGGCTGGGGTCGGGGACCGACGGCCTTCTGGGCCGCGACTTCCTGGACCAGTTCGTGGTCACCATCGACAGCAGCAGCCGCATCGTCACGCTGACGCCGAAGTCCCGCTGACCCGTCCGCTGTAAGCGCGTCACCGCGCTCCCGTTGCTCCGCCGGCGGGCCCGATTCTTGCCGGGAGCAGGGATGAGTGTTAGCGTTAAGCCCCTTATGGACTACAAAGACACGCTGAACCTGCCGAAAACCGCCTTTCCGATGAAGGCCAACCTCCCCAAGCTCGAGCCCGAGTGGCTCGAGCGCTGGGAGGCGATGGACATCTACGGGCGGATCCGGCAGGCCTCGGCGGGCCGCCCCCGGTGGATCCTGCACGACGGGCCGCCGTACGCCAACGGCCACATCCACATGGGGACCGCGCTCAACAAGATCCTGAAGGACCTGGTCGTCAAGTCCCGCTCGATGCTCGGGCACGACGCGGTCTACGTGCCGGGCTGGGACTGCCACGGGCTGCCCATCGAGCACCAGGTGGACGTGGAGCTGGGACTCGACAAGGCGCCGGTCGACGTGCGCCAGGCGATGGATCCGCTCGAGAAGCGGCGGCGCTGTCGCGAGTACGCGGCCAAGTTCATCGACATCCAGCGGGGAGAGTTCCGTCGTCTCGGGGTCTTCGGTGACTGGAAGAACCCGTACCGCACGATGGCGCCCGCCTACCAGGCGACGATCGCGCGCGAGTTCGGGCGCTTCGTGGGGCGCGACCTGGTGCACAAGGGCCTGAAGCCGGTGCACTGGTGCATGTACTGCAAGACCGCCCTGGCCCAGGCCGAGGTCGAGTACGAGGACCAGACCACTCCGTCGGTCTACGTGAAGTTCGCGCTCAAGGGCGCCGCGCCCGCGCTGTCCGCCCTCGGGAGCCGTCCGGTCTCGCTCGTGATCTGGACCACGACCCCGTGGACGCTGCCCGCGAACCTCGCCATCGCGGTGCACCCGGAGGCGACCTACACCGCGGTCGAGCTGGAGGGCCAGGCCCTCGTGGTCGCGCAGCCGCTGGCGGAGGCGTTCCTGCGCCTGCCGGGGGTCAAGGGCCGCGGCACGCTCCTGCCCCTGGCGGTGCCCGGACGCGCACTGGTGGGGCTGACCGCCCGCCATCCGTGGATCGACCGGGACGTGCCGGTGCTCGGGGCGGACTTCGTGGCGATGGACGCGGGCACCGGGCTCGTGCACATCGCGCCGGGCCACGGCGAGGAGGACTACGAGGCGGGCCGGCGCGCCGGGCTCAAGATCTACAACCCGGTCGACGACGACGGGCGCTTCATCGGGGAGGTCGCGCACTTCGCGGGCATGACGGTGTGGGAGGCGAACCCGCGCATCATCGAGCACCTCCGTACGATCGGGGCCCTCGTCGCGGAGGTGTCGCTCACCCATACCTATCCGCACTGCTGGCGCTGCAAGAACCCGACGCTCTTCCGCGCCACCGAGCAGTGGTTCATCGCGCTGGATCGGGGCGGCCTCCGGCAGAAGGCCCTCGACGCGATCCGCCATATTGTGCGTTGGATACCAGCATGGGGGGAGGAGCGCATCTACAACATGGTCGCGCACCGCCCCGAGTGGGTGATCTCGCGCCAGCGCGTGTGGGGCGTGCCGATCGTGGCCTTCTACTGCGCCGGGTGCGATGAGCTCCTGCTCGACGAGGCGCTGGTGGAGCACGTGGCCGGGATCATGCGGGACGGTGCGGGCGCGGACGAGTGGTACATGCGCGACGCGGCGGCCCTCCTGCCCGCCGGCACGCGCTGCCCACGATGCGCGGGCGAGCGCTTCCGCAAGGAAACGGACATCCTCGACGTGTGGTTCGACTCCGGCTGCAGCCACGCCGCGGTGCTCGCGGTGCGCCCGGAGCTCCGCTGGCCGGCCGACCTCTATCTCGAGGGCTCGGACCAGCACCGCGGATGGTTCCAGTCCTCGCTGCTCGAGGCGATCGGCACCCGCGACGCGCCGCCCTACCGCGCGGTCCTCACCCACGGCTTCCTGGTGGACGGCGAGGGCCGCAAGATGTCGAAGTCGGGCGGGAACAACATCACTCCCGACGAGCTGCTCCCGAAGTACGGGGCGGAGGTGCTGCGGCTGTGGGTGGCCTCGGAGGACTCCTCGGAGGACATCCGTCTCTCGCTCGAGATCCTGAACCGGCTCGCCGACGCCTACCGGCGCATCCGCAACACGTGCCGCTTCCTGCTCGGCACCCTGGCCGACTTCGACCCCGAGCGCGATCGGCGCTCGTACGGCGACATGGACGAGCTCGACCGCTGGGCCCTGCTGCGCCTCGGTGATCTGATCGCGCGCGGGCGGAGGGCGTACGAGGACTTCCAGTTCCACGTGGCCTTCCACGCGATCCACAACTTCTGCGCGGTCGACCTCTCCGCGCTCTACCTCGACACCATCAAGGACCGGCTCTACATCCGGGCCGCCGACGATCCGGTGCGCCGCGCCTCCCAGACGGTGTGCTTCGAGCTGCTCACCGCGCTGACGCGGCTGATGGCCCCGATCCTGACCTTCACCGCGGACGAGGTGTGGTCGTACATCCCCGGGCGCGGCAAGCCGGAGTCGGTCCACCTCGTGCTCTTCCCGGAGGAGCGCGGCGAGTGGACGAACGAGCGGCTGGCCGCAGACTGGGAGCGGCTGCTCGAGGTGCGGGGCGAGGTCTCGCGCGCCCTCGAGGTCGCGCGCCAGCAGGGCAAGATCGGCAAGGGTGTCGACGCGGTGGTGTTCGTCCGGAGCGCGCCCGAGGAGCAGTGGCGGCCCCTGCTCGAGGCCAAGGGCGAGGCGCTCCTCACCACGCTCTTCAACGTGTCGGGCACCCGCCTGCGCGACGCGGCGCCCGCGGGCGCGGTCCGCTACGAGAGCCAGGACATCCCCGGTCTGGTGCTGGAGATCGCCCCGGCCCAGGCGCTCGGCTGGAAGAAGTGCGAGCGCTGCTGGACGTGGAGCCCGCGGGTGGGGGAGCAGGCGGCCCACCCGTCGCTCTGCGACCGCTGCACGCCAGTGGTCACGGCTCTCGCGCGGTGACCGCGGCCGGTCTCACCGCGCTGGCCATCCTCGTCCTCGACCAGCTCACCAAGCTCTGGGCGCTCCGGGCCCTGATCCCGGGGCGGCCGGTGCCGGTGATCGACGGGTTCTTCTCGCTCACGCTGGTCATGAACCCGGGCCTCGCCTTCGGGATGCTCTCCTCCACTCCGACCGGCTGGCGCTGGCTGGTGGCGCTGCTCTCGATCGGGGCGCTGGCCGTCCTGGCGGTGGTGGGGCTGCGCATGCTGCCGGGCGGCGGCCGGCTCACCCCGCTCGCGCTCGGGCTCATCTTCGGAGGCGCGGTGGGCAACCTGATCGACCGGGGCCGCTTCGGGGGCGTGGTGGACTTCCTCGACTTCTACTGGCGCGGCTTCCACTGGCCCGCGTTCAACGCCGCCGATTCCGCGATCACCGTCGGCGTGGCCCTCCTCGCCCTGCGCCTGCTCACCGCGCCCGCCTCGACCCGCTGAGGCCGCGCCGGCCGCCATTGTCGACGTGAGCGGCGAGCGCCACTGGGCCCAGGTGGTGGAGCCCGACGCAGCCGGGGCGCGGCTCGATCGGTGGCTGGCCGGCCGGCTGACGGAGCTCTCCCGCGTACGCGTGCAGGGTCTGATCGCCGAGGGCCGCGTCCGCGTCGACGGCCACGCGGTCAAGGCGGCGCACCGGCTGCAGGCGGGCGAGCGCGTGGAGGCCGTGATCCCGCCGCCCCCGAGCGACGGCCTCCTGCCCGAGGACATGCCGCTCCGGATCGTGCACGAGGACGAGCACGTGCTGGTGGTCGACAAGCCCCCGGGCATGGTCACCCATCCCGGCGCGGGCCGGATCGAGGGGACCCTCGCGGCCGCCGCGCTGGCCCACGTCCCCTCCATGGGGGCGGTGGGGAGCCCCCGGCGGCCCGGGATCGTCCACCGCCTCGACAAGGGCACCTCCGGCCTCATCGTGCTGGCCAAGACCCAGGCCGCCTACGACGGGCTCACCACCCAGCTCGCGCGCCGGACCGTCAGCCGCCGCTACCTGGCGCTGGCGCAGGGCGCGCCCCGGCGCGCGGAGGGGATGATCGATGCGCCGATCGGGCGGGATCCGCGCTCCCGGGTGCGCATGGCCGTCGTCCCCGCGGGGCGGGGCAAGCGCGCGGTGACCCGCTACCGGGTGCTGGAGCGCTTCGGCACTGGCGCCGGCGCCCTCACGCTGATCGAGTGCCGTCTCGAGACAGGTCGCACCCACCAGATCCGGGTGCACCTGGCCTCGCTCGGCCACCCGCTGCTCGGCGACGCCACGTATCGGGGCCGCCGGGGCACGCCTTCCGACGATGCGGCGCTTGCCACGCTCGTCGACGCCCTCGGCGGCGTCGCGCTCCACGCGGCCGGACTGGCCTTCACGCACCCGGTCACCGGAGCGGCGATGGCCTTCACGTGTCCTCTTCCAGACAGGATCGAACAAATTTTGTCTCATCTCCGCAACAGGGGGCGCTGAGCGCCCTACTGCCGCGCCGCGGCGTCGGCGGGAATCAGTGCGTCATCGGCCGGATCCGGTGGCGTGGGCAATGCCACTGGCGGCGGAGTTTACGTGGCATGCCGCGTGCTACGATGGTCGATACCATGAATCAGCTCACCGCCATCATTCTGGCAGCCGGCGAGGCCAAGCGGATGCGCTCGGCCCGTCCCAAGGTCCTCCATCCCCTCTGCGGCCGCCCCCTCCTGGCCTATCCGGTGGGTGCCGCCCGGGGCGTCGGCGCGCGGGTGGTCGTCGTGGTGGGTCGCGCCGCAGACGAGGTTCGCGCCGCGGTCGCGCCCGAGGTCGGCGCCACCTTCGTCGAGCAGAAGGAGCGGCTCGGCACCGGACACGCGGTGCTCCAGACGCACGTGGCGTGCGGGGACGCGCCCGGCACCATCCTGGTGCTGCCCGGCGACGTGCCGCTCCTGTCCGAGGCGACCCTGCGCCGGCTCGTCGAGCGCCACGTGGCGAGCGGGGCGGCCGCGACGCTGCTCACCGCCGAGGTGGCGGATCCCACCGGCTACGGCCGCGTGGTGCGCGAGGGCGGGCGTCCGGTGGGCATCGTGGAGCACCGCGACGCGACCCCGACCCAGCGGGCGATCCGCGAGATCGGCACCAGCGTGTACTGCTTCGACGCCAAGCGCTTCTGGCCCGCGCTGGCCCGCGTGACCCCGGACAACGCCCAGCAGGAGTACTACCTCACCGACGTGATCGGCATCCTCCATCGCGACGGGCAGCCGCTCGAGGCGGTGATCACCGACGATCCGAGCGAGTGCCTGGGGGTGAACGATCGCCGCCAGCTGGCCGAGCTGGGCACCATCATGCGCGGCCGCATCCTCGACCGGCTGATGGCGGGCGGGGTGACCGTGATCGATCCGGCCGCCACCTACGTCGACGACACCGTGACCATCGGCATGGATACGGTGCTGCACCCGGGGGTGAGCCTGCTCGGTCGCACCACCGTCGGGGCCGACTGCGTGGTGAGCGCGGGATGCCAGGTGATCGACACCTCCCTCGGCGACGGGGTGCTGCTCAAGCCCTACTGCGTGCTCGCGGAGTCGACGGTGGAGGCGGGCGCGCAGCTCGGGCCCTTCTGCCATCTGCGGCCGCTGAGCCACGTGGGCGCCAGCGCCAAGATCGGCAACTTCGTGGAGCTGAAGAAGTCGCGCATCGGGCGGGGCTCGAAGGTGCCCCATCTGTCCTACGTGGGCGACACCCAGATGGGCGAGGGCGTCAACGTGGGGGCGGGGACCATCACCTGCAACTACGACGGGGTCAAGAAGCACGAGACCGTGATCGGCGACCGCGTCTTCGTCGGGACGAACTCGAGCCTGGTGGCCCCCCTCACCATCGGCGAGGGCGCGTACGTGGCCGCGGGCTCGGTGATCACCAAGAACGTGCCCCCGGGCTCGCTCGCGGTGGCGCGCGGCCGCCAGGAGACGCGCGAGGGCTGGGTCTCGCGCAAGCACAAGGACGCCAAGCCCAAGCACGCAGAGTAGGCCATGTGCGGAATCGTCGGTTACGTCGGGGGCAAGAGCGCGATCGACGTCGTCCTCGACGGCCTCCGCCGCCTCGAGTACCGCGGCTACGACTCGGCGGGCGCGGCGGTGATCGGGCCGGAGGGCCTGCAGATCCGGCGGGCGGCCGGGCGCATCAAGAATCTGGAGGGCATCCTCCGCGAGCGGCCCATCGACGGCTCCATCGGACTCGGGCACACCCGCTGGGCCACCCACGGCCGCCCCACCGACGAGAACGCGCACCCGCACACCGACGGGTCGGGCGAGCTGGTGGTGGTGCACAACGGCATCATCGAGAACTACCTGCCGATCAAGGAGCGCCTGCAGGCGCAGGGGCACGTCTTCAGGTCCGAGACCGACACCGAGGTCATCGCCCACCTGGTGCAGCGCCACCTCCAGGACACGCCGCGCCTCGACGAGGCGGTACGCCGCGCCCTGCGGGAGCTGCGCGGCTCCTACGCCATCGTGGTGCTGCACCGGCGCATGCCGGACCGGCTGGTGGCGGCCAAGCTCGGCGCGGGCAGCGTGGTGGTGGGGCTCGGCGACGACGAGACCTTCCTCGCCTCCGACATCCCGGCCATCCTCTCCCACACCCGCGACGTGGTGGTGCTGGAGGACGAGGACGTGGCGGTCATCACCCGCGCCGGGGTCGAGATCACCGATCTCGACGGGGCGCCGGTGCAGCGGACGCCGAGCCGCATCCTGTGGGATCCGATCATGGCCGAGAAGGGCGGCTATCGCCATTTCATGCTGAAGGAGATCTTCGAGCAGCCGCGGGCCGCTGCCGACACCATGCGGGGCCGCGTGCACCTCGAGGGCGGCACGGTGGTGCTCCCGGACGTGCAGCTCGACCCCGACGTCATCGCGGGGCTGCAGCGCATCGTCCTGGTGGCGTGCGGCACCTCCTACCACGCGGCCATCGTGGGCCGCTTCATGCTGGAGCGTCTGACCGGCATCACCTGCGAGGTCGACATCGGCTCCGAGTTCCGCTACCGGGACGCGGTGGTGGGGCCCGAGACCCTGATCGTGGCCATATCCCAGTCGGGCGAGACCGCCGACACCCTCGGGGCGGTCAAGGCCGCGCGGGCCAAGGGGGCCCCCATCGTGGGCATCACCAACGTGGTCGGCTCCGCGCTCGCCCGCGAGGCCACCGGCACCCTCTACACTCACGCGGGGCCCGAGATCGGGGTCGCCTCCTCCAAGACCTTCACCGCGACCCTGATCGCCTGCTACCTCCTCGGCCTCTGGCTGGGCCGGCGCCGCGGCACCCTGCTCGCGGAGGACGGACGCAAGCACATCCAGGGCCTGCTCGAGCTGCCCCGCCTCATGGAGCAGACCCTCGAGATGGAGAACGCGGTCGCGGAGCTGGCCCGCGAGCTCTCGCGCCACAAGAACTTCCTGTTCCTGGGCCGCGGCATCAACTATCCGCTCGCGCTGGAGGGCGCGCTCAAGCTCAAGGAGCTCTCCTACGTGCACGCGGAGGGCTACCCCGCCGGCGAGATGAAGCACGGGCCGATCGCGCTGCTCGAGGACGGGTTTCCGGTGGTCGCATTGAACCCGCGTGATTCCTCTTACGACCGGATGATGGGCAATCTCGAGGAGGTGCGGGCCCGCGATGGCCGCGTCATCGCCATCGGCCACGAGGGCGACCGCGAGCTGGCGGCCAAGGCCGACACCATGCTCACGGTGCCGGTGGCGGGCGACCTGCTGACGCCCATGCTGCTGTCGATCCCGATGCAGCTGCTCGCCTACCACATGGCGGTGCGGCTCGGCCGCGACGTCGACCAGCCGCGGAACCTCGCGAAGTCCGTCACCGTCGAGTAGTGTTTCACCCCCTCGGCCCTCTCCCCACCGGGGAGAGGGCAGGGTGAGGGGAACGACCCCTCGCGCTTGTGGTATCGTGTGGTTCCATGTCGCACCCCGCAGTGACCGCCGAGAGCCTTCTCGCCTCCCTGAACGCCCCGCAGCGCGACGCGGTGACCGCCACGAAGGGCCCGCTGCTGGTGCTGGCCGGCGCGGGCAGCGGCAAGACCCGGGTCATCGCCCACCGCATCGCCTACCTGCTGGCGGTGGAAGGCATCGATCCGCGACACGTCCTGGCCGTGACCTTCACCAACAAGGCGGCGGCCGAGATGCGGAGCCGGGTGGAGTCGCTGCTCGCGCCCGCGGGCCTCCGCTCCCCGCTCATCGCGACCTTCCACTCCACCTGCGTGCGCATGCTGCGCCAGCGGGCGGCCCAGGCCGGGCTGCCCCCCTCGTTCGTGATCTACGACGAGGACGACCGGCAGGCGCTGGTGAAGGAGGCCCTGCGCGAGCTCGACTTCGACGAGCGCACCTTGACCCCCAGCACGGTGGTGCACCGGATCAGCCACTGCAAGAACCAGATGCTGACCCCGGCCGACGTGGAGCAGCTCGCCCGCACCCCGCGCGAGGAGCGCATCGCGTCCCTCTACCGGCTCTACGAGACCAAGCTCGCCGCCGCGGGAGCGCTCGACTTCGATGACCTGCTGCTGCGGGTGGTGCGCCTGCTGGAGACGGTGCCGGAGGCCCTGCGCTGGTACCGCACCCTCTGGACCCACGTGCTGGTCGACGAGTACCAGGACACCAACCGCGCCCAGTACCGCATCGTGCAGCTCCTGACCGAGGAGCACCGGAACCTCTGCGTGGTCGGCGATCCGGACCAGTCGGTCTATCGCTGGCGGGGGGCCGACCTGCGCAACATCCTCGACTTCGAGAAGGACTACCCGGACTGCCGGGTGGTGCCGCTCGAGCAGAACTACCGCTCGACCAAGCGCATCCTGGGCCTGGCCTCCGCGGTCATCGCCAACAACACCGCGCGCAAGGACAAGCGCCTGTGGACCGAGAACGACGAGGGCGAGCGGCCCGACGTCTACCGGGCGTGGGACGAGAACGAGGAGGCGGGCTTCGTGGCCCAGAAGGTGCGGGCCTTTCGCAGCGAGGGCCACGACTACCGCGACATGGCGGTGTTCTACCGCACCAACGCCCAGTCCCGCGTGATGGAAGACGCGCTCCGGCGGGCCGGGGTGCCGTACCTGATCGTGGGCGGCGTGCGCTTCTACGAGCGGCGCGAGATCAAGGACGTGGTGGCCTACCTGCGGCTGCTCTCGAACCCGCTCGACGACGTGGCGTTCCGCCGCGCGGTGGCCGCTCCCGCGCGCGGCATCGGCAAGGCCTCGCTGGACCGCCTGGCCGACGGGGCCCGCGCGGCCGGGGTTCCGCTGCTCGCGCTCTGCGCGGCGGTGCCGGCCGACATCACCGGCAAGCCGCGCCGCGCCCTGGAGGAGTTCGCGGGGCTCGTCGCCCGGCTCGCGGAGCGGCGGGGTGGGATGACCGTGCCCGCCCTCATCGACCTGGTGTGCGCGGAGTCCGGCTACCGCGACGCCCTTCGCGCGGAGCGCACCGCCGAGGCGCAGGCGCGGCTCGAGAACCTCGAGGAGCTGGTGGCGGCCTCCGAGGAGTTCATCGCCAGCCAGGAGGCGGCCGGCGGCGATCCGGTCACCCTCGAGGCCTTCCTCGACTCGATCGCGCTGGTGGCCGACACCGACGAGATCGATCCGGCCGCGGGCGGGGTGACCCTGATGACGCTCCACTCCGCCAAGGGGCTCGAGTTCCCGGTGGTCTTCCTCACCGGCCTCGAGGAGGGCGTGTTCCCCCACTCGCGCTCGATGCTGGAGCCGGAGGAGCTCGAGGAGGAGCGTCGCCTCTGCTACGTGGGCATCACCCGCGCCCGGCAGCGCCTGCTGCTCTCGTACGCTCTGCACCGCCGGATCCAGGGCTACGGGGTCGCCGAGCCCTCCCGCTTCCTGCTGGAGATCCCGGAGGAGCAGCTCCACCTCCTCAACGCCCGGCGGCCCGAGCCGGTGGTGGCGGCCGCGCCCGCGGCGGCCGCGGACGCGGGCGGCGACGACTTCCCGTTCCGTCTCGGAGCGAAGCTGCGTCACGCCCGCTGGGGCGAGGGGCTCCTGGTCGGCATGGAGCGGGAGGGCGCGGACGTGATCGCCACCGTGCACTTCGCGTCGGTCGGCCGCAAGCGGCTGTCGCTCCAGTACGCGCACCTGGAGGAGCTCTGATGGCGGGCCCCGGGCCGCGCATCTCCCCGGGCGACGTGGAGCACGTGGCCCGCCTGGCCCGGCTCGACCTCTCCGCGGCGGAGAAGGAGCGGATGCGCACCGAGCTCGACGGGATCCTCGCCTACATCGACAAGCTGCGCGCGCTCGACACCCGCGACGTCCCGCCCACCTCCCACGCGGTGCCGGTGACCAACGTGATGCGGGAGGACGAGGAGTGGCCCTCGCTGCCGCAGGAGGAGATGCTCGCGAACGCGCCGGACCGCCACCGCGACCTCTTCCGCGTCCCCAAGATCATCGAGGAGTAGATGGCCGGGCTGGCGTCGCTGACCGCTCACGAGCTCGGCGCCCGGTACCGGGACGGGACCGCCACGCCCACCCAGGCGGTGACCGAGTGTCTCGCCCGCATCGAGGCCCTGGATCCGCAGGTACGCGCCTTCCTCACCGTGACCGGCGAGGACGCGCGGCGCCGCGCCGCCCTAGCCGACGCCCGCTTTCGCGCCGGCACGCCGTACGGGCCGCTCGACGGGGTGCCGATGGCGGTCAAGGACCTGCTGTGCACGCGCGGGATCCGCACCACCTGTGGGTCCAAGATCCTGGAAGGCTTCGTGCCGCCCTACGACGCCACCGTGGTCGCTCGGCTGTTCGCGGCGGGCGCGGTCCTGCTCGGCAAGCTCAACATGGACGAGTTCGCGATGGGCTCGTCCACCGAGAACTCCGGGTTCTTCACCACCTGCAACCCGTGGGACCTGGCCCGCGTGCCGGGCGGCTCCTCCGGCGGCGCCTCCGCGGTGGTGGCCGCGGACATGGCGCCGCTCACCCTCGGCACCGACACCGGCGGCTCGATCCGGCAGCCGGCCGCGTTCTCGGGCGTGGTCGGCCTGAAGCCGACCTACGGGCGCGTCTCCCGCTACGGTGCCATCGCCTTCGCCTCGTCGCTCGACCAGATCGGTCCCTTCGCCCGCGACGCGGAGGACGCGGCGCTGATGCTGGGCACCATCGCGGGGGCCGATCCCATGGACTCGACCGCGATCGACGTCCCCGTGCCCGACTACCGGGCGACGCTCGGGCAGGGGATCGACCGCCTGCGGCTCGGGGTGCCGGCCGAGTACTTCACGGACGGCATGGATCCGGAGGTGGAGCAGGCGGTGCGCGCCGCGATCGCCACGCTCGAGAAGCTCGGGGCCCGTACCGAGCCGGTGTCGATGCCGCACACCGAGTACGGGCTGGCCGCGTACTACGTGATCGCGCCCGCGGAGGCGTCGTCGAACCTGGCGCGCTACGACGGGGTGAAGTACGGCTTGCGCGCGACGGGGGCCCGCGACCTCATCGACATGTACAGCAAGACCCGGGCGGCCGGGTTCGGCAACGAGGTGAAGCGGCGGGTCATGCTGGGGACGTACGTGCTCTCCGCGGGTTACTACGACGCCTACTACGGACAGGCCCAGAAGGTGCGCACGCTGGTGCGGCGCGACTTCGACCGGGCCTTCGAGAAGGTCGACCTGCTCGTCGCGCCCACGACCCCGGGCGTGGCGTTCAAGATGGGCGAGAAGGCGGACCCGCTGCAGATGTACCTGAACGACATCTTCACCGTCCCGGTCAGCCTGGCCGGCCTTCCCGGCGTGTCGATCCCCGGCGGCTTCACCCAGGCCGGCCTGCCGATCGGGCTCCAGCTCATCGGCCGCGCCTTCGACGAGGCCACGCTGCTGCGAGCGGCCCACGCCTACCAGTCCGTCACCGACTGGCATACGCGCCGCCCCGCCCTTCAAACGGGCACGGCCGACAGGACGCCCCGATGAGGGCCGAAGGCCCGAAGAGGCCAGACCGCCAGCCGAAATCATCAACATTCAGGCGCGATGAGTGAACACGAGACCATAGTAGGCCTCGAGGTCCACGCGCAGCTCGCGACCCGGACCAAGATGTTCTGCGGCTGCGGCGCGGTGTTCGGCGCCCCGCCCAACACCCGGACCTGTCCGGTGTGCCAGGGCATGCCCGGCTCCTTGCCCGTGATCAACCGTCGGGCGGTCGAGTTCGGCATCATGACCGCGCTCGCGCTCGGCTGCGGGATCAACCAGCACAACCGGTTCGCCCGCAAGCACTACTACTACCCGGACATGCCGAAGAACTACCAGATCAGTCAGTATGAGGAGCCGCTGGCGGAGCATGGCCGGCTGGTGATCGACACGGGTCCGGGCCCGCGGGAGATCGGCATCCAGCGCGTGCACCTCGAGGAGGACGTGGGCAAGCTGGTGCACGAGGGCGCCCTCGAGACCGCCCAGTCGTCCAGCGTGGACTTCAACCGCGCGGGCGTGCCCCTGATGGAGATCGTCTCCAAGCCCGATCTCCGCAGTCCGGACGAGGCCGCCGCCTACCTGAAGACGTTGCGCGCGATCGTGGTCTTCCTGGGGGTCTGCGACGGCAACATGGAGGAGGGCTCGCTTCGCTGCGACGCGAACATCTCGCTCCGTCCGCGCGGGCAGGCCGAGTACGGCACCAAGGTGGAGATCAAGAACATGAACTCGTTCCGCAACGTGCGGGACGCCCTCGAGTACGAGATCCGCCGGCAGACCCGCGCGCTCGACACCGGAGAGCGCATCGTGCAGGAGACCCGGCTCTGGGACCCGGACCGCGCGGTGACGGTCTCGATGCGGTCGAAGGAGTTCGCCCACGACTACCGCTACTTCCCGGAGCCGGACCTGCCGCCGCTCGACGTGCAGCCGGCGTGGGTCGAGGAGATCCGCGGGCGCCTGCCCGAATTGCCCGACGCGCGCCGGACCCGCTTCCGGCAGGCCTACGGGCTCTCCTCCTACGAGGCCGATCTCCTGACCCAGGGCCGCGGGCTGGCCGACTACTTCGAGGCCGCCACCCAGGGCGGCGGCAAGCCCAAGGCGGTCGCCAACTGGGTGCTGAACGAGCTGTTGCGGGAGCTGCCGGGCGACGACGACCGGGCGGTGGCGACCTGCCCGATCCCGCCCGCCAACCTGGCCGCGCTGCTGGCCCTGATCGACGACGGCACCATCAGCGGCAAGATCGCCAAGGACGTGTTCGAGAAGATGTACCGCACTGGCGACACCGCCCAGGCCATCGTGAGCCGCGAGGGGCTCACCCAGGTGGCCGACGAGGGCGCGCTCGGATCCGCGGTCGACCGCGTCCTCACCGAGCACGTCAAGGTCGTGGAGGATTTCCGCGCCGGCAAGAAGGCGGCGCTCGGCTTCCTGGTCGGGCAGGTGATGAAGGCCACGCAGGGCAAGGCCAATCCCGCGCTGGTGAACCGGCTGCTGATCGAAAAACTACCGAAAGGTTGAATAGTTAGGTAAGATGGACGGCAGCCCATGATCCGGCTGCAGCACGTGTCGAAGGTCTACGGGGCGGGCGCCTCCCGGGTGGTCGCTCTCAACGGGATCACCTTCAGCATCGCCAAGGGCGAGTTCGTCGTCCTCAACGGGGCCAGCGGGGCCGGCAAGACCACGCTGCTCCGCATGCTCTACCGGGCCGACGTCCCCTCCGAGGGCGACATCGAGGTGGCCGGCTTCGACGTCACCGAGCTCCGACGCTCCGAAATTCCGCGCCTGCGCCGCTCGATCGGCATCGTCTTCCAAGACTCCAAGCTGCTCGCCGGCCGCACCGTGTTCGAGAACGTGGCCTTCGTGCTGCGCGTGCTCGGCGCGCCCCGGCGCGAGATCACCCCGCGCACGTTCGCGGCGCTCAAGGCGGTGGGCCTCTCCGCGCGCGCCCAGGCGTATCCGAACCAGCTCTCCCAGGGCGAGGCCCAGCGGGCCTCGCTGGCGCGGGCCATCGTGAAGTCGCCGGGGCTCCTGCTGGCCGACGAGCCCACCGGCAACCTCGACGAGGACATGGCGGGCGAGATCCTGGGCCTGGTCAAGGACATCTGGAGCCGCGGCACCACCGTGCTCTTCGCCACCCACCAGGCCCGCCTGGTCCCGCTGCTCAAGCGCCGCACGCTCCGCCTGGAGCACGGTCGGCTCGTGAAGGACGAGGGCTAGGCGGTGCTGGGGTTCATCTTCAACGAGGCGATGCGCGACCTGCGGCGGGCGGGGCGCGTCGGGGTGAGCGCCATCCTCCTGATCGCGCTCTCGCTCACCGCGCTCGGCGGCTTCTGGCTCCTCTCCCTCAACCTGGGGCGCGCCATCGCCCAGTGGGGCGATCGGGTGCGCGTGATCGTGTACCTCAAGGACGAGCCGCCCGCGGCCCGCCTCGAGGAGCTGCTGCAGCGGATCGAGGCGGTGGGCGGCGTCCAGCGCCTGCGCTTCGTCTCGAAGGCCGAGGCCCTCCGCGTGCTCAAGCGCTCGCTGGGCAGCCAGGCCGACGTGGCCGAGCAGCTCCCGCGCAACCCGCTGCCGGCCTCAGTGGAGGTGACCCCCGACGCGGCGATGGCCACCCCCGAGGGTACGCGCGCGCTGGTGTCCCGCCTCGCCGCGCTGCCGGAGGTGGAGGAGGTGCAGGGGGGCAGCCAGTGGGTCGACGGCCTCGCCCAGTTCCGGCGCCTGTTCCAGGGCGTGGGCCTCGCCGTCGGCGCGGTGCTGGCGCTGGCCGCCATCCTCACCGTGACCACCGCCACCACCCTGGTGCTGCACCTCCGTCGCGACGAGATGGAGATCATGCGGCTCGTCGGCGCCACCGAGAACGTCATTCGCTGGCCGCGCCTGCTCCAGGGCATGGCCCAGGGGCTGGTCGCGTCGATCGTGGCCCTCGCCACCCTCGAGCTCGCCTACGCGGTCGCGGTGCCGCGGCTCGAGCCGCTGCTGCCGGTCACCATCGGGCTCGAGCGCGTGGCGTTCCTCTCCCCGTGGCAGGCCCTGGCTCTCATCGGCGCCGGGACCATGCTGGGCGCGATGGGCGGGCTGCTGGCGCGCGGACGAGCCCACGCATGAGTCGTCTCGTGCGGCGGCTGGTGGTCCTGGCGCTGATCGCCGCGCCGCTGCTGCTCGCGACCGCCACCTCGGCCCAGAGCAAGCGCGATCCCGGCGCGGTCGATCTCGGCGACCGGCAGCGCGACCTGCAGCAGACCCAGAAGCAGCTGCGCGAGGAGCGGCAGAAGGCGGCCGACGCCCGCCGGCGCGAGGCGAGCGTGCTGAGCGAGCTCGAGGCCATCGACCAGCGGCTCACCGAGAAGCGCAAGCAGGTGGCGGCGCTCGACGGCCGCATGCGCCGAGCCCAGGGCGACATCACGGAGCTGCAGGGGGAGATCGGCCGGCTGCAGAAGAGCCGTTCCGGTCAGGAGGAGGTCCTCGGCCGGCGGCTGCGCGCGCTCTACAAGCTCCAGGCCCAGGGCGGGGTTCTGCCCATCGTGCTCTCCGGCGACGACCCGGTGACCCAGGCGGTCCAGCTGCGCCACCTGACCACCCTGGCCACGGTGGACGCCCGTCTCATTCGAGAGTATCGTGTGACCTCCGAGGTCCTGGCGGATCGCAAGAGCCGGGTCGAGACTCGCGGCAAGGAGCTGGCGTCGCTCAAGTCGGAGGCCGAGCAGGAGCGGGCCGAGTTCGATCAGGAGGCGGCCAAGCGGCGCGCCCTCCTGTCGAAGGTCCAGGACGAGCGGGCGTACCACGACCGGATGGTGGGCGAGCTGTCCGAGGCCACCCGCCGGCTCGAGGCGTTCATCCGGGATCTGCAGGAGAAGCAGCGGCGGGCGCTGGCGAAGGTGCCGCCCCCGAGCCGGCCCGCGCGGCCGGCCCCGGGTGACGCCCCCTCGGGTGCCGGCTTCGCGTCGCTGCGCGGCCGGCTCACCTGGCCGGCGGACGGCCGGGTGGTCGCCGAGTACGGTCCGCAGGTCAATCCGCGGTTCGGGACGAAGACGTTTCGCAACGGGATCGACATCGAGGCGAACGAGGGCTCGAACATCGCGGCGGTGTTCCCGGGGCACGTCGTGTACACGGGCTGGTTCCGGGGCTACGGGAACCTGATCATCGTGGACCACGGCGGGGAGTACTACACGGTCTACGCCCACGCGGCCGACATCCGGGTCACCGAGGGCGACGAGGTCAAGCAGGGACAGATCATCGGCACCGTCGGCGACACCGGCTCGCTGCAGGGGCCGCGGCTCTACTTCGAGGTGCGGCACGAAGGCAAGCCCCAGGACCCGGCCCAGTGGCTGCGGCCGAAGGGCTAGTTCACGAACGGAGGCGACACAACGATGCGGCCCATCCGGCACATGAAGAAGGTGGTCATGGTCTCGGCGCTGCTCCTCATCCTCACCCTGTCGCTGGGCGGCGGGGTGGCGAGCAAGGGCAACGACACCGCGGCCACCTACGAGAACCTGCGGCTCTTCACCGAGGTGCTCTCGATCGTCCAGAGCCAGTACGTGGACGAGGTCCCGCCCAAGGACATCATCTACAACGCGATCAAAGGCACGCTGCGGGGCCTCGATCCGCACTCCTCGTTCCTGGACCCGGACATGTACCGGGAGATGCAGGTCGAGACGAGCGGCTCCTTCGGCGGGCTCGGCATCGAGATCACGCTGCGGGACGACGTGCTGACGGTGGTGGCGCCCATCGAGGGCACGCCGGCCTACCGCGCCGGGATCCAGCCCGGCGACCGAATTCTAAAAATCGAGGGCCTCTCCACCAAGGACATGCAGCTGGCCGACGCGGTCAAGCGCATGCGCGGCAAGCCGGGCAGCAAGATCACCGTCACCATCGTGCGCGAGGGCTGGACGGAGCCGAAGGACTTCCTGATCACCCGGGAGCAGATCCGGGTGCAGTCGGTGAAGAACAACCAGCTCGAGCCCGGCATCGAGTACATCCGCCTGCGCCAGTTCCAGGAGCAGACCTCGAACGACCTGGAGACCGCGCTGGAGAAGTACGCCAAGGAGGGCAAGATCCAGGGCCTCGTCCTGGACCTGCGCAACAACCCGGGCGGTCTCCTGACCTCCGCGGTCGAGGTGACCGAGAAGTTCCTCGAGCCCGGCAAGCTGGTGGTCTACACCGAGGGCCGCGTGCGCAACCAGAACATGCGGTTCTCCTCGAACGCCAAGCGCGCCTTCACCGACTTCCCGGTGGTGGTGCTGGTCAACCAGGGCAGCGCCTCCGCCTCCGAGATCGTGGCCGGCGCGCTTCAGGACTGGGGCCGCGCGGTGGTGCTGGGCACCCAGAGCTTCGGCAAGGGGTCGGTGCAGACGATCATCCCGCTGTCCGACGGATCGGGCCTGCGGCTGACCACCGCGAAGTACTTCACGCCGAAGGGCCGGTCGATCCACGGCAAGGGCATCACCCCGGACATCGTGGTGGACGGTCCCAAGACCACCGCGGCCGCGACCGGTGGCGAGGGCGCCAACCCCACCCCGCCGGTGACCGAGACTCCACAGGAGCAGCTCAAGCGTGATCCGCAGCTGCAGCGCGCGCTCGACCTGCTCAAGGCCATGAAGATCCTCGACAAGACCCGGCCCGCGTCGGTGACGCCGCAGGCGCAAGCCCGCTAGGTCCGGCGGGAGCTCGATCTCGTGCCGGCGAGAGTGTGGCAGGCTCTCGCCGGCCTCATAGCCCTTTTGCTGGTCGCGATCGTCGCGCTGGACCAGTGGCAGGCCCGGCGCGGCGAGGCGAGCCTCTTCGGCCGCGGTCTCGTGAGCACGCCCCCGACACGGGGGCTCGCACCCGCCGCGCCGCCGGCCCGATATGCCGCTCCCCTCGAGGCGGCGCCGGCCCCGCCGCCTCCGGGCGCCCCGCGCATCGCGGTCATCGTCGACGACCTGGGCGGGCGTCGCGACGTCTTCGATGTCCTGCGCGAGATCCGGCGGCCGTTGACGGTCGCGGTCCTGCCCGCGCTGCCGCTCTCGGCGTCGATGGCGCGCGACGCGGCCCGCTCGGGCATGGAGGTGCTGCTGGATGTGCCCATGGAGCCGTACCGGTATCCGGAGCTCGACCCCGGGCCGGGCATCTTGCTGGCCTCGATGAGCCCGGGCCAGATCCAGCAGGCGGTCGGCAGTCAGCTGGACACGGTGGCGCCTGCGGTGGGCGTGATCAACCGGATGGGCTCGCGGCTGACCGAGGACCACTCCCGCATGCGGGCGATGCTGGAGGTGCTGGCGGCGCGGCGCCTGTTCCTGGTCGACGCCTACACCTCGAGCCAGTCGGCGGCCTACGACGAGGCGCGCATCGCCGGGGTGCGCGCCGCGCGCCGCCACCTCCTGATCGACCATTCCAGGGGCGAGGCCGGCGACCGGGCCCGGTGGGACGAGGTGGCGGGCTGGGCGGAGCGGCGGGGCGAGGTCGTGGTGGTCGCCCACGGTCATCCGCTGACGATCCGGCTGCTCAAGGAGTACATCCCCCGCTGGGAGGCCCGCGGCATGCGCCTGGTTCCCGTGTCGGCCGTGGTGCGCTAGGCTTGGCGATATGATCGTGCTCGGCATCGAGACCTCCTGCGACGAGACCTCCGCCGCGGTGGTGGACGGCGGCCGCAAGGTGCTGTCCAACGTGGTGGCCTCCCAGGACGACGTGCACGCCCCCTACGGAGGGGTGGTGCCGGAGCTCGCGTCGCGGCGACACCTCGAGGTGCTGGTTCCGGTGGTCCGCCGCGCGCTGGACACCGCGGGCGTCGGCCTGGGCGACGTGGATGGCTTCGCGGTGACCTACGGGCCCGGCCTGGTGGGCTCGCTCCTCATCGGCTGCTCGGCGGCCAAGGCCATCGCCTACGCGCGCCGCCGGCCCCTGGTGGGCGTCAACCACCTCGAGGGCCACATCTACGCCTCGTTCCTGGAGGGCGAGCCGCCCACGTATCCGTTCCTGGCCCTGGTGGTCTCCGGGGGACACACCGCGCTCTACCTGGCCCGCGAGCCGCGCCGCTACGAGCGGATCGGTCAGACGCGCGACGACGCGGCGGGCGAGGCCTTCGACAAGGTCGCCAAGCTGCTCGGGCTCGGATTCCCGGGCGGGCCCGCGGTGGAGCGGATCGCGCGTACCGGCGATGCGCGGGCCATCGCGTTCCCGACCGCCAACATGAGCGACGGGGCGCCCGACTTCTCGTTCAGCGGTATCAAGACCGCGGTCTCCCTGCACGTGCGGCGCACCGGGCCGCTCGGACCTCAGCAGGTGGCCGACGTGGCCGCGTCCTTCCAGGCCACCGCGGTGAAGATGCTGGTACGCAAGACCGTCCGGGCCGCGCTGCGCCTCGGGATCCACCGGCTCGTGCTCACCGGCGGGGTGGCGGCCAACACCGCGCTCCGCGAGGGGCTCGAGGCCGAGTGCCGCGAGAGGGCCTGGGTGCTGCACGTGCCATCGCGGCGGCTCTGCACCGACAACGCGGCCATGATCGCGGCGGCCGGCCACGACCGGCTCGAGGCGGGGGAGCTCGCCCCGCTCAACCTCAACGCGGTCCCGGACCTGGCCCTGGCGTGAGCCCGCGGGCCGCCTGAGCGCCGTGGCCAATCTCGACTACGAGGCGCTGCTGGCCGGACTGCCCGATGCGGTGGTCGGCGTCGACGACGCGCTGCGGGTGACGCTGTGGAACCCCGCCGCGGAGGCCCTCCTGGCGCGCTCGGCGCGGCGGACCGTCGGCCGCGCCCTCAAGGAGATCTTCCCGCCCGACACCTCGCTGGTGCGCCACCTGACCGACACGCTCGCCACCGGAGAGAGCCGCTCCGAGTCGGGCGCGGTGATCGAGGGGGGTGACGGCCGCCCGGTGCACGTCAGCATCGTCACCGCGCCGCTCGCGCGCCGGGGCGACGTGGAGGCGGCGGTGGCGGTGATCCGCGACATCACGCGCCTGCACCAGCTCGAGGCCGAGGTGCGCCGGGGGGAGACGCTGGCGGCGGCGGGCCAGATCGCGATGGGGCTCGCCCACGAGATCCGCAATCCCCTGGGGGCGATCCGCGGCGCGGTGCAGCTCATGCGGCGGGAGCTGGGCGACGACGCGCGCCTCGGGGAGTACACCGACGTGCTCCTCAAGGAGGTCGACCGGGTCAATCGCATCATCGAGATGCTGCTCGACATCGGGCGCCCGGTGACCCTGCGCGCGGTCCCGCTCAACGTCCACCAGCTGCTGGAGCGAGTGGCCCTGCTGGCCGAGGAGATGGCGGGCGAGCGCGGGGTGCAGATCCTCCGGCGCTACGACCCGAGCCTGCCGCCGATCATGGCCGACGAGGACCGTATCCTTCAGGTCTTCCACAACCTGGTCCGCAACGCGATCGAGGCGATGGAGGGGGGCGGCCGTCTCACCCTCGTGACCCGGCTCAGCATGGACCCGCTCTTCACCAAGGTGGATCTCGGGCACGGCCAGCGCAGCATGGCCGAGATCCAGGTGATCGACGACGGGCAGGGCATCCCGAAGTCGGTTCGCGCCCGGCTCTTCACCCCGTTCTTCACCACCAAGGACAAGGGGCTCGGCCTGGGGCTGGCCCTCTGCCATCGCATCGTCGAGGAGCACCGCGGGGCCATCCAGGTCGCGAGCGAGGCCGGCAAGGGCACCACCGTCTCCTGCTTTCTGCCGATCGCTCGATGAACGCAGACGGCAGGATCCTGATCGCGGACGACGAGGACAGCCTGCGCTGGGTCCTCGAGAAGGGCTTCCGCAGCGCGGGCTACCAGGTCACCGCGGTCAAGGACGGCACCGCGGCCCTGCGGGAAGTGGAGGCGGGCCCCTTCGACCTCATCCTCCTCGACATCCGCATGCCGGGCATCGACGGCCTGTCGCTCCTGAAGCAGGTGCGCGACAAGCGGCCGGACGCGCAGGTGGTGATCATGACCGCGCACGGCACCATGGAGACCGCGGTGGCGGCCATGCAGGACGGGGCCTACGACTACCTGGCCAAGCCCTTCGACCTGGACGAGGCGCTGCTCCTCGCCGAGCGCGCGCTGACCGCGCGCCGGCTGACCCAGGAGGTGACCGCGCTGCGCTCGGGCCTCAAGGAGGTCTGGGAGTTCGGCGCCCTGGTGGGCCGGCACCCGACCATGCAGGAGGTCTACAAGGCGATCGGCCGGGTGGCGGCGAGCGACGTGTCGGTGCTGCTGCGCGGGGAATCGGGCACCGGCAAGGAGGTGGTGGCGCGCGCGCTCCACCACTACAGCCGCCGCGCCGGGCGCCCGTTCGTGGGCATCTCGGCCGCCGCGATCCCGGCGACGCTGCTCGAGTCGGAGCTGTTCGGCCACGAGAAGGGCGCGTTCACCGATGCCAAGGAGCGGCGGCTGGGCAAGCTCGAGCTGGCCCACGGGGGGTCCGTGTTCTTCGACGAGATCGGGGACATGCCCCTCGAGCTGCAGGTGAAGCTGCTGCGCGCCCTGCAGGAGCGCAGCTTCGAGCGCGTGGGCGGCCACGAGCTCATCCGCATGGACGTCCGGGTCATGGCCGCGACCCACCGCGATCTCGACGCGATGATGAAGGACGGACGGTTCCGGGAGGACCTCTTCTACCGGCTCAACGTGGTCACGCTCTCGCTGCCCGCCCTGCGCGACCGCCGCGGCGACATCCCGCTGCTCGCCGAGCACTTCCTGGCCAAGTACGCCGAGTCGCTGGGCGAGCGGGTGATCAGCGCGGAGGCGATGGACCGGCTGATGGGCTACGATTGGCCGGGCAACGTGCGCGAGCTGGAAAACGTGGTGCAGCGGGCGATGGTCATGGCCTCCACCGGGGCGATCCTGCCCGAGCACCTGCCGATCGGCCCGGTCTCCACCGCGGCCGCGGTGGGCACCGACGCCTCGCTGGAGGACGTCATCGAGCGCAAGATGCACGAGTGCGTGCGCGGCCTCCGCGGCCACGCCGCCGCCAACCTGCACGGGCTCATGGTGGGACTGGTGGAGAAGCCGCTGCTGCGCGCGGTGATGCGGGAGACCAAGGGCAACCAGGTCCGCGCGGCCCAGCTCCTCGGCATCAACCGGAACACGCTGCGCAAGAAGCTCAAGGAGCACGGCATCGATCCCGACGCCGTGTAGGAGACCGTGCCGACCCGCTGCGCCTGGGCCAACGGAGGCCCGCTGGAGATCGCGTACCACGACACCGAGTGGGGTGTCCCCTCGCGGGACGACCGGCACCTCTTCGAGATGCTGATCCTCGAGGGGGCGCAGGCCGGGCTCTCCTGGTCCACCATCCTGCGAAAGCGCGAGAACTTCCGGAAGGCCTTCGCGGGCTTCGATCCGGCCCGGGTCGCGCGCTTCGACGGGCGCAAGCGCGCGGCCCTCATGCGGGACCCGGGCATCGTGAGAAATCGGCTCAAGATCGAGGCGGCGGTGGCCAACGCCCGCCAGGCCCTCGCGGTGCGGGAGGAGCACGGCAGCCTCGCGGCCTACCTGTGGCAGTTCGTCGACGGCCGCCCGATCGTGAACCGATGGACCACGCGGGACCGGGTGCCGGGCGAGACCGCCGAGTCGCGCGCGATGAGCAAGGCGCTGCACCAGCGCGGTTTCCGCTTCGTGGGGCCGACGATCTGCTACGCGTTCATGCAAGCCACCGGCATGGTCAACGACCACGTCACCACCTGCTTTCGGTATTCCACACGGAGGAGTCGGCGGACATGAGGATCGGAGTCTTCGGGGCGGGAGCGATCGGCTGCGTGGTCGGAGGGCTGCTCACCAAGGCCGGGCACGACGTCACCCTGGTGGACCAGTGGCCCGAGCACGTGGAGACCATGAAGCGCCGCGGGCTCAAGCTCTCGGGCACCTGCGGCGACCACCTGATCCCGGTGAAGGCGATGCACATCCACGAGCTGCAGGGGGTGTCGACGCCGTTCGAGGCGATCTTCGTGGCCGTGAAGTCCTACGACACCGAGTGGGCGGCCCAGATGGCGCTCGCATACCTGGCCCGTCCGGACGGGGTGGTGGTGGACTTCCAGAACGGCATCAACGACGAGCGGGTGGCTGCCGTGGTGGGCAAGGATCGCTGCCTCGGCTGCGTGATCACCATCGGGGCCGGGATGTACGAGGCGGGCCACGCGATGCGCACCGACTCCGGCTCGGTGGGCTTCAAGATCGGCGAGCACGACGGCCGCGACACGCCGCGCGCGCAGGCGCTGGCCAGGGTGATGAACGACGTGGCCGGCACCAAGGTGACGCGCAACCTCTGGGGCGAGCGGTGGTCCAAGCTGGCCGTGAACTGCATGGCCAATCCGCTCGCGGGCCTGAGCGGCCTGGGCTCGGCGGAGGTGCGGACCGCGCCGGTGCCGCGGCGGATCGCCATCCACGTGTGCGCCGAGGTGATCCAGGTCGGCCGCGCCGCCGGCTACGAGGTCGAGCCCATCTACGGCATCGAGGCCCAGCGCTTCGTGGACGCCGCGAAGGGCAAGGGCCTGGAGGCGGTCGAGGCCGACATGGCGGCCAGCGTCAAGTTCCTCACCGGCGGCCGCCCCTCCATGCTGCAGGACGTGATGAAGGGCCGCCGCACCGAGATCGAGTACCTGAACGGCTACGTGGCCCAGCAGGGCCGACGGCTCGGGGTGCCCACGCCGGTCAACGACGCGGTCGTGGCGGCGGTGCGCAGCCACGGGGTCGGGACGCTCAAGCCGGACCCGAAGAACCTCGACGTTCTCGCCAAGGTGCTGCCGAGCTAGTCGGCGTCAGCGCGCTTCTTCCGCCGGCGGGTTCGCGTTTTCCGGGCTGAGCCGCGAGCGCTCGCGAGCGGACTTCGCGCGAGGCGGCCGGGTCCTGTCGACGGGGGGCGGTTGCCGGTCGACCGCTCCGTCACCCGCTCGCCGGATTCGCCGCTCTTCGAGCGGCGTACCGGACTCGGGGGGCCCACTCCGCGGCCATCCGGCAACCGCCCCCCGCCGCCACCCGGCCGGTCTCGGGCGAGCCCGCTCGCGAGCGCTCGCGCCTCAGCGCGGCGTTGTGGGTGGAGTAGTGGACTCGAAAGGCCGTCGAGAGTCCACTCCTACGATGCCAGTGCGGGTTTCCTGGCGAACCACGGGCGGGCCGCCTCCAGCTGACTGCCCAGGCGGAACAATGTCGATTCGTCGCCGTAACGGGCGACGAGCTGGACCGCGACCGGGAGGCCGGACCTGGAGTGGCCGATCGGGAGCATCATCGCGGGCTGGCCGGTGAGGTTGAACCAGACCGTGAAGGGGGAGAAGGCGAACACGCGGCGCCAGTACTCCTCGACGTCGTCCATCATCATGTCGATCCAGCCGAGCTTCACCGGCAGCTGCCCGAGGCCCGGGGTCAGCAGCACGTCGTAGCGGGTGTGGAAGGCGGCCATCTGGCGGCCGAGGCGATGCGCGGTCTGGGTGGCCCGGACGTAGTCCGCGGAGCTGGTGCGCTCGCCCAGCTTGGCGGTGTTCCAGGTCACGGTCTCGACCTCGCCCTCGCGAGCGGGCCGCCCTGCGGTTGGATGCGTGGAGAGGTTCACCACCGTGTTGACCGCGGCCAGGGTGATGAAGGTCGGGATCACCGCCGCGCGCTCGATCTCGGGATCCGCCTCCTCCACCTGGTGGCCGAGCTGAGCGCAGAGCGCCACCGTGTCGCGCAGGGTGGCGAGGCTCTCCGGGTCGACCGGCGCGCCGTTGGGGGTGACCGAGGTGTAGGCGATGCGCAGCGGGCGGGCCGGCGCGCCGCATTCCTCGAGGTACGGGCGCGCGGGGGCCGGGGCGGTGTAGGGGTCGCCGGGGCCGGCCCCGCGAGTGGCGTCGAGGAGCGCCGCGCTGTCGCGCACCGAGAGCGATACCGCGTGCTCGGTGGAGCAGCCGCCGAGTCCCTCGCCGGTGACGGGGGCGAAGGTGTTCCGGCCACGGGTGGGCTTGAGCCCGACCAGCCCGCAGCTGGCCGCGGGGGCCCGGATCGAGCCGAAGCCGTCGCTGGCGTGGGCCATCGGGAGCATGCGCGCGCCCACCGCGGCCGCGGCCCCGCCGCTCGAGCCCGAGGAGATGCGGGTCGGGTCCCACGGATTGCGGGTGGGGCCGTGCAGTCGCGGCTCGCAGGTGAGGGAGAGCCCCACCTCGCAGGAGTTGGTGCGCCCGAAGATCACGAGCCCGGCACGCTTGAGCCGCGCCACGTTCTCGCTGTCGAACGTGGACGGCGGGGTGTCGGCGAAGAAGCGGCTGCCCCGGGTCATCCGCTCGCCGGTGAGGGGGGCGCCCAGGTCCTTCAGGAGGAACGGCACGCCGCGGAACGGGCCGTCGGGCAGCCCGTCTGCGATGGCGCGGCGCCCGTGGTCGTAGAGGCGCATGATGACCGCGTTGACGGTCCCATCCCGCGCTTCGACGCGCTGGATGGCCGCCTCGAGCAGGTCGGTGGGCGCCACCTTGCCGCGGCGGACCAGGTCGGCCAGCCCGAGCGCGTCGAACTGCTCGTAGTCCGCGAAGGCGCCCATCGCGGCTACTGCTTCACGTAGAGCTGGCCGCCCGCCTTCTTGAACTCGGCCGCCTTGTCCCGCAGCCCCTGCACCACCGCGGCGGTCTCGCTGGCGATGCCGTGCTTGGCCGCGTAGTCGCGCACGTCCTGGGTGATCTTCATCGAGCAGAAGTGCGGCCCGCACATCGAGCAGAAGTGGGCGATCTTCGCCCCCTCCGCGGGCAGCGTCTCGTCGTGGAAGGAGCGGGCGGTCTCCGGGTCGAGCGAGAGGTTGAACTGATCCTCCCAGCGGAACTCGAAGCGGGCGCGCGAGAGCGCGTCGTCCCACTCGCGCGCCTTCGGGTGGCACTTGGCCAGGTCGGCGGCGTGCGCCGCGATCTTGTAGGCGATGACCCCGTCCTTGACGTCCTGCCGGTCGGGCAGGCCGAGGTGCTCCTTGGGCGTCACGTAGCAGAGCATCGCGGTGCCGTACCAGCCGATCATCGCGGCGCCGATCGCGGAGGTGATGTGGTCGTAGCCCGGCGCGATGTCGGTGGTGAGGGGGCCCAGGGTGTAGAACGGCGCCTCGTGGCAGACCGCGAGCTGCCGGTCCATGTTCTCCTTGATCAGGTGCATGGGCACGTGGCCCGGGCCCTCGATCATCACCTGGCAGTCCTGCTCCCAGGCGATGGTGGTGAGCTCGCCCAGGGTGTCGAGCTCGGCGAACTGGGCGTCGTCGTTGGCGTCGGCCTGGCAGCCCGGGCGGAGCCCGTCGCCGAGCGAGAACGCCACGTCGTAGGCGGCCATGATCTCGCAGATCTCGCGGAAGCGGGTGTAGAGGAAGGACTCCTGGTGGTGGGCCAGGCACCACTTGGCCATGATCGAGCCGCCGCGCGAGACGATGCCGGTGAGGCGGCCGGCGGTGAGGGGCACGTAGCGGAGCAGCACTCCCGCGTGGATCGTGAAGTAATCGACACCCTGCTCGGCCTGCTCGATCAGGGTGTCGCGGTAGACCTCCCAGGTGAGATCCTCCGCCTTGCCGTTCACCTTCTCGAGCGCCTGGTAGATCGGCACCGTGCCCACCGGGACCGGCGAGTTGCGCAGGATCCACTCCCGCGTCTCGTGGATGTTCTTGCCGGTGGAGAGATCCATGATGGTGTCGCCGCCCCAGCGGGTGGCCCACGTCATCTTCTCCACCTCCTCCTCGATGGAGGAGGAGACCGCGGAGTTGCCGATGTTGGCGTTGATCTTCACCAGGAAGCGACGGCCGATTATCATCGGCTCGCTCTCGGGGTGGTTGATATTCGACGGGATGATGGCGCGCCCGCGCGCCACTTCGTCGCGCACGATCTCCGGGCTCATGCCCTCGCGCAGGGCCACGAACTCCATCTCGGGGGTGATCTCGCCGCGCCGCGCGTAGTGCATCTGGGTGACGCGCCGTCCCGGCTTGGCCCGCAGCCCCCAGCGCCCTCCCGCGCCCGGCTCGACGTCGTTGCGCGAGAGGATCCAGTGGCGCCGCAGCGGCGGCAGGCCCTGCTTCACGTCGGGCGTGTACTCCGGATCGGTGTAGAGCCCGCTGGTGTCGTAGAGGTGCAGCCGCTCGCCGTTGGAGAGCGTCACCTCGCGGGCCGGCACGCGCACCGAGGGGTTGGATCCGGAGAGATAGATCTTGCGGTTGGACATGCAGGGCCTCCCTTCGCTGGCATTACCCAGGTCAGGTTTGTAGCGGTCGGCAGCGTCCCCGCTGCCCTCTCAGCCCGAGATTCCGAGCTCCCGCGTGGTAATCGCTGGGTGAATGCTACGTCCAAAGGCTGGGGGGGTCAAGGCCGCCCGCGGCGTGCCTGGCGGGAGCGCGGCGGGGTGCGCTAATATGCAGGCCCAGCCGACCCGATGACCGATCCGAGCCCGCAGGAGATCGAGATCCTGGCGGAGGCGAGCCGGCTGCTCACCTCGACGCTCGATCTCTCTGAAGTCCTGGATCGGCTCGCCGAGATCGCTCACCGCCGCGTCGAGACCGACGTGGCGCGCATCTGGCTCCTCGACGAGGCGGGCGAGGTCCTCCGCCTCGCGGCCCACAAGGGCCGGGTCCGCTCCCCGCTCCCCGCCCGTGAGCAGGTGGCCACCCGCTCGTCGCTGGTGGGGTGGGTCCTCACCCACCGCAAGCCCCTCGTGGTCACCGACGTGCAGCGGGACCCGCGGCTCGAGAAGCGCGCGTGGTTCAAGGCGGAGGGCTTCGCCTCGCTCCTCTGCGTGCCGATCCTCCTCGACGACGCGGTGACCGGGATCCTCTCGTGCATGACCCGGGAGCGGCGCGAGTTCCGTCCCGCCGACGTGGCCCTCGCGGAGGCCCTGACCGCCTCCGCCGCGCTGGCGGTACGCAACGCGCGCCTCTACTCGGAGACGGTCCGGCGGCTCGGCGAGATCGAGGCCTTCCAGCGCGTCGCCGCCGACACCCTGTCCTCCCCCGACCCGATCACGGTGCTGGACGCGGTGGTGCGCGAGATCCCGGGTCTCCTGCACGCCGACGGCGCGGCCTGCGCGCGCCTCGAGCCGCGGACCGGCGCGCTCGAGCTGGCCGCCGACGCGGGCACGCGGGTGCGGACCGCCGCGCCGGTCCGCGTGGACCCGGGCGAGCGGGTCGCGGCGCTGCTCCTGCGGGAGAAGCGCGCGCTGCGGAGCGACGACTGGCAGGCGGACCCCCGCTTCGAGGACGCGCCCGCCTTGACCGCCTGGGCCCGCGCCGAGGGGATGGTGAGCCTGCTCGCGGTGCCGGTCACCGACGCGGGCGGCGAGGCGGTCGCGGTCCTCTGCGCGTTCCATCGCACCCCGCGCCCCTTCGACGGCCGCGACGAGGCCACCCTGACCGCGCTCGGCCGGCAGGCCGCGCTCGCCATGGAGAACGCGCGCCTCGTCGGGGACCTGCGGCGCACCCTGGACGAGCTGCAGGCCGCCCAGGACACCCTGGTGCGCGGGGCGACCCTGCGCGCGGTGGGCGAGCTGGCCGCCGGCGCCGCCCACCACCTGAACAACCTCATGGCGGTGGTGCTCGGACGGAGCCAGCTCCTGCTCTACCGGAACCGGGATCCGGAGAACGGCTCCGCCCTGCGCACCATCGAGCGCGCCGCGCTCGACGCGGCGGACACGGTGCGGCGCATCCAGGTCTTCAGCCGCGCGGGGCACGGGGCCAGCGCGGCCCCGGTGGACCTGAACGCCACCGTGCGCGAGTCCATCGATCTCACCCGCTCACGGTGGGAGCACGAGGCGCAGGTGCGCGGGGCGCGGATCGATCTCACGTTCGAGCCCGGGCCCCTGCCGTCGATCTCGGGCCGCAACTCCGAGCTGCGCGAGGTGGTCACCAACCTGATCCTGAACGCGGCGGACGCCTTGCCCCGGGGCGGGCGCGTGACCATCCGCAGCTGGGGCGAGCCGGGCCGCGCGGTGGTCTCGATCGCGGACTCCGGCCCCGGGATGTCGGAGGACGTGCGTGGGCGCGCCTTCGAGCCCTTCTTCACCACCAAGGGCGTGCGACGACTCGGCCTGGGCCTGGCCGTCGCCTACGGGCTCGTGAGCGGCCACGGCGGCGACATCGCGCTCGAGAGCGCCGAGGGCCGGGGGACGACGGTGGTCTTCTGGGTCCCCGCGACCGCTCTGGAGGAGGCGAGCGCGCCGCCGCTCGCCTCCAACGGGGAGCGCCACGGCCGCATCCTGGTGGTGGACGACGAGGCCGACGTGCGCGAGGTGCTGGCCGACGTGCTGCTCGCCCAGGGCCACTCGGTGACCCTGGCCGGCGGGGGTCAGGAGGCGCTCGCCTGCCTCGAGCGCGACCCGTTCGACCTGGTGATCACCGACCTCGGGATGCCCGACGTCAACGGCTGGGACGTGGCCCGGGCGGTGAAGAGCGGGCGGCAGGGCCTGCCGGTGCTGCTCCTGACCGGATGGGCCGACGCGGTGGAGAGCGGGGTGGGGCGCGTCGACGCGGTGATCAAGAAGCCGTTCGACATGACCAAGCTGGCCGCCGCGGTCAACTCGGCGCTGCGACCCGGGGAGTGATGCGGATCAGCACGCTCTTCTCGGTGTCGAGCCCCCGGCGGATGAAGCGGCCCATGAAGAGCGGCACCAGCATCCAGTACTTGCGCCGGTAGTCGGAGAGCAGCGCGCTCTCCAGATCCGCCCGCCCGTCGACCCACTCCGCGCGGCCCTCGAAGGCGGGGCCGTCCTTCGTGCCCACGTGCACGGTGACCCGGCCGTTGTCGCGGATCCGGCGCGCCTTGAGGCTGTCGCGCCGGGTCGTGAAGTACACGTCGCCGTCGTGGGGCCAGAGCCACGTGGGGACCGTGCCCGGCCTCCCGGCGCGGCTGTAGGTCGTCACGTACATGTACCGGGCGCGCGCGAGGGCGTCGGCCAAGGCGGGAGGGATTCTTGCGTCCGCCATGGTCAAAGCCTACCATTGCGCGGTGAGCCGCCGACACTCTTGGCCGTCGCAAACCCAGTCCCGGAGGAGAGCCCATGCCCCCGCATCGTCAAGCCTACCGCCCCACCGTCATGGGAACCCGCGGCGCCGTGGCCTCGGCGCACCCGCTCGCGTCGATGTCCGGCATCCGCATGCTCCTCGAGGGCGGCAACGCGGTGGACGCCGCGGTGGCGGTCGCGTCGACGCTGAACGTGGTCGAGCCCTTCATGTCGGGGGCGGCGGGCATCGGGCTCATGCTGATCTCGCGGGCCCGCAACCGCGAGCGGCACGTGCTCGACTTCATCGGACCCGCGCCGCGAGGCGCCGACCCCGCCCGCTGCACCGAGACCGAGCTCGCGGGCGGGCCGAAGTCGTGCGCGACGCCCGGTAACCTGGGAGGCTGGCTGACCGCGCTCGAGCGCTTCGGGTCGATGCCGCGTCAGAAGGTCCTGGCCCCCGCCATCGATCTCGCCGAGAACGGGGTGCCGCTCACGTTCGCCAACGTGAAGTTCTTCGAGCAATCGCGCGCTCAGCTCGCGCGGTCGGCGGAGGCGGAGCGCCTCTTCCTCGGCAACGGCGGGCCGCGCCCCGGCAAGGTCGTCAGCTACAAGGAGCTGGCCGCGACGCTGCGCCAGGTGGCCGAGGGCGGCCTCGAGGCGTTCTACCGGGGGCCGATCGCGAGGACCGTCACCCGGGCCGTGCAGGAGGCCGGCGGGTGGCTGGCGATGGAGGATCTCGCCGCGTTCAAGCCGGAGTGGCGGGAGCCGCTCGCCATCCCGTACCGGGGCCGGGAGGTCTGCTCGGTGCCGCCGCCGTTCTCCGCCTTCCAGATGCTCGAGACCCTCAACATCCTGGAGGGCTTCGACCTGGCCGGCTGGGGCCACAACTCGCCCGACTATCTGCATCACCTGATCGAGGCGATCAAGCTCGGCTCGGCGGACCGGCTCGCCTACGCCTATTCCGGCACGCCGCCGATCGCGGGCCTCGTCTCCAAGGCCTACGCGGCCTCGCAGCGGGCGCGGATCGATCCCGCGCGTGCGGCGGTGAGCGAGGGCGAGCGGCACGATCGCGAGCGGCTGGCCGGCCAGATCGGGGAGGGACATCCCGCGCAGTTCGTGAACGAGCAGACCACGCACTTCGCGTGCGCCGACGCGGAGGGCACCGTGGTCTCGGTCACCCAGACCCTCGGGGTGGCCTTCGGCTCGGGCTTCGCGGTGCCCGGCACCGGGCTCGTGCTCAACAACATCCTCAAGTGGTCGGATCGGGATCCGGAGTCGCCCAACGTGCTCAAGCCCGGCCGCAAGTCCGGCACCATGATGTCGCCGACCCAGGTGTTCCAGGACGGCGCGTTCGCGCTGTCGATCGGCACCCCGGGCTCCTACGGGATCCTGCAAACCCAGCCGCAGATGATGCTCAACTTCCTCGAGTTCGGCCTGAACCTGCAGGAGGCGATCGAGGCGCCCCGGATCCGCGTGTACCGCGACCGGCTCCTCGACGCGGAGTCGCGCATCTCCGAGGCCACGCGCGCGGAGCTGGGACGGCGCGGACACCAGGTCAACGTGATCGACGACTGGTCGTGGGTGGTGGGCGGCGGACAGGGCATCGCCCGCGACCCCGAGTCCGGCGCGCTGATGGCCGGCGCCGACCCCCGCCGCGACGGCTACGCCCTGGCCATTTGAAGGAGGCGTTCCGAAGGAGGCGTCGTCCCCGACGACGCCCTCCCTATTCCCCTCTTCCGTCCGGGGAGAGGACAGGGCGAGGGGCGGCGGCTGGTGAGGGGCGAGCAGCGGGCGCCGGCGGTCGCGAGCGCTCCGAAAATGTCGGAATGTAAGACCTGACCCCATCAGGGAGAGAACGGTGGACCTACAGGACAAGGTGGCGGTGGTGACGGGCGCGGGCTCCGGCATCGGGCGCGGCATCGCGCTGGCGATGGCGGCGCGCGGCGCCCGGGTGGCCGCGGTGGATCTCGACGGCAAGAGCGCGGAGGAGACCGCGCGCCAGGTGCTCGGCGCGGGCGGCAAGGGCGTGGGCCTGCAGGCCGACACGAGCCAGTCGGGGGACGTGGACCGCGCGGTGTCGGCCGCGGTGAGCCAGCTCGGGGCGCTCGACGTCATGGTGAACAACGCGGGGATCCTCGACGGCTACTTCGATGTCGACGAGACCGACGAGGCGGTGTGGACCCGCGTGATCGGCATCAACCTCACCGGCGTCTTTCACGGCTGCAAGCGCGCGCTCAAGGAGATGCTCCCGCGCGGCCGCGGCCGCATCGTCAACATGGCCTCGGTGGCGGGGCTGAACGGCACCGGTGGCGGGGCGGCCTACGTGGCTTCCAAGCACGGGGTGGTGGGGCTGACCCGGCAGATGGCGGTGACCTATTCATCGCGCGGGATCACGATCAACGCGGTGGCGCCCGGACCGATCCTGACCGGGCTCCGCGCGCACTCGCAGGAGATCCTGGGCCCCGGCGTGCCGGACATGAGCGGCCGCGGCGTGGCGGTGAACGACGCGCAGGTGCGGGCGATCGCCCCCGCGGGCCGGCGCGGCACGGTCGAGGAGATCGCCTCCGCGGTCTGCTACCTGGCCTCGGACGAGGCGGGCTACATCACCGGACACACCCTGGTCGTCGACGGAGGCTGGAGAGCCAAGTGATCACGAAATTCTCGGTCCTCTACGTCGGGCAGATCGAGCTGGAGAACGTGGGCCTCGACGGGACTCCCACCGAGCAGCGCTCGTACCCCAACGAGCGGCTGATCGAGGCGTTCCAGACCTCCAAGGAGGTCGCCCAGCTCATGGACGACCTCGGCTACCACTGCCTGTGGACCGCCGAGCACCATTTCCAGAAGGAGGGGTACGAGGTGCTGCCCAACCTCGTGCAGCTCTCCCTCTGGCTCGCGACCCAGACCCGGCGGCTCAAGCTCGGCTGCGCCTTCAACATCTTGCCCATGTGGCACCCGGTGCGCCTCGCGGAGGACTACGCGATGGCCGACATCGTGACCGACGGCCGCGTGGTCCTGGGCGTGGGCCGCGGGTACCACACCCGCGAGGTCGAGTCCTTCGGGGCGCCGATGCTGGACGCGGCGGCCAACCGCGAGCTGTTCGAGGAGCAGATCGAGGTGATGCTCAAGTGCTTCAACGAGGAGTCGTGGAGCCACCGGGGCAAGCACTACGTGATCCCGCCCGACGTGGACTACCGGGGATACCGTCTCCGCGAAGTCACCTGCGTGCCGCGGCCGATCCACCGGCCGGTGGACATCTGGATGCCGATCGCGAGTGGCAAGACCATCGACTACATGGCGCGCATGGGCTTCAAGGCGATGGTGACCTTGAACGGCGAGAAGGTGCTCGACCAGGTCGCGCGCGCCTACCACGACGCGTGCGCCCGTCACGGGCGGCCCAAGGCCCTCGGCGAGGATCTGTGCTGGGGCGTAGGCCTCTACCTCGCCGACTCGCGCGAGGAGGCGATCCGCCGCCTCGAGCCCGCGCACGACGAGCGCTACAAGTGGTTCGCTCCTTTCGGATTCGTGCGCTACGCGGACGAGCAGGGCCGCTCGTGGGGCACCCCGGGCGCGCCCGCGCGCGTGCCGACCCTGCGCGAGGGCGTGGAGCAGAAGGCGTGGCTCGTGGGACGGCCCGCCGAGGTGATCGAGACCATTCGCGAGATCGAGCGCCGGTATCCAGGTCTGGACCAGTGCATGATCCACTGGGCCGAGGGCCTCCCGCCGGCGGAGTTCAAGGAGCAGCTGCGCTGGTTCGCGCGCGACGTGATGCCCGCCTTCACGGGACGCGGCTGAGGGGCCCTGGGGACCCCTGGGGGGTATACCCCCACCGGGTAGTCTTTCCCTCGTGGAGACCCCCTAGGGATTGTATTTTTCGCTTTCCTCTCCCTCGGAGTCCGGCCATAATACCCTCGGCCGTTTCGGGGGGCGCCGGGCAAGACCCCCAATAACTCAACGAGGGAGGAATGACGAATGGCCAAGAAGAAGCTGGCGTTTGGCGGTTACGCGATCAACTTCAAGGGCTGCGACGACACCCTCGAGTCCGTCATGGGCAGCAAGCCCATCGGGCCGTCGGAGATGACCAAGAAGATCTGGGCGTACGTGAAGCGGAAGCGGCTGGCCAAGAAGTAGCTCCCGCCCCATTCGCAGCGCGCGGACCGTCCTGACCCCGCCCGGCGCCCCAGGACGCTCCGCCGCTAGACGCCGATTCTCTCCAGGATGGCGTCGAGCCGATCCACCTCGTAGTCCGGTGTCACGTCCAGCTCGTCGGCGGGCATGTTCGTGCGGTTGCACCAGCAGGTCATGAAGCCGTAGGCGCCCGCGCCCGCCACGTCCCACGCGTTCGACGACACGAACAGGATCTCGCTCGCGGGAAGGCCGAAGGCCCGCACCGCCAGGTCGTAGACCAGCGGCGAGGGCTTGTACACGCCGACGGCGTCCACCGAGAGCACGTGGTCGAAGGCGGCCCCGAGCCCGCTCGAGCGCACCGCGCTCTCCAGCATGCGGGGCGAGCCGTTCGAGAGGATGGCGAGCGGGCGGCCGCGGAGCGCGCGCAGCGCGTTCGGCACCTCGGGGAACGGGGACAGGGTGAGGTAGGCGCTCATCAGCGCCTCGATCTGGCTCTCTGCCGCGGTGATGCCGAGCCGCCGCAGGGCGAAGCGGAGCGCCTGCCCGGTCACGAGCCAGAAATCCTGGTAGCGGCCCATCAGCGAGCGCAGCCACGTGTACTCGAGCTGCTTCTGCCGCCACAGCTGGGAGAGGGCCTGCGGGTCCGGGGTCACCGCGCGCGCGGCCTCCATCACCGAGTGGACGTCGAAGAGCGTCCCGTAGGCGTCGAAGACGAACGCGCGCGGGTCGGGCATCTCAGCCGAGGGTCGCCATCGCGGCGGAGCGCGAGCTGCGCGGGCGCCGGGGCGGGGTGGGCCGCGTCGGGCGCCGCGGCGGCGCGGACGGTGGCGGCGCCGCCTCGAGGCCGGTCTCGTAGAAGCCGTAGCGGAGCACCGCCTTGGCGTCGCGGAACGAGAGGCTGCGCGTCTGGGAGCCCAGGGTGATCAGCACGAACTGCTGGCCCGACTTCCAGGCCGAGATCGCGAGGTTGTAGCCGGCCTCCCGCGTGAAGCCGGTCTTGAGCGCCTGCACGCCCCCCGGGTCCCGGAAGAGCGGGATGTTCCGGCTGTAGACCCGGCCCCGGTAGACGAACGTCGCCCCGCCCAGCAGGGGACGCGAGGAGGGGTAGTCGTCGAGCAGGCGGAGGATCAGCTTGGCGAGGTCCTCCGCGGTGCTGCGCTGGTTCGGGTCGGGCAGGCCGTGGGGGTTCGCGTAGTGGGTGTGGGTGAGCCCGAGCTCCTCCGCCTTCGCGTTCATGGCCGCCACGAAGGCCTCCTCGGTGCCGCCCAGGTGCTCGGCCACCGCGGCCGCCGCGTCGTTGGCGGAGGCGATGGCCACGCCCTCCAGCAAGGTGCGGAGCGGCACCGCCTCACCGGCCCGCAGACCCATGCGGTAGCGCGGGGTCAGCACCACGCGGTGGCTGATGATCACCGGCTCCTCCCACTGGGCCCGCCCCGCATCCAGCGCCTCGCACGCCAGGTAGAGGGTCATGAGCTTCACGAGGCTCGCGGGGGCGTGAGAGTCGCCCGGCCGCTTGGCGAAGACCACCTTGCCCTGGGTGTCGACGAGGAGGACCGACTCCGCGCTCAGCACGGGCGGTCGGCTGTTGGTGCTGGTCTGGGGGAGGGCCGGGGTTGCGGTGAGCCAGACGGCCACGCTGACCAGGAGAGCCGGGATGACGCGCACTGGCTCTATCTTACTCGCGGGAGATATTAGCCGAGCACGGAAAATCCCTAGCGCACCGCGCGCTTGAGCTCCCGGGACGGCTTGAAGCGCGGGGTGCGCCCGCCCGCCACGTGCATGGGCTGTCCGGTACGCGGATTCTTGCCCTTGCGCGGCTTGCGCCGGCTGACCGAGAAGGTGCCGAAGCCGACCAGGGTGACCGGCTGGCCGCGCTTGAGGGAGCCGCGCACCGAGGTGAGGAAGGCGCGGAGGGCCCGATCGGCGCCCGCCTTCGTCCACCCGCTGGCGGCGGCCATCGTGGTGACCAGATCGGCTCGGCTCATGTCGGCGAACGGGGGCGGATGCTAGCAAAGGGGACGTTGGAGCGTCAAGGTCGAGGTGATATCGTGGCCCCGGTGAAAAAAGCGCTCGTGTTCACCATGGAGGGCAACGCGGACGGCGAGGCGGCGCTCGCGTACTTCCAGGCGCGCGGGGTGGCGGTGGACCTGCGCGACGTCGGCAAGGACCCGCAGGCGAGTCTCGACCTGTTCGCGCGCGCCGGGCGGCTGGGGGTGCCCACCGTGGTGATCGGCGAGCGCATGTTCGACGGCTTCGGCGCGCACCGCGAGGAGATCGAGGCCCTCCTGCGCGACTAGGCGCGCAACGCGTCGCGTTGACGGATGCGGGCGCCTGCGGTATAAACACGCGTTGGGCCTGCGGCCGGCCCGCGCCCCCTAGACACCGACTCGACGAGGAGATTCGACACTATGGAAGCCATTCGCCACTTGTCCGGACGCGCGCGCACGCCGCTCGTCTGGGCGTTGCTCGTGGTGAGCGTGTGCGCGCTGGGCCTGGCCCCGGCCGCACTCGCTCAGACCTCCGCCGCCGCGCCCGCCCCGGCCGCCGCGGCGCCGCACCAGGGCGGCGGCGAGGCGTCGCTCAAGCTGCCCGACCTGGCCCAGGCCACCTTCGTGGGCATGAGCGGCCGCACCATCCTGCAATGGGGCCTCCTGATCTGCCTCCTCGGTCTGGCCTTCGGCCTGGTGATCTACTCGCAGCTCAAGAACCTGCCGGTGCACCAGTCGATGCGAGACATCTCGGAGCTGATCTACGAGACCTGCAAGACCTACCTGATCACCCAGGGCAAGTTCCTCGCGATCCTGGAGGTCTTCATCGCGGTCATCATCGTCTTCTACTTCGGCTTCCTGCAGCACTTCGAGGCGGTCAAGGTCTTCATCATCCTGCTGTTCAGCGTGATCGGTATCCTCGGGTCCTACGGGGTGGCGTGGTTCGGCATCCGCATCAACACCTTCGCCAACTCCCGCACCGCCTTCGCGAGCCTCGCGGGCAAGCCCTTCCCGGTCTACGCGATCCCGATCAAGGCGGGCATGAGCATCGGCATGCTGCTGGTCTCCGTCGAGCTGTTCATCATGCTCTGCATCCTGCTCTACATTCCGCGCGACTACGCGGGGCCGTGCTTCATCGGCTTCGCCATCGGGGAGTCGCTCGGGGCCGCCGCCCTCCGCATCGCGGGCGGCATCTTCACCAAGATCGCGGACATCGGCTCCGACCTGATGAAGATCGTCTTCAACATCAAGGAGGACGACGCGCGCAATCCCGGCGTCATCGCGGACTGCACCGGCGACAACGCGGGCGACTCGGTGGGTCCCACCGCGGACGGCTTCGAGACCTACGGCGTCACCGGGGTGGCCCTGATCACCTTCATCCTGCTCGCGGTGCCCAAGGAGCTGGTGCAGGTGCAGCTCCTGGTGTGGATCTTCGTGATGCGCGTGATCATGATCGTGGCGAGCGGCGCCTCGTACCTCGTGAACGAGGCCTTCGCCCGGGCCCGGTACGCTTCCGCGGCCAAGATGAGCTTCGAGGCGCCCCTCACCAGCCTGGTGTGGGTCACGTCGATCGTGTCGGTGGTGCTGACCTACGTCGCCTCCTGGCTCATGATCCCCGATCTCGGCGACGGCAGCCTGTGGTGGAAGCTCTCCACCGTCATCACCTGCGGCACCCTGGCCGGGGCCATCATCCCCGAGTTCGTCAAGGTGTTCACCTCCACCAACTCGGCCCACGTGCGCGAGGTCGTCACCTCGGCGCGTGAAGGCGGAGCGTCACTCGGCATCCTCTCCGGCCTGGTGGCGGGCAACTTCAGCGCGTACTGGCTGGGCCTCACGATGGTGCTCCTGATGGGCATCGGCTATGGGGTGAGCACGATGGGGCTCGGCAGCCTGATGGCCGCGCCGGCGGTGTTCGCCTTCGGCCTGGTCGCCTTCGGCTTCCTCGGGATGGGGCCGGTCACGATCGCGGTGGACTCCTACGGCCCGGTGACCGACAACGCCCAGTCCGTGTTCGAGCTCTCCGTGATCGAGACGCTGCCCGGCATCAAGCCGCAGCTCAAGAGGGAGTTCGGCTTCGACGTCAACTTCGAGGCGGCCAAGCACCTGCTCGAGGAGAACGACGGCGCGGGCAACACCTTCAAGGCCACCGCCAAGCCGGTGCTGATCGGCACCGCGGTGGTGGGCGCCACCACCATGATCTTCTCGATCATCGTGCTGCTCACCGCGGGCCTCACCCAGAACCTCGACAAGCTCTCCCTGCTGCACGCCCCCTTCCTCCTCGGGCTCATCAGCGGCGGCGCGGTCATCTACTGGTTCACCGGCGCCTCCATCCAGGCGGTCACCACCGGCGCCTACCGGGCGGTCGAGTTCATCAAGGCCAACATCCGGCTCGAGGGCGCCACCAAGGCCTCGATCGCGGACAGCAAGCGGGTGGTGGAGATCTGCACCCAGTACGCCCAGAAGGGCATGTTCAACATCTTCCTCGCGGTGTTCTTCGCCACCCTGGCCTTCGCGTTCGCGGAGCCCTACTTCTTCGTGGGCTACCTGATCTCGATCGCCCTGTTCGGCCTCTACCAGGCCATCTTCATGGCCAACGCGGGCGGGGCCTGGGACAACGCCAAGAAGGTGGTCGAGGTGGACCTGAAGGAGAAGGGCACCCCGCTGCACGCGGCCACCGTGGTGGGCGACACCGTCGGCGACCCGTTCAAGGACACCTCCTCGGTGGCCATGAACCCGATCATCAAGTTCACGACCCTCTTCGGCCTGCTCGCGGTGGAGCTGGCGGTCTCGCTCACCGCCGAGCGCGGCTCCGGATTCACCACCGTGCTGGCCGCGGTGTTCTTCCTGATCTCGGTGATCTTCGTGTGGCGGTCGTTCTACGCCATGCGCATCAAGGTCGAGCCCGCCGGCGCGGGGGCGCCCGCGATGGCGAAGCACTGAGCGCGGTGGCGCGATGGATCGCGCGAGCCTGATCGGCTCCCTGCTGGCCCTGCTGATCGGTCTGGCCGTCGGGGCGGCCGCCCTCTCCTGGTGGGAGGGCGGCCGTCAGAGCGCCGACATCGAGACCCTGAAGGTGCGGCTGGCCGACGAGCGCGGGGTGGTGCAGGCCAAGGTCAAGCAGCTCACCGACGAGCTGAACGCCGAGAGGCAGCGGCGGGAGGCCCTCGAGCAGGTCGTGGAGCAGCAGAAGAGCAGGCGGCGGTAACCCCTACCCGGTCAAGTCTCCCGCTTCCCCGACTTCCTGGGCGTCCGAAGGCGGCTGGACGCTCCGATCTGGCTTCGCAAGTTCTCGACATCGTGGCATGCCCGACGCTCCTCCCACGTCAGGAGGACTCG
>Ga0207657_10000231_pt1 | contig 58585 bp, 58 predicted proteins | sample KBSC33metaG_FD_184316 | JGI IMG/M metagenome (GOLD analysis project Ga0207657, IMG submission 184316) | Corn rhizosphere microbial communities from Kellogg Biological Station, Michigan, USA - KBS C3-3 metaG (SPAdes) (version 2) | ecosystem: Host-associated > Plants > Roots > Rhizosphere > Soil ... | reverse complement strand
GTCGAATAGACGTACATGGCCATGTGGCTGTTTTGCCCCGAAAAATACTGGCGCAGCCCCGCTGCTGCGCGTGCCTCAGACTGGCTCCGGCGGCTGTACCGCAGATGAACGCGCCAAAGCGAGGGCGCGCCGCGGCGGCAGGACGAGCGGGGCGCGGGGCGAAGCGCGGCGCTCGGGTTCCTCAGGCCCCGAGCCTCACCCCCAGCGCGTCGGCGACGGCGGCGCGGCGGAGCGCCACATTGCGGCGCGCGACGATCCCCGACCCGGCGAGGCAGGCGTCGAACGCCTCGCCGATCCGGTGCGCGGCGGCCCGCCCCTCGGCCGAACCGGCCGCGGCCGAGGCGAAGGAGCGGCTCGCCTCGCGGTCACGGGCGACGACGCAGCGGCCGGCCGCGCCCCAGCGGGCGAGCTGATCGAGGTTCCACGCGTCCCACCGCGAAGCGCTCGGGACGTGATAGGCGTGAAATTGCGGCCCGGCCTCGAGCGGGCTTGCATGCGAGTTGGCCGGCTCCGAATAGCGGGGATAGGCCTGGGCCCCGGCGAGGGTCGGAAACGCAGCCGCGACGGCCGCCAGCGTGATCAGCATGCGCATCGCCACACTCCTTCTACCTGCCTGTCCCGACGAAGATACACTGTAACGGGTATCGCTTCCAGCCCATGCGCAATCACCCTACCCGCCGTTCCGAAGCCAGCAGGCGGACGAGGGGCTGCATGCGCCCGTCGAAGCGGGCGAGCACCGGATCGTCGCCGACGCGGCCGAAATGACTGACCAGCGCCCGCCCGGTCCACAGGTGCAGCGCAAAGGCGGGCGGCTCCTCGACGATCAGCGGCCGACCGTCCGGCGCCTCGGGGTCGACGCGGCCGATGTCGAGCACGAGCTGCGGCGCCGTGGCGGCGCAGACGGTGAGGATCGTGCCCGCGAAGCGCGTCGCCAGCGGCCGGTGGAGGTGCCCGGCGACGAGCCCGGCGACATTGCCGTGGCGGGAGACGACCGCCTCCATCCGCGCCACCCAGTCCGCCTCGCCATTCTCGCCCATCCAGCTGAGGCCCGAATCGACCGGGGGATGGTGCAGGGCGAGCAGGGTGGGCCGCTCCGGCTGCTCGGCGAGCCTCGCCTCCAGCCAGGCCGCGCGCGCCGCGCAGAAGGCGCCGCCGTGGCGCCCCTCCTCCATCGTGTCGAGCGCGAGAATGCGCAGCGGCCCGGCGTCGATCGCATAGTGCGCGAAGCCGTCGACGGCGACGCAGGCCGGGAAGTGGGCGGCGAAGCAGGCGCGGCCGTCATGGTTGCCGGCGAGCGGCCAGGCGGGGAAAGGCAGGTCCGCGAGCGCTTCCTTCAGGCGGCGATAGGCAAGGTCGTCGTCCCCCGCGTCTGCAAGGTCGCCGGTCATCAGCAGGAGGTCCGGGCGCGGCGTCATGGCGGCGAGCGCGGCCAGGGTCGCGTCGAGCCGGCGGCGGTTGCGCTCGCGCGGATCGTCGGGCTCGAAGCCCAGATGGATGTCGGTGATCTGGGCGATCAGCATCACTGCCCCTCCCCCTCGGCCGTCGCCGGCTCCGCCCGCCGCTCCCCGCGCAGCCGCTGGCGGACCACCATCGCCGGCGCCCCCGGCCGTGCGTGATAGGAGTGGCACATCGCGCATGGCGATGCGACCGCCTTCGAAGTCCGCTCGCCGCCATGGCAATTGCGGCACGTGGCGAGGCCCGGGATGAGCAGGTCCGACGCCGCGTTCGACCGCGCCGCCTGGTGGCAGCTGCCGCAGCTCTGCGCGGCATGGGGGCGATGATCGAACCAGCCGTGGCGCACGTAGCGCTCCGGGAAGGCCACCGGGTGAATGCGGTAGGCCAGCGAGCCTGCCGGCGGCGCCTCGACCTGATGGCAATCGTAGCAGGCGCCGCCGCGCGAGAAGACGGCGCGGATCGCCGCTTCCGGTCCCGGCGCGTGCGCACCCGCCTCGAAGCGGATGCGGGTGGCGACGGCGGGGGCCTCGCCCGGCAGCCGCCGCGCGGCCGGGGCAAGGCTTGGCGGCGGCGGCGCGGTGCGGAAGCCGTAATAGTCCCGCAGGTCGGCGATCACCTGCGCCGGATCGCCGTGGCGGAGGGTGCGCACCGTGCCGCCGCTGCGGGCGAAGGCGAGGCTGTGGCAGGAAGCGCAATCGCGCTCCATCGCCACCGGCTGGTAGCGCACCCCGTCGGGCTCCGGTCGGTGGCAGTTCGAACAGTCGAGCGCCCGGCCCATCCCCAGCCGCCGCGCCATCTGCGCCGCGCCGCCCGTCGCCGACAAATGGAGCGCATGCGGGAATTTGAGGCCGTTGTCTTCGTGCGCGCCGGCGCCGGCCGCCACCCGGCCGAGGATTGCCCCCTCTCCGTTCCAGCCGACGATCGCCGCCGGCCGCAACTCGGGATGAAGCCGCCCGAAATCGCCCGCGTCGCCGATCGCGGCGTCGCGCAGCCTGGCGTGGAGGCTGGTGTGGCAATCGGCACAGAAACGTTGCGGCGTCGGCGCCATGCGCAGCGGCCCATCATGCTCGCTATGGCAGTCGATGCAGCGGCCCGGCGGCAGGTTGAACGCCTGCTTCACCCGGAGCTGGAAGCGGCCCCAGGCGGTGAGGTCCGGCTGGGCGCGGGCGAGCCGGAAGGGGTCGGCATGACCGTGTATGTCGCCGTGGCAGGACGCGCATGCCGTATCCCGAACCGACTCGAAGGGCCGGGCGTGACAGGCGTTGCAATTGTGCCTGAGCGCGGCATGGGCGGCGCTCAGATGGCCGGCGGACCAGATCTCGTCCGCCTGGAATCGCGCGAACCGCTCGGCGCGGTGCTGCCGTCCGTAGAAGGTCGCGACCGGCCAGGCGATGCACAGCCCCAGGACGAGCAGCGCCAGCGTCCAGGCCATCGCCCGCTTGCCGGGCAGGACCGAGGCAAGGGAGAAGAGCCGGTCGGCGCGCCGGTCCAGCCTGGCCTCGCCTTCGGTGACGCGCTCGATGCCGACCGCAATGTCCTCGCCTTCCGGCGGCGTCGGCAGGAAGCGGAGCAGGTGCGCGCCGATCCTGAGATCGCCGCCGGTCGCGACGGCGATGCTTCCGGAAGAGACCTGCCGCCCGTCCAGCGCGACGGTGAGGCCGCCCTCGACGCGGACCGCCAGGCGCTCGCCCTCGCGCTCGACGACCGCGTGGCGGAGGGCGACGGCGAGGTCGGTGAGGTGGACGTCGCTGGCGGGGTCGCGACCGACGGCCAGCCGCGCGCCCTCGATCCGGCGGCTGCGGACGATCTCCCGCCCCCCGGCGCTCGTCGTCACGGTGCGGAGGACGAACGCCACCCGCGCCTACCAGTAGAAGAAGACGCTGAGGATGTGCGCGGCGAGCGCGGCGAGGAGCGCGAAGGTCAGCGGCACATGGACGTAGAGCCAGACTTCGAGCAGCGCCCGGATCCGCAGGTGCCTGCGGACCTGCGCCAGCGCCGCGGCCTTTCTCTCCAGCACGGCGGACACCGCCGTCTCGCCGCGCAGCCGCTCGAGCGCCCGCCGGGTCGGCGAGCGCGGCGTGGAGCCGGCGAGGCGGCGGACGAGCCCGGCGGCGAACGGGTCCTCGGCAAGCGCCCTCCGAACCACAGCCGCCTGCTCGTGCGCGAGCGGCTGGGCCGCCGCCTGGAGCTGCGCGTCGAGCTTGGCGAGCGCATCGATCATCTGCGGCCGGGTCATCTCCCCACGGCTGTCGCCGAGCGCCGGCGGCAGGATCGCATAGACGGCGATTCCGTAAAGGCCGGAGAGGATCACCAGCAGCATCAGCGCCCAAGCGAGGGTGTGAACGTCGGCGGCGAAGCGGAAGCCGGTATGGAGCGTCGCGACGACGAGGAGCGACAGGCCGAGCCACACATGCGCGCTGGTCCAGCCCTTCAGCGACCAGCGCCCGCGCGTCATCGCGCGCTTGCGCACGCCGAGCGTCGTCAGCCACAGGATGAGCAGGACCGAGACGGTGCCGAGCAGGTAGCCGAACGGGGTACCGCCATAATGGCGGCCCGGCACGTCGATCAGCGCGTAGCCTGCGATCGTGGCTCCGCAGAGCAGGACCGCCACCTTCGCCCACCGGAAGCGCTTGTGGCGCAAAAATCCTTCGTGGGAGGCCCCCTCGCCGAGCCGGGTGCGGGGAATCTGGCGGCTCGCCATCACAATCCCCTCTCCCCCGCGGGGAGAGGGTTAGGGTGAGGGGGCTCGGCGTCCGTGACGACCCACAAACGCCGAACACCCTCACCCTGCCCTCTCCCTCCAGGGAGAGGGGATTGCCCGCGGCAACTCTGGCCCCTCATCCCTTGCCCCCCAGCCGGGCAACGCTGAGCATCTCCTCCGGCGCCACGCGGATGGCCGCGCCGGTGGGGCAGGCGCGGACGCATGCGGGGCCGCCGTCGATGCCGGCGCACATGTCGCACTTCACCGCGCGCTTCGGGGTTTCCGGCGACACGCGCTTCTCCGTCCACCTCTTCGGCGGCTCGCCCGGGCCGGGGCCGATCCCGGCGAGGAGCCAGGCGAGGAGGGGCGGCTTCCTGGGCGGCACCTTCTCCATCCGGATGACGCCGTAGGGGCAGTTCCTCTGGCAATTGCCGCAGCCGATGCAGCTGTCGTCGATGAACACCTCGCCGTCCTGGCCGCGGTGGATGGCGTCGGGCGGGCAATCGGCCATGCAATGCGGATGCTCGCAATGGCGGCAGGAGGTCGGCACGTGGAGGTGGGCATAGGTCTTGCCCGCCTCCCGGTCGAGGCGGCTCAGGCCCTCGTGGCTGTCGGCGCACGCACGCTCGCAATTGTCGCAGCCGACGCAGAGCTTCTCGTCGATGAGGAGGACATCGGTCGCCTCGCCGATGCCGTTCTCGACGAGGAAGCTCGCGACCGACGAATAGAGGTCGACGGCGCCGGCGAAGCCCGCCTTCTTCGCCTCGACGAAGGCGTTGACCTCGCGCCGAGCCGCCATGTCGCGCTTCGCCTTGCCGAGCAGGTCCGGCTTGCGGGCGAGCAGCCGGGCGAAGGCGTCGCCGTCGAGGCGGATCACCTCCGAGCGGATCGCGGCGCGGACCGTGGCGGTGCGCGGGCCGCCGTCGATGAGCGCCATCTCGCCGACATAGGAGCCGGCCGGGAGGTAGGAGAGGAAGACCGCGCGGCCGCCGATCGCCTTTTCCACCACCATCGAGCCGCGGCGGATGACGAAGACCTCGCGCCCCTCCTCGCCTTCCGCGATGATCGCCTCGCCGGCGCGGACGGTCTTCACCTCCGCCGTCTCCAGCAGCTCGGCGACGTCCCCGGAGGCGAGGCCCGAGCCGAACACCTGGAGCAGCTGGCGCTCGACGGAAATGCGCTCGATCGCGCGCTTCGCCGCCGGCACCGTCGCCATCAGCTTGAGCGCCGCGGTGCGCGGGATCTCGACCAGGATCGACTCCTCGGCGGTGCGGACGGTGGCGCCGCGGCGGCGGCCCGAGATGAGGCCGACCTCGCCGAAGATGGAGCCGGCGGCGATCGGCACCGTCGCGGCGCCGCCCACTTCGACCAGCACGGAGCCGGAGGCGATGGCGAACAGGGAATCGCCGACGCCGTTGCGCTCGAACACCGCCGCGCCGGCGGGCCAGGCGCCGACCCGGCTGTCGAGCATGAACTCGCGCATCTGCAGCGGCGACAGGCCTTCGAAGATGGCGACATGCGCCCGCAGGAATTCGAGCCAGTCGTCGACCGAGCGGCTGCCGGCCAGGCCTTCGAACTTCGCCGCGAGCAGCGGCTCGTCGGCCGGCTTCAGCGCGCGGTTGCCCGCGATATGCTCGACGACGTCATAGCCCTGGTTCATGCAATGCTTGATCAGCGGATAGCCAGCCAGCGCGCCGATCACGTAGAGGCCGGGGACGCTGCTCTCGAAGCTGGGGCTGAGCTGCGGGAAGGCTTCGCGATCCGGGCTGGTGAAGGCGATGCCGCAGGCCTCGACGAAGGCGCGCGGCGCGGCCGAGCCCATGCGGGCGATGATGCGGTCGCAGCGTATGCGCTGCTGCCCGTCGCGCGTGTCGAGGGTGAGCCAGCCGGGCTCGATCTTCGCAGGCGACGTCTCCGTCATTACGGCGATCCGGCCCTCGTCCCGCGCCTCCATCAGCAGCTTGACGTTGGCGCCCTTGGCCCGCGCGAAGTCCGCGCCGCGGTTGAGGATGGTGACGACATTGCCCTGCGCCGGATCGGCGGCGAGGCCGAGCGCGTTCTCGATCCCCGCGTCGCCCGAACCGACGACGACGATATGCTCGTCGACATATTCGCCGGGATCGTCGAGCTGGTACTGGACGTGGGGGAGATCGGCGCCCTCGCAGCGCATCCGGTTGGGATTGCCCTGGGTGCCGATGGCGAGGACGATCGTCTCCGCCTCGATCGCCGCGCCGTCGGCGAGCTTCAGCGTGAAGGCGCCCCGGGAGCCCTCGATCGCCCGCACCTCGGAGTTGAGCCGGACGTGGATGCCCTCCGCGCGGGCGTCCCAGGCGCCGAGCACCGCCTCGCGCTTGCCCGCCTCGAACGGCATGTCGGAGCGCAGCACCAGCTGGGCCGGCGTCGCCATGACGTGCTTGCCCTTCTGGTATTTGTAGATCGTATCGGAGAGATGGTCGGCCTTTTCGAGGAGGACGTGGCTGAGACCGAACGCCTTCGCGCGCGCCGCCGCGCTCAATCCGGCGGGCCCGGAGCCGACGATGGCAATGCGCAGCCGCTCCGGCATCTCCCCTCCTCGCGCCGCCTTGACGTTGACCATTTTGCCGCGACAATCGCAAGCCATGGCCGCCGCCCGCGAGACCCGCCGCATGCCGTCGCCGGCGACCCTGCTGCTGGTCGTCGCCGCCGTCGCCGCGCTCGGCTCGATCGGCTATGCGGCGCTCGGCCGGAGGGGCGGGAGCGCCGAGGATCCGGCGGCGAAGGACTGGCGCACCGTCGGCTGGGCCTATGCCGAGAAAGGCGACGCCGCCGCCTCCGCCGCCGCCTATCGCAAGGCCGCCGCGCTCGAGCCCGACAATGCCGAGAACTGGTCGTCGCTCGGCGAAGCGCTGCAGACGGGGAGCCGCAGCGTGGTCCCGGAAGCCGCGCAGGCGCTGGCCAAAGCGATCGCGCTCGACCCCTCCGACGCCCGTGCCCGCTACTTCCTCGCGGTCCAGAAGGACCTTGGCGGCGACCACAAAGGAGCGCTCGCCGACTGGTCCGCCTTGCTCAAGGACACGCCGCCCGGCGCGCCCTGGGAGGCGGACCTGAGGCGCACCATCGCCGAGACGGCGAAGCGCAGCGGCCTTCCCGCGCCGGCCGCCGCGCCCGTCGCCCCGGCCACGGCGGCGATTCCCGGCCCCACGCCGGACCAGCTCGCCGCCGCGGGCTCGATCCCGGCGAGCGAGCAGGACAAGATGGCGCACGCCATGGTCGACCGCCTCGCCGCGCGCCTTGCGGCGAACCCCGACGATGCGGACGGCTGGATCCGGCTGATGCGCTCGCGCGCCGTGCTCGACGACCCGGCCGGGGCGCGGCGGGCGCTCGGCGACGGCCTCAAGGCCTTCGCCGCCGACGCGCCGACCCAGGCGCGCCTCAAGGCCGCCGCCGCGCAGCTCGGCCTCTGAGATGGACCTCGACGACCAGATGCGCCGCTATTTCGGCACCGCCGACCTCGCCGCCGTCGCGCCCGAGGCGCTCGCGGCGGGCATCGAGCGGATGCGAGTCGATCTCGGCCTGGAGAAGGACCGCGGCCGCCGCTTCGCGCTCTGGGCCCTCCTCCACATGTTCGGCCAGGCGCCCGACCTAGACGTCGCCTTCGCTTCGGAAGCCGACCGCGACGCGGCGCGTACCTTCATGGCGCTGAGCGAGCAGCTGCCTGACGATTGATCCCGCCCCCACGGAGTTCCTGCTTATGCGTTCGTTCCTCGTCTTCGCCGCCGTCGCCGCTACGGCCTTCACGCCAGCTGTCGCCCAGGACCGCACCGTCGACCTGCTGCGCGAGCTCAGCGACGCCGCGGGTCCGCCGGGCTTCGAGGAGCCGGTGCGCAAGATCATGGTGCGCGAGATGCGGCCGCTCGCCGACGATCTGCGCTACGACGGCCTCGGCTCCGTGATCGCGCGGCAGGGATCGAGCGGCCCCAGGATCATGCTCGACGCGCATATGGATGAGCTCGGCGGCATGGTGCGGCGGGTGACCGGCGACGGGTTCCTTTCGATGCAGATGCTCGGCGGCTGGCTCGACCAGGCGATCGCCGGCCAGCGCTGGGTGATCCTCGGCGCCAAGGGGCCGGTGCGCGCGGTGACCGGCATACGCGACGTGCACCTGGCGTCCGGCGACGAGCGCAACCGGTTGATCCCCCGCGACGCGGTGTTCCTGGACGTCGGCGCGCGCAATGCGGCTGAGGTGGCTGCGCTCGGGCTGTCGCCGGGCGACCCGGTCGTGCCCGACAGCCCGTTCGAGGTGCTGAACGGGACGTCCAACTATGCCGGTAAGGCCTGGGACGACCGCATCGGCTGCGCGGTGTTGATCGAGGCGATGCGGCGGCTGAAGGCGAGCGGCCACCCCAACCAGATCTTCTTCGTCGCGACGGTGCAGGAGGAGATCGGCCTGCGCGGCGCGCGCGCGTCGACGGCGATCGTCAAGCCGGACGTCGGCATCGCCATCGAGGGCGGCGTCACCGGCGATGCCGGCGGCGCGCGTCCCGAGGAATCGCAGGCGAAGCTCGGCGCGGGGCCGGGCATGTTCCTATACGATTCAAGCGCGCTCCCCAACCGGCGCATGGTGCGGCTGGTGCGCGAGGTGGCGGCAGCCAGGGGCATCCCGCTCCAGGTCGATCTCGTCCAGGGCTATGGCGACGACAGCGCCGAGATGCAGAGCTTCGCCGGCGGCGCCCCGACCGTGAACCTGGTCGTCCCCGCCCGCTACACCCACGCCCATAACGGCATCGTCAACCGCGGCGACTTCGACCAGATGGTTACCTTGGTCGTAACGCTCCTCCAGCGCCTCGACGCCCCGACCGTCGCGCGGCTGCGGGACTTCACGCCGGAATAAGGCGGGAGGCCTGAGCCGCGGGCGGCGAGACCGAAATGGGGCTCCGAGCGTTGGCAGCAGCATGACCGATACGATCGAGACGCTGCGCGAACGGATGGAGGCGGCCGCGGCGGCGCTGGACTTCGAGGAGGCGAGGAGGTTGCGGGACCGGATCAGCCTGATGCGAGGCGGCGCGACGTCGGCCGAAGCCGAGCAAGCCGACCTGGAGGGATTGCAGCGGCAGCGCCCGGGAGCGATGGGCCTCGGCACCAGCCAGCAGAGGGTCGCGCCCCCGCCCGGCTGGAAGCCTCCGCCCAAACCGGATCCGATGACGCGCGGACGCGGCTCCCGAGGGCGGTGAGCGGATGACGGGCCCCGCGCGGAAACGCCAAATGGCGGAGAGGGAGGGATTCGAACCCTCGGTACCCGTGAGGGCACAACGGTTTTCGAGACCGCCCCGTTCGACCGCTCCGGCACCTCTCCGCATCTCTTGGCTGAGATCGCCCCGCGTGGCGGCGGGGCTGGTCGACAGGCGCGGGCCTCTAGCCGATGGCGCGGAGCTTGCCAAGGCGCCTTCGCCGCTTCCTTGCCTCCCCCGCGCGACACCCTAAATAGGAAGCATGATGCCGAGACCCGACACCGCCTCGCTCGACATGGCCGCCGCCGCGCTGATGGCGCCGCCTGTCGCCCATGCGCGATTCTCGATCGGCGACGTGGTGCGCCACCGCCTGTTCGACTTCCGGGGGGTGGTTTTCGACATCGATCCGGTCTTCGCCAACTCGGAGGAATGGTACGAGGCGATCCCCGAGGACATCCGTCCGGACCGGGACCAGCCCTTCTACCATCTGCTCGCCGAGAACGGCGAAGGCAGCTACGTCGCCTATGTCAGCCAGCAGAACCTCGTCACCGACGAAAGCGACGAGCCGGTCGACCATCCGGCGATCAAGGGCATGTTCGACGCCTTCGCCGACGGGCGCTACCGGTTGAAGCGGGAGCACCGCCACTAGGTTGACACGAGGGGCCGCGTTCAGTAGCAGCCCCGTCTCCCGCGCGGGGTTCGGCCGCGGCCGTTTTTGCGTGGGCAGCATTCTAGTTATTGGAAAGAGCCATGTTCGCAGTCGTGCGCACGGGCGGCAAGCAGTATCGCGTCGCCGCCGGAGACAAGATCGTCGTCGAAAAGCTCGCGGGCGAGGCCGGCGACACCATCCAGCTGGGCGACGTCCTGCTCGCCGGCGAGGGCTCCGAGCTGCGCCCGACCGACGGCCTGACCGTCGCGGCCGAGATCATCGCCCAGGCGAAGGCCGAGAAGGTCATCGTCTTCAAGAAGCGCCGCCGCCACAATTACCGGCGCAAGAAGGGCCACCGCCAGCAGCACACGATCCTGAGGATCGTCGGCATTGGCGACCAGCAGGCGGAGAAGCCGGCGAAGAAGGCCAAGGCCGCTCCGGCGCCGACCGAGAACGCGGCGCCCGCCGCTGCCGCTCCGGCTGCCGAGGCGCCCGCCGCCGAGGCTCCGAAGAAGGCGCCGAAGAAGGATGCGGCGCCCAAGGCCGCCGCGCCGGCCAAGTCCGAGCCGACCGCGAGCGCGCAGGTCGACGCCCCGAAGACGACGAAGAAGGCTTCGACGAAGAAGCCGGCTTCTGATAAGTCCGCGTAAACACGAGCAGGTTTAGAGAAGAGCCATGGCACATAAGAAAGCAGGCGGTTCCTCCCGCAACGGCCGCGACAGCGCCGGCCGGCGCCTCGGCGTCAAGAAGTTCGGCGGCGAGACCGTTCTCGCCGGCAACATCATCGTGCGTCAGCGCGGGACCAAATGGTACCCGGGCGCCGGCGTCGGCATGGGCAAGGACCACACGCTCTTTGCGCTCACCGACGGCCGCGTCTCGTTCAAGGACGGGCGCCTCGGCCGAAAGTATGTCTGCGTCGACATGCAGGCGGCCGCCGAGGCGGCGGAATAGGAACGGCCGAGGACGGGCCGTTCCCGGGAGGGGCGGCTCCAGGACTCAGTACGAGATCCGAAAATCGAGGGAGAGGAGCCGCCCGGTTCCTCTCCCTTTTTCATTTCTCCCTCGAAACAGTCGCGGACGTGACGCCGAATGCGGGCACGGGCCGCGCGAAAGAGGGAGACGGGCAATGTTCGTGAGGACGGAGAGACTGCTGCTGCGGCCGGGCTGGCGGGAGGACGCGCCGGCGGTGTTCCGCGCCGTCGCCGACGAAGGCATCGCGCGCAATCTCGCGCGCCTGCCCTGGCCCTATCGGCTGGAGCATGCCGAACAGTGGCTCGCGCAGCCGCAGGACCCGCTCTGGCCGTCGATGCTGATCTTCCTGAGAAGCGAGGCGGCGCCTGAGCTGGTCGGCGGCATCGGCATCCATCTTGGCGAGGAAGGCGGGCCTGAGCTCGGCTACTGGATCGCCCGCGCCCATTGGGGCCGCGGCATCGCCACCGAAGCAGGGCGGGCGGCGATCGCGGCCGCCCGGGACACGCTGCGCCTGCCCCGGCTCCACTCCGGCCATTTCGTCGACAATCCGGCTTCAGGCCGGGTGCTAGAGAAGCTCGGCTTCCGCGCGACGGGCCGCGTGGTGCCGCGCCGCAGCCTCGCGCGCGGGTGCGACGTGCCGTGCCGGCTGCTGGAGCTCGACTTCGCGGAGGCGGACACTATCGCGATGGCGGCATGATGCCTCCCCATCCTTGCGGATGGGAAGGCAGCTTACGCCAAAGCCGCTTCCGCCTTGGCGATGAGGGCGCGGTCGTCGTGGTTCCAGGGATGGAAGCGGGGGAGGAAGAAGCTCGCCCAGGCGCCGAGGATCCGGCGGACCATGCCGGGCCGCACGAAGGCGTGCCAGAACAGGCCGCCCCAGGCGCGCGGACCGGTGATCCCGTCCTGGGCGAGGAGGTCGAGCGCGCCAAGGGTGCGGTCGACGAGGAAGTTGCGGGTGACGAACAGCATCACCCGCGCCTTGACGCTCCAGCGCTTGAAGCGCGGCCAGCCTTTCGTCGCGTGCAGCCAGGTATCGTAGGCAACGCCCTTGTGCTCGATCTCCTCGATCGAGTGCCAGCGCCACAGGTTCGCCGATTCGGCGTCGGCCCCCGCGAGGTGGCGCGGGTCGCTGAGAAGGGCGTGGGCGAGGATGGCGGTGAAATGCTCGAGCGCCATGGTGGCGGCGAGGTTGACGATCGGCGGCCGCGCGCGGGAGATGGCGAGGCGCTCCTCGACCCGCTGCTCGAGCCGCGAGATGTCGTAGCCGGCGTCGACCGCGCGGCGATTGAACTGGACATGCTCGCGGCTGTGCATCACCTCCTGGGTGGTGAAGGCCTTGATCTCGGCGGCGAGCTTGGGCGGGGCGCCGACGCGGAAGGCGCGGACGCTCTCGACGAAATAGGCCTCGCCCTTGGGGAAGGTCACCGACAGCGCATTGTAGAGCGCGGACGCATAGGGATTGCCGCCGAGCCACCAGCGGGCGGTCCGGTCGCCACGGCCGAAGCGCCGGTCGCGCGGCGTGATGGTGAGGTCCAGGGGTGTCGCGCGCGTGGCCATTTGCTGTATCTCCGGGATTGAGAATGGCCACTACTGACACATATGTCAATAGCCGTGCGCGGCTCAGCCCCGGGGAGAGCCGGGCGGCGGCGGTCGAAGCGGCGCGCGCGCTGCTGCTCGAGGCAGGGCCGCAGGCGGTGACGCTGAAGGCCGTGGCGGGGCGGATGGGCCGCACCCACGCCAACCTCCTCCATCATTTCGGCTCGGCGGCGGGCCTGCAGGCGGCGCTGGCGCGCGACATAGGCGAGCGGGTGACGGCGGCGATCGGCCGCTCGGTGGCGCTGGCCCGCGAAGGCAAGGCCGATCCACGCGACATCGTCGAGGGCGCTTTCGACGCCTTCGACCGCGAGGGCGCCGGCCAGCTCGCCGCCTGGATGATCCTCTCCGGCAACCGCGACGCGCTCGACCCGGTGCTGGAGGCGATCCACCGCCTCGTCGACCAACTCGTCGAAGGCCATGAGGAGCGGCCGGTGGCGGACACGACCTTGTGGCTGGTGCTGGCGGCGCTCGGCGATTCGCTGCTCGGCGGGCCCATGACGGCGGCGCTCGGCCTGCCTCGGGCGAAGGCGCGCGAGCTCGCCGTCCGCCATCTCCTCGCCACGCATCCGGACATACGCCAAGCCTGAGGTTCTATTCGCCGGACGCTTGCTCTAGAGCGCCGCCATGCATTTTCTCGACCAGGCGAAAATCTACGTGAGCTCCGGTGCGGGAGGCCCCGGTGCGGTGAGCTTCCGGCGCGAGAAGTTCATCGAATATGGCGGCCCGGACGGCGGCGACGGCGGCAAGGGCGGCGACATCGTGTTCGAGGCGGTCGAAGGCCTCAACACCCTCATCGACTTTCGCTACACCCAGCATTTCCGCGCGCCGCGCGGCAAGGGCGGCGCCGGATCGAACCGCACCGGCGCCGGCGGCGGCGACCTCGTCATCAAGGTGCCGGTGGGGACGCAGATCCTTTCCGACGACAAGGAGCATGTCCTCGCCGACCTGACGAGGCCGGGCGAGCGGGTCGTGCTGCTCAAGGGCGGCGACGGCGGCCGCGGCAATGCCAGCTACAAGAGCGCCACCAACCGCGCGCCGCGCCAGCACGGCACCGGCTGGCCGGGCGAGGAGGCGTGGGTGTGGCTGCGCCTGAAGCTGCTCGCCGACGTCGGGCTGGTCGGGCTGCCCAATGCCGGCAAGTCCACCTTCCTCAACGCCGTCACCAACGCCAACGCCAAGGTCGGCGCCTATCCGTTCACCACGCTGCATCCAAAGCTGGGCGTCGTCCGCCACAAGGGCCGCGAGTTCGTCATCGCGGACATACCGGGTCTGATCGAGGGCGCGGCGGAAGGCGCCGGCATCGGCGACCGGTTCCTCGGCCATGTCGAGCGGACCAAGGTGCTGCTCCACCTCGTCGACGCGAACGGCGAGGACGTGGCCGAGGATTATCGCACCGTCACCGACGAGCTCGAAGCCTATGGGGAAGGCCTTGAGGACAAGCCCGTGGTGCTCGCGCTCAACAAGGTCGACACGATCGACGCGGAGCTGATCGCCGCCCTCTCCGAAGAGCTCGCCGCGGAAGCGGGCGTGTCTCCCCTCCCCCTCTCGGGCGCGACCGGCGCGGGGGCGGAGGCTGTGCTCGACGCGCTGCTCCGGCATCTCGGGCCGGCAAAGGAGGCCGCGGAGGAGGACCAGGCGTGGTCGCCGCTGTGAGGGGGCGCTGATGGCGCGCCGCCCGCGCAAGATCCGCACCCTTGCCGTGACCGGCGGCACCGGCTTCGTCGGGTCGCACCTGCTGCGCCTCGCCATCGAGCAGGGCTATGACGTGCGCGCCCTCACCCGGGGCTGGAAGCCGCCCGAGGACGAGATCGCCTGGGTCGACGGCGCGCTCGACCGGCCCGACACCCTGGCGAAACTATGCTCCGGCGCCGACGCCGTCATCCACGTCGCCGGAGCGATCAACGCGCGCAACCGCGCCGGCTTCGAGGCGATCAACGTCGCTGGCACCGCGAACATGATAGACGCTGCCCGCAAAGCCGGGGTGCGGCGCTTCGTCCACGTCTCCAGCCTCGCGGCCCGGGAGCCCGAGCTTTCCGCTTATGGCTGGTCGAAGATGCGCTCGGAGAAGCTCGTCGCCGCATCCGGCCTCAACTGGACCATCGTCCGCCCGCCCGCCGTCTACGGCCCGGGCGACCGGGAGACGCTGGAGCTTTTCCGCATGGCGCGGCGCGGCATCGTCGCGCTGCCGCCGCGCGGCCATTTCTCGGTGATCCACGTCGAGGATCTGTGCCGGCTGCTCCTCGCGCTCCTCGACGAGCCGGACACGTGGGGCGAGACGTACGAGCCCGACGACGGCCGCGTCGGCGGGTGGGAGCACCGCCATTTCGCCCGGACGCTCGGGCGCCTCTACGGCAAGCGGGCGGCGACGGTGGCGATGCCGCGCCCGGTGATGCGGCTCGCCTCGCGGCTCGACCGGCTGGTGCGGCGCAAGAACGCCAAGCTCACCGCCGACCGGGTCAGCTATTATTGCCATCCAGACTGGGTCGTGCGGTCCGAGCGGCGTCCGCCGGCAAAGCTGTGGGAGCCCGGGGTGAAGACGCCCACCGGCCTCAAGCAGACGGCCGACTGGTATCGCGCCGAGGGCTGGCTCAGATAAGCCGCTCGGCGACGAAGGCTATGAGGCTCGCACTCATCCCGATCAGGAAGGCGCGGTAGGCCCAGCCCAGCATCCGGTACTTCTTGCGCGCGAGCACGACACCGTTCTGGTGCATGTCGCGAAGCATCGCGCGGTAGGCGCCCTCGTCGGTGAGGACCGCTTCCAGCATGGCCTCGGTGAAGTCCTCCTCGGAAAGGTGCGCGAACGAGCCGAAGAAGAGGAGGTTGGCCGGGCCCCTCGGCGTGCCCCCGACGGACGGCATTATCGCCAGCACCGCGCAGACCGCGGCGACGAAGGCCGCGGCGCCGAGGATGAGGAGCGGCAGCGGCGGCAGCGCGCCGTGCGCCTGGTTGATCGCGATCGTGAAGATGACGAAGGCCGCGCCCATCAGGATGCTCGCCTTCTGGTCGGCCATCTGCGAGAGCTGGACGTTGATCTGCTGGGCGGTGCGGATGACGTTGACCGCGTTGGCGGGATAAAGCTGATCGTCGGCCATGGACACCTCGCTCCGGTGGCGAGCATCGCACGCGGCCCCGGCGCTGCCAAGCGGCCGCCACGATTGGGCCCTAATCCCTTGGCAGGGACAGAGCAGCGCCATAAGGGGACGGCATGACCGACCGAGACCAGACCTTCGACAAAGTCGCCAAGCTGATCGAGCCCTTCAACAAGAAGGGCGTGACGCTCGGCGAGGGCACCAGCTTCGCCGGCGATCTCGAGTGGGACAGCCTGATCGTCATGGACTTCGTCGCCTCCGTGGAAGACGAGTTCGACATCCTCATCACCATGAACATGCAGGCCGAGATCGAAACGGTCGGCCAGCTCGTCGACGCCGTCGAGCGGCTGAGGAACGAGGGGTAAGCCCGCGATGACCGACGCCATCGCCACCGCCGACGATCCGGCGCGCGAGACCGCCGCCGAGCCGTCCCACGGCCGCGACCTCTTCTCCAAGTTCGACGCGCTGATCGCCGAGCGCGAGGCGCTGCTCGACACCGGCGTGCGCGACCCGTTCGGGCTGGTGATGGAACAGGTGCTCTCGCCGACGCGCGCCATCGTCAAGGGCCAGGAAACGATCCTGCTCGGCACCTACAATTACATGGGCATGACCTTCGACCCGGACGTCATCCAGGCCGGCAAGGACGCGCTCGACGCCTATGGCGCCGGCACCACCGGCAGCCGCGTCCTCAACGGCACCTACCAGGGCCACAAGGAGTGCGAGGAGGCGCTGAAGGACTTTTACGGCACCGCCCACGCCATGGTCTTCTCGACCGGCTACCAGGCCAATTTGGGGCTCATGTCGACGCTGGCCGGCAAGGAGGATTACATCATCCTCGACGCCGACAGCCACGCCTCGATCTACGACGGCTGCGCGTTGGGCTCGGCGCAGATCGTCCGCTTCCGCCACAACAGCGTCGAGGATCTCGAGAAAAGGCTGCGGCGGCTGCCCGCGGAAGGCGGCCGGCTGGTGGTGCTCGAGGGCGTCTATTCGATGCTCGGCGACATCGCGCCGCTCGCGGACATGGTCCGCGTCGCCAAGGCGGCGGGGGCTATGGTGGTGGTGGACGAAGCGCACGGCATGGGCTTCTTCGGCCCGAACGGCCGCGGCGTGTTCGAGGAAGCGGGGGTCGAGGACCAGGTCGACTTCGTCGTCGGCACCTTCTCCAAGTCGGTGGGCACGGTCGGCGGCTTCATCGTCTCCAATCACCCCAAGTTCGAGGTGCTGCGCCTCGTCTGCCGGCCCTACGTCTTCACCGCCTCGCTGCCGCCGTCGGTGGTCGCCACCGCCGCCACCTCGATCCGCAAGTTGAAATATGCCGGCAACAAGCGCGCGCACCTGTGGGAGAACAGCAAGCGCCTCCACCAGGGGCTGCGCGACCTCGGCTTCCACCTCGCGACGCCGGAGGCGCAGTCGGCGATCATCGCCGTCCTCCTTCCCGACCAGGACACGACGGTGCGCATGTGGCAGGCGCTGCTCGAGGCCGGCGTCTACGTGAACATGGCCCGCCCGCCGGCGACTCCCGCCGGCATGTACCTGCTGCGCTGCTCGCTCTGCGCCGAGCATAGCGACGAGGAGGTCGGCCGCATCCTCGGCATGTTCGAGGCGGCGGGGAAGGCGACGGGCTACCTCTCCTGAGCGGCAGGCCGAGCCGGCGGGTTCGGAACCTTCTTCCCACCTGCTTGAGCTTCCACTAGATTCTCCGCCATGGCGGGTGAGGAAACGGGCGCCGCGGGCGGCGGGGCATCCTCGGGTTCGTGGCCGGGCGTGCTGGCGAGCGCGGGCGCGCTCGTCGCCGCCGCCTTGCTCGCCGCCTTGCTGCTGATGGTGAGCCAGTCCAACGCCGCGCGCGACGCGGCGCTCGCCTCCGAGCGGCACAGCTACGACGTGATGCTGCTCACCCGCACCGTCGACGGCACCGTCGCGCGGGCGGAATCGGCGCTCAGCCGCTACGTCATGGACGAGGAGCCGGACACCGGCACCCTCTATTACAACGAATGGGTGCTGGCCGGGCAGCAGATCGAGCAGCTGCGCCGCCTCGTCTCCGACACGCCGGTGCAGCGCGCGCGGGTCGACGCGCTCGCCAACCTCTATGCCGAGCGCGGCAAGCAGCTGGCGCCGGCCGCCGCCGCGGCGGCGCAGGGCAAGGGCACCGGCGGCATCCCGCTTTACTACCAGGCCGGCAAGAACCCGACCGGCGACGCGCTGCGCGGCAAGCTCAACGACATCGCCGCGAGCGAGCGGGGCGACCTGCGCGACCGGATGGAGGCGACGCGGCGCACCTCGGACCGCGCCGACCAGCTCACCATCTGGTTCGGCTGGCTCGCGGTGGCGATCGGCCTCGGCGCCGTCCTGCTCGGCTACATCGCCTTCCGCGCGATGCGCGAGCGGATCGAGGCGCTGCGCGAGGCGGACAGCGAATCGGTGCGCGCCCAGCAGCTCGACGCGGCGGTCCGCGCGCGGACCCAGGAGCTCACCGAGGCCAACGAGCGCCTGAAGGCCGAGGCCGCCGAGCGCGAGGCGGCGGAGGCGCAGCTGCGCCAGGTCCAGAAGATGGAGGCCGTCGGCCAGCTCACAGGCGGCATCGCGCACGATTTCAACAACATGCTGGCGGTCGTCGTCGGCGGGCTCGACCTCGCCCGGCGGAAGCTCAGGGGGCCGGTGCGGGAAGTCGAGTTCCACCTCGACAGCGCGCTCGAAGGGGCAACCCGCGCCGCCGCCCTCACCCGCCGCCTCCTCGCCTTCGCCCGCGCCGAGCCGCTGCTGCCGGTGGCGATCGAGCCGGCCGGGCTGGTCCAGTCGATGCTCGACCTCATCGACCGCTCGATCGGCGAGCGGATCGCCATCCACACCCGCTTCGCCGAAAGCGCCTGGCCGGTGAAGGTCGACGCCAACGGCCTGGAGAACGCCATCCTCAACCTCGCCGTCAACGCCCGCGACGCGATCGAGGGAGACGGCGAGATCGTGATCGCCATCGACAACGCGCCGCTCGCCGAGGGCGAGGTCGGCCAGCTGCCCGCCGGCGACTATGTGCGGATCAGCGTCGCCGATACAGGCCACGGCATGGCGCCCGAGCTGATCGAGCGGGTGTTCGAGCCCTTCTTCACGACCAAGCCGGTTGGCAAGGGCACCGGCCTCGGCCTCAGCCAGATTTTCGGCTTCGCCCGCCAGTCCGGCGGCGACGTCGCCATCGCCAGCGAGGTCGGGCGGGGGACAACCGTCTCCATCTACCTGCCGCGCAGCGAAGCGGCCGCCGCCGCGGCGGCCGAGCCGGGCGGTCCACTGGCGACGGAGACACGGGCGGACCAGCCGGCGACCATCCTCGTCGTCGAGGACGATCCCCGCGTCAGCCGCTCGACGGTGGCGGCGCTGGAGGAGCTCGGCCACCGTCCCCTCCCCTGCGCCAGCGGCCGCGAGGCGCTCGACATTTTGGCGCGCGACGCGACGATCGAGCTGATCATCACCGACGTGATGATGCCGGAGATGACCGGGCCGGAACTGGTCCGCGAGGCGGCGGCGCTCTATCCCTGGATCGGCATCCTCTTCGTCACCGGCTATGTCGGCGAGGCGGGCGATGCGGAGGGACTGGCCGGCCACGACATCCTGCGCAAGCCCTTCACGGTCGCCGCGCTCGCCGCCGCGGTCGGCGCGGCGCTCGCCCACCGGGCTAGCGGATCGCCCCCCGCCGCAACAGCCGCGGCAGCAGAATGATCCCGGCGACGAGCGGCCAGCGCCGCTGCCACGGCTTCACCTCGATCCGCGTCCCGGCGTGGCGGTTGATCTTCCACGCAAGGTAATCGATGCCGTTGGCGAAGGTGAGGCTCGCCTTGAGCAGCCGCACCAGGGTCAGCGCCTTGCCGTTGCGCCGCAGCCGCCGCCAGCGCCGGCGCATCGCGTCGGGGGAGGCGAGGAGCGGCACCTCGCCGCCGGGCCCTACTCCCATCCTCTCCGCGATCTCGGCGAGGACCGGCAAGGTGAAGCGGCGATAGCGCGCCTCGTCCGCGGCGACGAGCGAGATGCCCTTGTCCTTGCGCTCGGCGCGCAGCTCGGCGCCGTAGGTGAGGGCGAAGCCGGCCTCCCAGATCCGCTCGGGCGGCGCTTCGCCGCCGAGCACCGGCAGCGTCATCTGGAACAGGGTGACCGGCGCCTCGGCCACCGCCGCCATCGCCGCCTCGCGCGCCGCCGCGTCGGCCGCCCAGACCAGGCGCGAGGGCTGAGCGAAGCGCGCCCAGACCGAGACCGTCGATGCCCGCGGGCTGCACTCGCGGGCGAAATCCGCCTCGCTCAGCACCGCATATTTGGCGGCGAGGCCGTCCTGCTCGAACGGGAAGACGTTGGGCGGGATCAGCCGGTTGGCGGTGGCCAGCCAGCGCTTCGCATACGCGTTCCGATAGTCGGAGACGATCAGGTAGAAATCGAGCATCAGCCCTTCGAGCTGCCGCTCGCGAAGGCACGAGCCGTAGAACAGCACCGCGCGCGCGGCGCGCGGGTAGCGGGCCGCGATCGCCGCCGCCATCGTGGCGACGCGCGGATCGACAGGCTCGGCGAGTTCGTCGGCGATCAGGTCCCTGAGGCGCTCCATCGCCCGCCCTCGTAGAGCGTTCCGGCGCGGGACGCACGGGGCCGGCACGTTTCACCGCATTTTCACCATCTTGCGCGGCGAGCCGAGGCTTGGCTAGGAACGGCCGCGTCCAACCTACGTTAAAAAGCCCATGTCCGATTCGGAAACGCGAAGCGAGCGCCGGGACCGCCAGACCCGGGAAGTCGAAGACAGCCAGCAAGAACTCCGCGTCAGCATCGAGAAGACCCAGCAATTGCTCGACCAGTCAGACGCGATGCTGAGACGCCACCGCCAGGAATGCGACGACGCCGGCGATTGAGCCGGGGGATCAGCCGAGCAGGGTGCTGAGCACGTCCGGGTGGAAGCCCCACCCGAGGAAGCCGCACAGGCCCATGAAAATGCCGAACCCGCCGATCGCCCAGGATCCGACAAGCAGCCAGAAGCTCTCGGCCAGCGCCGACACCGCGGCCATCGAGATGGCGGTGGCGATGAAGGCCTCGCTGGCGTCGAACTGGTCGTCGTGGACGTTGAGCGCGTCGTAGCTGTCGGCGAAGCCCTGCGCCCTCTTTGCGAGGGCGGGCGCCTCGCCTTTGTACTTGGCGATGTCCTTGTCGAGCCGCTGCATCGCCGCCTGCGCCTCGGCGGACGGCTTCGCGCCGGCGATGATGGCGATCTCGCTGCGCGCCGTCTCGGCGACGTGGAGCTTGGTCTTGGTCGCCTGATATTCGCCCCAATGGTCGACGGAATCGGCCTTCGCCTGGCTCATCGCCTGGACGATGTTGCCGTCCTTGATGTTGCACACCCCGGTGAACACCGAGAGCACGACCACCGTCACTGCGACCATCCGGTTGAGGCGCTTGTCCTTGGCTTCGGCGCTGACTTCGACTTCCATTCCACTCTCCCCGCGTGAACCCTGCGGAGCAGAGATAGGCGCTCAGGCGGCCGGCGCGAAGAGGCGAAGGAAGGCGACGGGGCCGGTCCGCCGCAGGACGATCGGCCGGCTGCGGCTCGCCTCGAAGATCTCGCCGTCGAGGATCACGCTCGAATGCTCGGCCTCGATGCGGATCTCGTCGCTCCGCTCGACATGGACGCCGCCGAAGCGCGCCTTTCCGAGTCGGCCGAACAGGCTGCCGAAGATGACGCGCAACACCGCCGCCGGGCGGCGCTCGACGGCGATGAGCTGCAGCGCGCCCGCCCGCTCGCGCCCTCCGCCCGGCATGGCGCCGTGGAGGATCAGCCGCTCGAGCGTCGTCACGACGAGGACGGCGTAGCGCCCCTGGAGGCGCCCACGCCGGACACCCGAGACCTCTACGGGATTGGGCTTCTTGGGAAAGAGGCCGCTGCCGACGCCGAGCAGGATCGAGACGAGCGCCGCGACGAAGGTGAGGAAATGGCTGACCCCGTTGGGCAGGCCGAGCGGATAAATGTGGTGGCGGCAGTAGAGCATGATGTCGGCAAGCCCGGCGCCGCCGAGGAACATGCCGAGCACCGTCCGTCCCTTCCCGGTGCCGTCGGACAGCGCGATCAGCTCGCGCTCGACGATGTGGCGGTCGAGATCGGAGCGGGCGATGGCGAGGACGCGCTCCAGCGTCTCCAGCGGATCGCCGTTGGCGCCGAGGTCGAAGGCGATGAGGTTGGTCTTGCCGTTCGGCAGCACCGCGACCGGCGGCGGATCGTCCCCGAAATGGCCGCCATTGTGGATTTCGGTCAGCGCCGCCTGGACGGTGCCGTCGCCGCCGTTGATGACGAGGACGCGCGGCTTGACCCGAGCGATGCGGCGCAGCGCGGTGCCGATCTGGTCGACTCGCTCCACCTCGTAGTGGAAAATGTCGCGCTGCTCCGCGCAGAAGGCGCGAATCTGGGGAAGCAAGGCGCGGTTGCCGCTTGCCGTCGGGTTGGACAGCAAGGCGACGCGGGCGATCGGCGGCGGGCACGCGGCCGGCGCGGCGGCGGCGTCAGTGCCCGGCTCAACCAGCATTCGGCGCGTCCTTTCCTCGATTCTCCCGCGCGGCACGCGAAAGCTCCAACGACACCCTCCCGCCCCTCCTCTGGCGCAGGGTTGCGGCCAAATTAGGGCCGCGCGCGTCAAGTTTCGCGATTTTCTAGGAGGTTCGTTCGGCGAAGCGGCGCATCGCCGCCCACAACGCGTCGACGTCGGCGGCCTCGGTGCCCGGCGCGCCGATCGAGATCCGCACCATCCAGCCGTCCTCGATCCGGGCGGGGGTGACGTAGGCGAGGCCGGAGCGGTTGAGGGCCTCGGCCCAGGCGAGGCTGTGGGCGTCGAGCGCGTCTCCCGAAAGACCGTCGGGCAGGTGGCGGACGCAGACCGTCTGGAGCGGAACGGGCGCCACGACCCGCCAGCCGGGGGCCGCCGCCACCGTCTCCGCGAGGGCGCGGGCATTGGCGATGTCGCGGCGGAGGCGCGCCTGCAGGCCGCAGACGCCCTGCTCGCGGATCAGGAACCAGAGCTTGAGGGCGCGGAAGCGGCGGCCGAGCGGGATGCCGGTGTCGCGCAGGTTGCGGACCTCGCCGTCGACCGCGGAGCGCAGGTAGCTGGGATTGGTCGACATGACGCGCAGCAGATGCGGCTCGTCGCGCACGTAGTAGAGCGAGCAGTCGAACGGCGCGCCGAGCCATTTGTGGGCGTTGACGACGAGGCTGTCGGCGCCCTCGACGCCGTCGAACATCCAGCGGCATTCGGGAAGGATCATTGCGCTCCCGGCCATCGCCGCGTCGACGTGGAGCCAGAGGCCCTCGCGCGCGGCGATCTCGGCGATCGGCGCCAGGGGATCGATCGAGGTGGTGGCGGTGCCGCCGACGGCGGCGACGATCGCGCAGGGGATGCGACCGGCCGCGCGGTCCTCCGCGACGGCGGCGGCGAGCGCGTCGGGGCGCATCGCCCGCGTCTCTTCGAGGGGGATCAGGCGAAGGTTGGCGCGGCCGAAGCCGGCGAGGAGCGCCCCTTTCTCGACCGAGGAGTGGCTGCCGGCCGACGTGTAGACGACGAGCGGCGCCGCCTCGGCCTGGAGGCCGCCGCGGGCGAGGCAATAGGCGGTCGTGCGTTCGCGGGCCGAGAGGAGGGCGACGAGGGTGGCGGTAGAGGCGGTGTCGTGGATCACCCCTGTCCAGGCGTCCGACAGGGCGGCCATCTGGCGGAACCAGTCGGTGACCACCTCCTCGATCTCGGTGAGCGCGGGGGCGGCCTGCCAGGAGAGGCCGAGGACGCCGAGGCCGGTGGAGGCGAGATCGCCGAGCACCCCTGCCGGCAGGGCATTGGCCGGGAAGTAGCCGAAGAAGCGGGGATGCTGCCACCAGGTGAGGTTCGGCGCCACCACACGGTCGAGGTCGGCGAGGACGGCGTCGAACGGCTCCGGCTGTTCCGGCGGGGAACCGGGCAGCATGTCCCGGACGGCGCCCGGCCGGGTCGGCGGCTGGACCGGGAGGCCCGGCAGGCGCTGCTGGTGGTCGGCGAGCCAGTCGATGAGGGCGTGGCCCCAGCGGCGGAACTCCTCCGGGCTCACCGGCCGGCGAGCTCGCCGAGCGCGTCGAGCAGCGCGTCGACCTCCTGGGCGTTGCTGTAGTGGCAGAGGCCGACGCGCACGAGGCCGCCGCTCGCATCGAGGCCGAGCCGGGCGACCGGCTCGACGGCGTAGAAGCTGCCCGACCAGGCGAAGATGTTGCGGGCCGCGAGATGGGCGGCGACGGCGTCGGGGCGATGGCCGGCGAGGGTGAAGCCGAAGGTCGGCACGCGCCCGTCCATCGTCGGCGGTCCGTAGAGCTTCAGGCCCGGAACGGCGCGCAAGCCCGCGAGGAGCCCGTCGCCGATCTCCCGCTCGTAGCGGGTGCAGCCTTCCATCGCGGCGACGAGGGCGGCGCGGCGGCTGTTCGGCGCGTCGGGCGCGATCAGGCGGCCGAGCCATTCGAGATAGTCGACCGTGCCGATGATGCCGGCCTGCCCCTCGAACGACTGGGTGCCGGTCTCGAAGCGGTGGGCCGGCGGGTCGATCGAAGCGGGGCGGACCTTGTAGGCCTCGAGCCCGGCCGCGACTTCCGGCCGCGCCCAGAGGATCCCCTGGTGGGGGCCGAAGAATTTGTACGGGCTGCAGGCGAGGAAGTCGCAGCCGAGCGCGCGCACGTCGGTCGGCACGTGGGGGACCGACTGGACGGCGTCCACATAGACGAGGGCGTCGCTGTGGGCGCGGACGATGCCGACGGCGGCGGCGACGTCGTTCAGCGTGCCGAGCGCGTTGCTGGCGCCGCCGAGCGCGACGAGGCGGGTGCGGGGCGAGAGGAGGCCCGGCAGGTCGTCGAGGCGCAGGGTGCCGGCCTCGGGATCGATGTCGAGCCAGCGCACGGCGGCGCCGCTGTCGCGGGCGGCGAGCAGCCAGGGGGCCACGTTGGCGTCGTGATCGAGGCGGGTGACGATCACTTCGTCGCCGGGCTGCCAGGTGCGGGCGAGGGCGCGGGACACCGACAGGGTGAGCGTCGTCATGTTGGGGCCGAAGGCGATGTCGCCGTGGTCGCCGCCGAGGAGGTCGGCCGCCGCGGCGTGGGCGGCCTCGGAGAGCGCGTCGGTCTCGACCGAGGTGGCGAACGCGCCGCCGCTGTTGGCGCTGCCCTCCTCGAGATGGCGGGCGATGGCGGCGATGGCGGGGCGGCAGGCCTGGGTGCCGCCCGGCGCGTCGAAATAGATGCGGGGGCGCCCGCCGTCGCTGCGGGCGAGGGCGGGGAATTGGGCGCGGACCTGGTCGATCGGAAAGCTCGTCATGGCCCCGCCCTACCCCTCCGCCGCTTGTTTGCAACGGCCTTTGCGGCGATAGGCCCGGCCATGACGAAGGCGATTGTCGCCGCCCTCCAGATCGGCTCGGACCCCGCGGGCACCGCAGCGACGCTGGGGCGCATCCTGGCGTTCGAGGCGGAGATCGCCGCCTCGGGGGCGACGCTCGTCGTGCTGCCGGAGGCGATCCTCGGCGGCTATCCCAAAGGCGAGGCGTTCGGCACCCGCCTCGGCTACCGGACCGACGCCGGCCGCGACGCCTTCGCGCGCTATTTTGCGCAGGCGGTCGAGCTGGACGGGCCGGAGGTGGCGGCGCTCGCCGGCCTCGCCGCGCGGACCGGCGCGTGGATCGTCGCCGGCGTCATCGAGCGGGCCGGATCGACGCTCTACTGCACCGCGGTCTTCCTCGATCCGGAGCGCGGCCTCGTCGCCACGCATCGCAAGCTGATGCCGACCGGCACCGAGCGGCTGGTCTGGGGGATGGGCGACGGCTCGACCATGCCGGTCGTCGACACGCCGGCCGGCAAGGCGGGCGCGGCGATCTGCTGGGAAAATTACATGCCGCTGTTCCGCACCGCGATGTACGCGAAGGGAGTCGCGCTCTGGTGCGCCCCGACCGTCGACGAGCGCGACGTGTGGCGCAGCGCCATGCGCCACATCGCCCATGAAGGCCGCTGCTTCGTGGTGAGCGCATGCCAGGTCATGCCCTCGCCGGCCGAGGCGGGGCGGGAGGTGGAGGACTGGCCGCCCGACCGCCCGCTGATCCGCGGCGGCTCGATGATCGTCGGACCATTGGGCGACGTGCTGGCGGGGCCGCTGGAGGGCGAAACCGGCCTGGTCGTCGCAGAGATCGACCCGGAGGACATCGTCCGGGCCCGCTACGATTTCGATCCGGTCGGCCATTATGCGCGGCCGGACCTTTTCCGGCTGATGGTGGACGAGGCGCCTCGGCATGCGGTCGAGCCCGGGGAATGAGGCTGATCGCGCTCAGGGCCAATCACGTCACTGGCTAACCCGTTCTCGTTTGTTCTTGACTTTTCGTCAATGTTCCTCTATTGTCCAACCGACTCGAGTGGCTCTTTGACATTGTCGAGCAAATGCGTGCGGCGGCCCGGTCCGGCGCGCGTTCCGCCCTCCCGGCGACCCGCCCGGCGAGGAGGAGTGGCGCGCGCCGGATCGCGACCGGCGGGCGGTGGAGGAGGCGCGGCGCGCGTCAAGCCTTGTCGTTCGCGGTGAGCGCGACTCCTCCCGTCATGCTGAACGTGGTTCAGCATCCAGGTGGGAAGCGGCAGGGCGCGTGGAGAGCTGGACCCTGATACAAGTTCAGGGTGACGGCAGTCCGGGATGACCGGTCCGGGTCCATCCCGATGCGATCAGGCGCTACCCCGCCGGCTTCGTCGCCGTCACCAGATAATCGAGCGACTTGTCATCGGAGAGGTGGAAGCCGCGCGCCGGGCCCCAGGCGAGGCCGTGGCAATCCTCCACGACGAGGCCGGCGTCCGCGAGGAGGGCGATGAGCTCCTCGGGGGGCAGGAACTTCTCCCAATCGTGGGTGCCGCGAGGGATGCGGCCGGTGCCTTCGCCGACGAGGATCAGGAGGAGGCGCGAGCGGGCGGTGCGGTTGGGAGTCGAGAGTATGAGGAGGCCGCCGGGCCTCAGCGCGGCGGCGAGGCCGTGGAGGAAGGCGCGCGGATCGGCGACATGCTCGACCACTTCCAGGGAAGTGACGAGGTCGTAGGCCGCGGGCTCGAGCGCCTCGACGCTGCCCACCTTGTAGTCGATCGCCAGCCCCTGCCCCAGCGCGTGCTCGCGGGCGGCGGCGACGTTCTCCGGCGCGGCGTCGAGCCCGGTTACCTCGGCGCCGAGACGGGCGAGCGGCTCGGCGAGGAGGCCGGCGCCGCAGCCGACGTCGGCGGCGCGGCGGCCGGCAAGCGGCCTCAGCGCGCATTCGTCGAGGCTCCAATGCTGGTCGATCCGATCGCGTATGTAGGCGAGGCGCACCGGGTTGAGCTTGTGCAGCATCGCCGAGGAGCCCTTGGGATCCCACCAGTCGGCGGCCATGCGGCCGAAATGCGCGGCCTCCCTCGGGTCGATCGTGCCGGTTGCCGTGCTCATCGCCTCCACCTATCAGGGCCCGCTTTCCCGCCCAACGCAAAAGCGCCGCCGATGGACCATTTCGAGATGCACGACGGCGTCCTCCACGCCGAGGACGTGCCGCTTCCCGCCATCGCCGAGGCGGTCGGGACTCCGGTCTACGTCTATTCGAGCGCGACTTTGGTGCGGCACGCGCGGGTACTGCGCGAGGCGCTGCACGGGCTCGGCGATCCGCTCATCGCCTATGCGGTGAAGGCGAACCCCAATGCGGCGGTGCTGGCGACGCTGGCGCGCGAGGGGCTGGGCGCCGACGTCGTCTCGGGCGGCGAATATCGCCGCGCGGTGGCGGCGGGGGTGGATCCGGCGAAGATCGTCTTCTCCGGCGTCGGCAAGACCGCCGAGGAGATGCGCCTCGCGCTCGCCGGCGGGCTGTTCCAGTTCAACCTCGAGTCCGTCTCGGAGGCGGAGCTGCTTTCGGAAGTGGCCTCGGAGATGGAGCGCGAGGCGCCGGTCGCGTTCCGGGTCAACCCCGACGTCGCGGCGGGGACCCATGCCAAGATCACCACCGGCACCGCCGACAACAAGTTCGGCATCCCGATCGGCGAGGCGCCGGACGCCTATGCCCGGCTCGCGGCGCTGCCGGGCCTCAAGGTGCAGGGCGTCGCCGTCCATATCGGCAGCCAGCTGACCAGCCTCGACCCGCTCGAGGCGGCGTTCCGCAAGGTGGGCACGCTGATCGACGCGCTGCGCCGCGCCGGCCATCCGATCGCCGTCGCCGACCTCGGCGGCGGGCTCGGCGTTCCCTACGATCCGGCGCACGCGCCGCCGCCTTCGCCCGCCGCCTATGGCGACATGGTGCGGCGCGTGGCGTCCGGCTGGGGCGTCAGGCTGGTGTTCGAGCCGGGGCGGCTGATCGCCGGCAATGCGGGCGTGCTGCTGACCCGGGTCATCCGGGTGAAGCCGGGCGTCAACCACCCCTTCCTCGTCGTCGACGCCGCGATGAACGACCTGATGCGCCCCGCTTTGTACGACGCCTGGCACCGGATCGAGGCGGTGGCGCCGCATGGCGGGCGCATGACCGCCAACGTGGTCGGCCCGGTCTGCGAGACGGGGGACACCTTCGCGATGGGCCGCGAGATGGACGCGGCCGAAGCTGGCGACCTCGTCGTCTTCCGCACCGCTGGCGCCTATGCCGCCGCCATGTCGAGCACCTACAACAGCCGCCCGCTGACGCCCGAAGTGATGGTGAACGGCGCACAGTGGGCCGTCGTCCGCCCTCGCATCGACATCGACCGCCTGATCGCGGCCGACCGGGTGCCGGAGTGGCTCGGCTGAGCTTGCGGAAAGCCGTCGTTCGCGTTATAACATCGGTATGAACGCGCTTAAAATCCAGAAGATCGGCAACTCTGCCGGGGTAATCCTCCCCAAGGAACTGCTCGCCCATCTGCACGCCGAGATTGGCCAGACTGTCGCCGTGACCAAGACCGCGAACGGGATCGAGCTTCGCGCCCCCGACGACGATTTCGAAGAGCAGATGCAGGCGGCCCGCGAAGTGATGGCCCGCCGCCGCCGGGCCCTTCGGGAGCTGGCAAAGTAGCGCATGGTCTTCGCGTGGCGCTGGGTCTCGGTAGACGTCGCGATTGCGGCGCACGCGGAGCAGCTCGCCGAGCATGGCGGCGGCGAAGGGATACGCGATGAGGGAGCGCTCCAAAGCGCTATGGCGCGCCCGCAGAACGCGGACGCCTGCGGCTCTCCCGACGGGGCGGCGCTCGCCGCTGCATATGCGTATGGAATAGCGCGCAATCATCCGTTCGTGGATGGCAACAAGCGCACTGCCGCAGTGGTGAGCGAAACGTTCCTCGTCCTGAACGGCTATCGACTGGGGGCAACCGACGCCGAACTCGTGGTGGCCTTTCTGGCCCTCGCCGCCGGCGAGCTGAGCGAGGAGGAGATGGCGGACTGGTTCCGCCAGCGTCTGGCGCGCTTGCCTTGACGGCGGGGGCTCCGTAACGCCGCGCGCAATGGCGCGGATCGTGATGAAGTTCGGCGGGACCTCGATGGCGGGCATCGAGCGGATCCGGCACGTCGCGGGGCTGGTGAAGCGCGAGGCCGAGGCGGGGCACCAGGTCGCGGTCGTCGTCTCGGCGATGGCGGGGGAGACGGACCGGCTCATCCAGTTCTGCCGCGAGGCGTCGTCGGTCTACGATCCGCGCGAGTACGACGTCGTCGTCGCCTCGGGCGAGCAAGTGACGAGCGGGCTGCTCGCGATCACGCTGCAGGGGATGGGGCTGAACGCGCGCTCCTACATGGGCTGGCAGCTGCCGATCATGACGAGCGGCCATGCCGCGGCGCTGATCGAGGGGATCGACGCCAAGGTGCTGGAACGCGTGTTCAACGAGGGCGGGATCGCGGTCATTCCCGGCTTCCAGGGCGTGACGCCGGAAGGCGACGTGACGACCTTGGGGCGCGGCGGCTCCGACACGTCGGCGGTGGCGCTGGCGGCGGCGGTGAAGGCGGACCGCTGCGACATCTACACCGACGTCGACGGCGTCTACACGACCGATCCCAGGATCGTGCCGCGGGCGAGGAAGCTGCCGGCGGTGACCTACGAGGAGATGCTGGAGCTTGCCAGCGTCGGCGCGAAGGTGCTGCAGACGCGCTCGGTGGGCCTCGCCATGCGCGAGAAGGTGCCGGTGAGGGTCCTCTCCTCGTTCGAGGACCGGCCGGGGACATGGGTGGTCGGCGACGACCGCATCGGAGATTTCGACATGGAACGCCAGCTCATCACCGGCATCGCCTACGACAAGAACGAGGCGCGGATCACGCTGACCGGCGTGCCGAACAAGGCGGGCGCCGTCGCGGCCATCTTCGCGCCGCTCGCCGAGGGCGGGATCAACGTCGACATGATCGTCCAGTCGGTGCCGCGCGAGGGGCAGGAGAGCGACCTGACCTTCACCGTGCCGACCGCGTCGCTCGCCCACAGCCGCGCCATCCTCGAGGAGCGGCAGGCGGCGATCGGGTTCAAGGAGATCCTCACCGACGTCAATGTCGTCAAGGTGAGCGCGGTGGGCGTCGGCATGCGCTCGAACGCCGGCATCGCCGCGCAGATGTTCGAGGCGCTGGCCGAACGCGGCATCAACATCCTTGCGATCAGCACATCCGAGATCAAGGTCTCGGTGCTCATCCCGGAGGAATATACCGAGCTCGCCGTGCGGGTGCTTCACACCTCCTACGGCCTCGACGCGGAGGAGACGGCATGAGCCGCAACGACATCGACCGCCACGCCGCCGACCTCGGCCCCGATCCGGCGGGGGCAGGCGGCGACACGATCGGCCACGACCGCCTGCACCGCCTGATGCAGCGGGGGAGCGACTTCCTCGGTTGCGAGACGGCGATCCTGGGCGGGGCGATGAGCTGGATATCGGAGCGGCACCTCGTCGCGGCGCTGTCCAACGCCGGCGCGTTCGGGGTGATCGCCTGCGGCGCGATGACGCCGGAGCTGCTCGACACCGAGATCGCGGAGACCAAGACGCGGACCGAGCGGCCGTTCGGCGTCAACCTCATCACCATGCACCCGCAATTGTCCGAGCTGATCGACGTCTGCGCGCGCCACGGCGTCGGCCACGTTGTGCTGGCGGGCGGGCTGCCGCCGCCCGGCTCCATCGAGCGGATCAAGGGAAGCGGCGCCAAGCTCATCTGCTTCGCCCCGGCGCTGGCGCTGGCCAAGAAGCTGATCCGCTCGGGCGTCGACGCGCTCGTCATCGAGGGGATGGAGGCGGGCGGCCATATCGGGCCGGTCTCGACCTCTGTGCTAGCCCAGGAAATCCTGCCGCCGCTCGCCGGGGAGGTACCGATCTTCGTCGCCGGCGGGATCGGCCATGGCGGGCTGATCGCCGGCTATCTGGAGATGGGCGCGGCGGGGGTGCAGCTCGGCACGCGCTTCGTCTGCGCCAGCGAATGCATCGCCCACCCGAACTTCAAGAAGGCCTTCATCCGCGCCTCGGCGCGCGATGCGATCACCAGCGTGCAGATCGACCCGCGGCTGCCGGTGATCCCGGTCCGCGCACTCAAGAACCGCGAGATGGAAAGCTTCGCCGCCAAGCAGCGCGAGGTCGCGCAATTGCTCGACGAGGAGAAGGTCGAGATGGCCGAGGCGCAGCTCCAGATCGAGCATTATTGGGCCGGGGCGCTGCGCCGCGCCGTCATCGAGGGCGATGTCGAGACCGGATCGGTGATGGCCGGCCAGTCGGTCGGCATGGTCAAGGAGGAGGCGCCGGTCGCGGCGATCCTGAAGCAACTCACCGACGAGGCCGCCCACGCGCTGGAGCGGCGCTCCGCGCACGCCTGAGGGAGAGGACGAGATGAACATGCTGGACCGCCGCGCTTTCTTGCAGACGGGCGCCGCGTCAGCGGCGGCGCTGGCCCTTCCCTACCCGCTCGGCGCCCAGCCGGCGCCGGGGCGCTCGCCCGAGCTGGCGCGGCTGTTCGACCAGCTCTTCCAGGAGCAGCTTCGCGCGCGGCCGGAAGGGGCCACCCAGCTCGGGCTCGACAAGGGCGCGAACGCGGACCTGCGGGCGAAGCTCACCGACGAGAGCCCGGCGGGGCGCGCGGCGGCCAGGGCGCAGACGCAGGACCAGCTGAGGCGGCTGCTGGCGATCGATCCCAGGACGCTGTCGCAGGCCGACCGGGTCGATTGGGAGACGGTGGTCTATACGCGCCGCTCGTCGGCCGAAGTGCAGAAGTTCGACTTCGGCGGCTTCGGCTACGGGCCCTCGCCTTATGTCGTCAGCCAGCTGACCGGCGCCTACCAGTCGGTGCCGGACTTCCTCGACACCAAGCATCCGATCGAGACGCGCGCCGACGCCGAGGCCTTCCTGGCGCGGCTCTCGGCCTTCGCCGACCAGCTCGACGCCGAGACGGCGCAGATGCGGCACGACGCCGGCCTCGGCGTGATCGCACCCGACTTCATCCTCGACACCGCGCTCGACCAGATGGTGAAGACCCGGGTGCCGGCCGCCGACGCGACTGCGGTCCGCTCGATCGCCCGGCGCGCGGCGGCCAAGGGGCTGGGCGACGGCTATGCGCGGGATGCGGCGCGGCTGTGGGACGGCAAGGTGCTGCCGGCGCTCGACCGGCAGATCGCGCTGGCCAGGGAGCTGCGCGCGCGGGCGGCGCACGACGCGGGGATCTGGCGGTTCCGCGAAGGCCCCGCTTTCTACGAAGTGGCGCTGCACAACACGACGACGACGCGGCTCAGTCCCGCCGAGGTGCACGCCTTCGGGCTCGACCAGGCGCGGGCGATCTCGGCGCGGCTCGATGCGCTCTTGAAGGCGCAGGGGATGAGCCGCGGCACGGTCGGCGATCGGATGGCGGCGCTCTACAAGGATCCGCGCCAGCTCTACCCCAACACCGACGCGGGCAAGGCGCAGGCGATCACTTATTGCAACCAGCGCCTCGCCGCGATCCGCGGGCGGCTGCCGACCATGTTCAGCCGCATGCCGCCCTATCAGTTCGAGGTGCGGCGCGTGCCGGTGCAGACGGAGGCGGGCGCCGCTTCGGCCTTCTCGCAGGCGCCCGCGATCGACGGCTCGCGCCCCGGCCTAGTCTATTTCAACCTCCACGACAGTGCCGAGTGGCCGAAATTCTGCCTGGCGACGACGGTCTACCACGAGGGGCTGCCCGGCCATCAGTTCGAGGGCGGGCTGGCGCTGTCCAACCAGGGGCTGCCGATGATCCGCAAGGTCGGCGGCTTCTCCGGCTATGGCGAGGGCTGGGCGCTCTACGCCGAGCAGCTCGCCGACGAGATGGGGATGTACGACGACGACCCGCTCGGGCGGCTCGGTTACCTCAAGTTCCAGCTGTTCCGCGCCAACCGCTGCGTCGTCGACACCGGCATCCACCATCTGCGCTGGAGCCGCGAGCAGGCGATCCGCTATTTCGTGGAGCAGGACGGCGAGGCCCCGGGCTTCGCGACGCGCGAGGTCGAGCGCTATTGCTCGACGCCCGGCCAGGCGTGCAGCTACAAGCTCGGCCACTCGGTGTTCGTGCGGCTGCGCGACAAGGCGAAAGCGGCGATGGGCCCGCGCTTCGACATCAAGGCCTTTCACGACGCCGTGCTCGGCATCGGCCGGGTGCCGCTCGACATCCTCGAGGCCGAGGGAAACCGCTGGATCGCGGCGCAGCGCGCCTGACCCGTTTACCGACTTAATGCGGTAGGACGCGGAACCCGTCCCCCCGCCGCCCGTTACGATTGCTCACAATCGCTCCTCCTGGCGGGGAGGCTGGAGCGCGAGCGGGCCAAGGGCAAAGATTTGACTTCCGACATCTCCAGCAAGGACGATTCGCGCTTCCGCCTGCTCGTCGACGCGGTCACCGACTATGCCATCTACATGCTCGACCCGACCGGGACGATTGTCAGCTGGAACCCGGGCGCCCAGCGCTTCAAGGGCTATGCCGAGCGCGAGATCCTGGGCGAGCATTTCTCGCGCTTCTACACCGAGGAGGACAAGGCGACCGACCTGCCGCGGCGGGCGCTGAGCACCGCGGCCGAAGCCGGCCGGTTCGAGGCCGAGGGGTGGCGGGTGCGCAAGGACGGCACCCGCTTCTGGGCCCATGTCATCATCGACGCGATCCGCGCGCCCACGGGCGAGCTGCTCGGCTTCGCCAAGATCACCCGCGACGTCAGCCAGCGCCACGAGGCGGAGCGTGCGCTGAGGGAAAGCGAGGAGCGCTTCCGCCTGCTCGTCGAGAGCGTCGCCGACTATGCCATCTACATGCTCGACCCCAACGGCATCATCTCGAGCTGGAACCTCGGCGCCCAGCGCTTCAAGGGCTACAGCCAGGACGAGATCCTGGGCCACCATTTCTCCCGCTTCTACACCGAGGAGGACAAGGCGACCGACCTTCCCCGCCGCGCCCTCGTCACCGCCGAGCGCGAGGGCAAGTTCGAGGCCGAGGGCTGGCGGGTGCGCAAGGACGGCACGCGCTTCTGGGCGCATGTCGTCATCGACGCGATCCGCGACGAGGACGGCCGGCTGCGCGGCTTCGCCAAGATCACCCGCGACCTTACCGAGCGGCGCGAGACGCAGCGCGCGCTGGAACAGGCGCGCGAGGCCTTCTTCCAGGCGCAGAAGATCGAGGCGGTCGGCCAGCTGACGGGCGGAGTCGCCCACGATTTCAACAATCTGCTGATGGCGATCCTCGGCAGCCTCGAGCTGGTCAGGAAGCGCGTCGCCGAGGATCCGCGCGTCACGCGCCTCATCGACAACGCCTACCAGGCGGCCCAGCGCGGCGCGTCGCTGACCCAGCGCATGCTCGCCTTCGCGCGCCGACAGGAGCTCAAGCTCGACGCCGTGCACATTCCGGACCTGGTGCGCGGCATGGCGGACCTGCTCGACCGCTCGCTCGGCCCGACCGTCTCGATCGACACGCGCTTTCCCCTGTCGATCAGCCCCGTCCTCGCCGACGCCAACCAGCTCGAGCTCGCCATCCTCAACCTGTCGATGAATGCCCGCGATGCGATGACCGACGGCGGATCGATCACCATCTCCGCGCGCGAGGAGACGGTTGGCGAAGGCCATCCGACCGGCCTCGCGCCCGGCCCCTATGTGGTCGTCTGCGTCGCCGACGACGGCGAGGGCATGGACGCCGACACGCTGTCGCGGGCGACGGAGCCCTTCTTCACGACCAAGGGCGTCGGCAAGGGCACCGGCCTCGGCCTGTCGATGGTGGAAGGCCTCGCCGGCCAGTCGGGCGGCAAGCTCACCATCGAAAGCGAGAAGGGCAAGGGCACCGAGATCAGCCTCTGGCTCCCCGTCGCCCAGGTCAACCGCGAGGCCGAGCGCACCTTCCGCCGCGCGCCGGCGGAGGAAGAACGGGCGGAGACGAAGCCGATCGCCATCCTCGCCGTCGACGACGACGCGCTCGTCCTCCTCAACACCGCGGCGATGCTCGAGGATCTCGGCCATGTCGTCCACCAGGCGTCCTCGGGCGCCGAGGCGCTGCTGCTGCTCGACAAGCACGAGGTCGACCTGCTGCTCACCGATTATGCGATGCCGCAGATGAACGGGCTGGAGCTGGTCGAGGCCGCGCGGGCGGCGCGGCCGGACCTTCCCGTCCTCCTCGCCACCGGATTCGCCGAGCTCGGCGACACCGCGGCGCCGCAATTCCAGCGCCTCGCCAAGCCCTTCACCCAGGAAGAGCTCGCCCGCGCCGTCGCGGCGGCGGTGGATCCCGAGCAGGCGAGCCGGGTGGTGCCGCTGCGCGCGCGCTGACGGCCGGGCCCAGATGCGCGGATGCCGCCGGCGCTCCCTACGCCGACGGCACCCCCCACATCGCGTCCCGGGCGAAAGGAACGCGGTTTAAGGCATGACCGGCATCGTACCGCCGGCAACGAATTGGGCGAGGAAGAGGATCGTCGTGACGACGAGAAGGCCGGTCATCCCGGTGGCGACGCGCAGGCTGTGCATGGTCTCCTCCTCTTCGCTCGAACCTCGTTGACCCAGCTTATGCGCCGGACACGGCCGTCCGCTCCACGGGAAGCCGCGGCAAATGTCCGTCGCGGCGGTCCCGGACGCGATTGGCGGGTGGCGGAGAGTTGACGAGAAGTACGGTTTTGTGCGCACATACGCGCGCCATGGCTACCGACCTCCATCCCGACCTGCATCCAGAGCGCAGCGACGCCGTCGCTCTCGCCGTGCGCGAGGAGCTGGCGCGCCGCCGGCTGTCGCGCCAGTGGCTCGCCGATTCGGCGCGAATCAGCCTGTCGACGCTGGAGAAGGCGCTGTCCGGCCGCCGCCCCTTCACCCTCGCCACCGTCGTGCGGATGGAGGAGGCCCTCGGCATCCACCTTCGAAACGGCAACGCGCCCGCCGCGTCCCAGGGCAGCCACGAATCGGGATTCGCGCCCGAGGAGATGGGCGCGTATGCGCGGCCCGCGGTCCGCTGGCTCGAAGGCGAATATCTGACGCTGCGCCCCTCGTTCAGCGAGCCCGACGCGCTCTACGCCTACCGCACCCTCATCGCCTGGGACGATGCCAAGGGCCACCTCGCCTTCAGCGAGACCAACCGCGTCGACGAGGATTTCGAGCAGAAGGGATTCGTCTCCTTCCCGCACCTCTCGGGCCACATCTACCTCGTCACCAGCAGCGCCGGCCAATATCGCGTCGCCCTGCTCAACCGTCCCTCGGGCGGCGGCGCGCTGAACGGCGTGCTCGCCACGCTCGTCGCCGGGCCGGGCGCCCAGCTGATCCCGGCGGCCACCCCGATCGCGCTCGTCCCGGCCGCCAAGTCCGCCGACCCGGAATATGGCATCGTCCGCGCCGGCAGCCGCTGCTACGGCGAGTTCCGCGCCTGCGTCGACCGCATCACGCAGCGCGAATACGCCCTCTTCCCGCGGTAGGGTTGTCCACATTCGCGGCCACTCCCTCTCCCCGGCGGGGAGAGGGTAGGGAGAGGGGGCACGGCGTCTTGTGCTCATCCTCGGCCGCCGAACCCCCTCACCCCGACCCTCTCCCCGCCGCGGGAGGGGGTACGACACAGCCAGGCCAGTAGAGACCGCCCATTCTTTCTGTTAGCGCTGGGGGAATGCCCACGCCCTCCGCCTCCTCCGCCCGCGAGATCCTGACGGGCCTGCACGAGGTGATGGCGTCGCGGCTCGGCGCGCAGGCCAAGCTCAACAAGGTGGTGAAGATCATCGCCGACGCGATGGCGAGCGAGGTCTGCTCCATCTACCTGCTGCGCGACGGGCTGCTCGAGCTGTTCGCGACCCTGGGTCTCAACCAGAGCGCCGTCCACGTCACCAAGCTGGCGCTCGGCGAGGGCCTGGTCGGCACGATCGCCAAGGACGTCGCGGTGCTGAACCTCGCCGAGGCGACCAGCCACCCCGAATTCGCCTACCGCCCGGAGACGGGCGAGGAGCTGTTCCACAGCTTCGCCGGCGTGCCGATCGTGCGGCGCGAGCGCGCGATCGGCGTGCTGTGCGTCCAGCATGCCGATCCGAGGGCCTACGACACGCTCGAGATCGAGGCGCTGCAGACGGTGGCGATGGTGCTGTCCGAGCTGATCGCCAATGCCGGCCTCGCCGACAAGGCGAGCGCCGCGGGGGACACCGCCCGCGACCAGGGCTCGGCGCGGCTCCAGGGCCTGCGCCTCGTCACCGGCATGGCGCGCGGCCTCGCCGTCTTCCACCAGCCGCGCATCCTCATCGAGCATACCGTCGCCGACGACACCGAGGCGGAGCGCGCCCGCGTCTATTCGGCCTTCCGCAAGATGCGCGAGCAGATCGACAACATGACGACGCTCGCCGAGTTCGGCAATGCGGGCGAGCATCACGAGGTGCTCGAGACCTACAAGATGTTCGCCTATGACGAGGGCTGGTCGCGGCGGATCAACGAGGCGATCGACAGCGGCCTCACCGCGGAAGCGGCCATCGAGCGGGTGCGCCAGCGCATGCAGCAGCGGATGCGCGAGATCGACGATCCCCTGCTGCGCGACCGCATGCACGACCTCGACGATCTGTCGAACCGCCTGTTGAGGATCGTCTCCGGCCGGCTCGGCACGGCGGCGCAGATGGGCCTTCAGGACGATGCCATCCTCATCGCCCGTAACCTCGGCCCCGCCGAGCTGCTCGAGTACGATCGGCGCCGGCTCAAGGGCGTCATCCTCCAGGAGGGCTCGCTCACCGCCCACGTCACCATCGTCGCCCGCGCGATGGGGGTGCCGATGCTCGGCCGCGTCGGCGACGTCCGCCAGGTCATCTCGGAGGGCGACGAGGTGCTGCTCGACGGCGGCGACGCGGTCGCCTTCGTGCGGCCGACCCCCGCGGTCGAGGACGCCTTCAAGGCCAAGCTGGTCGTCACCCAGAAGCGCCGCGCCCAGCTCGCCGCGCTGCGCGACCTGCCGCCGGTGACGAAGGACGGCTGCCGCATCACGGTGATGATGAATGCGGGCCTGCGCGACGACGTCGCCGCGCTCGACGTCACCGGCGCCGACGGCATCGGCCTGTTCCGCACCGAATTCCAGTTCCTCGTCTCCGCCGCTCTCCCGCGCCGCGAGAGCCAGCAAAGGCTCTACAAGGCGGTGCTCGACGCCGCCGGCGACCGGCCGGTGACCTTCCGCACCGTCGACGTCGGCGGCGACAAGGCCCTGTCCTACATGGACACCACCGACGGCGAGATCGAGGAGAACCCGGCGATGGGCTGGCGGGCGCTGCGCCTCGCCCTCGACCGCGACGGCCTCATGAAGGCGCAGGCCCGCGCCCTGCTCGAAGCCGCCGCCGGGCGCGAGCTCGAGATCATGTTCCCGATGGTGTCCGAGCCCTGGGAGTTCGACGCCGCCCGCGACATCGTCGAGCAGCAGCGCCAGTTCCTCGCCGATCGCAAGAAGCTGCTGCCGACGAAGATCCGCTACGGCGCGATGCTCGAAGTGCCGGCGCTCGCCGAAACGCTCGACATGCTGCTCCCCAAGCTCGATTTCCTGTCGATCGGCACCAACGACCTCACCCAATTCCTGTTCGCCGCCGACCGCGCCAACCCCAAGCTCGCCGAGCGCTACGACTGGCTCTCCCCGGCGATCCTGCGCTTCCTGCGCCGCGTCGTGCGCCAGACCCAGGAAGCGGGCGTGCGGATCGGCATCTGCGGCGAGATGGGCGGGCGCACGCTGGAGGCGATGGCGCTGATCGGCATCGGCCTCGAGCGCTTTTCCATCACCCCTGTCGCCGTCGGCTCGATCAAGGCGATGATCCGCTCGCTCGACCGCTCGGCGGTGATCCCGGCGGTGGAGCAGATGCTCACCGAGCCCGTCGCCAGCATCCGCCCGGCGCTTACCCGATGGGCCGAAGCGAACGGCGTTGCGATAGGCTGAGGCGCGGACGTGGTGCGTTCGGTTGACAGGGGGATGCCCGTCAAGCGACATGGCCGCCCTCGACACGCTGCACAGGGCCGGGAACGATATTGATGGCGGATTTGCTTGGCGAGCAGGGGCACGGAAATCCGGTCGGCGAACGGCTCAAGGCCGCGCGCGAGGAGAAGGGCCTCAGCCTCGACGACGTCGCCCGCCAGACCCGCATCCCGATCCGCCACCTCGAGCATATCGAGAAGGGCGAATGGGACGCGCTGCCGGCCATCACCTATTCGGTCGGCTTCGCCCGCTCCTACGCCAATGCCGTCGGCCTCGACGGGCCCGCCGTGGGCGCGGAGCTGCGCGAGCAACTGGGCGGGGCGCGCAGCAACGTCGCCGGCCCCGCGGCCTATTACGAGCCCGCCGATCCGGCGCGGGTGCCGCCGCGCTCGATCGCCATCGTCGCGGCGATCATCGCCGTCCTGCTCGTCGCCGGCTACCTGTTCTGGCGCCACCAGGCCGTCGGCAACGCGCCCGACGCGGCGCAGATCGCCGATCGCCAGACGCCGGCCGACCAGCCGCAGGCGGGTCCGGCCCAGCCCCGGGCCGCTCCCGCCGCCCAGCCGCAGCCGCCGGCCGCGGCGGCCTCCGGCCCGGTCGTGCTGAGCGCCACGCAGGACGTGTGGATGCGGATCAGCGACGGCGCCAATCCCAAGGCCCTCTACATGGGGACGCTCAAGGCCGGGCAGCAATATCAGGTGCCGGCGAGCGCGCAGGCGCCGACGGTCCGCACGGGCCGCGCCGATGCCGTCACCGTCTCGGTCGGGGGCAAGGCGCTCGGCCCCCTCGGCCCCGCCAACAAGACCCTGTCCGTCAGCCTCAAGCCGGCCGACGTCGCGAGCCGGGCCTCCGGCGGCGCCGCGCCTGCGCCGAACGGACCCGCAGCCGCGCCCACCGGCGGGCGCTGAGGGCAAAAGACTCTTCATTCCAGCGCTTTGGCCATTTAGGCTCCGGCGCGGGAGATGAGCGGGGAATGAGGTTCATGCGTATCAAGCTTGTGGCGGCCTTGATGGCCGCGAGCATCGCCGTGCCGGCGGCCGCCCAGCGCGCGGAGACGCCGGAGAAGAGGCTCGACCGGATCGAGCAGCAACTGAAGGCGGTGCAGCGCAAGGTCTTCCCGGGCGGCGCGCCGCAGGAAGTGACGCCGGAGATCGTGCCGGGCACGCCGGCGGCGGCGCCGGGCGGAGTCCCCGCCACCGCGCCGATGGCCGACCTCACCGCCCGGATCGACGCGCTCGAGGCGCAGCTGCGCCAGCTCACCGGCCAGTCGGAGGAGAACGGCCACCGCCTCGCCCTCGCCGAGGAGGCGCTGAAGCAGCTCAGGGAGACGACGGCGACGCGGCTGGCGGCGATCGAGCAGGCCCAGGCCGCGGCTGCGCAGCAGGCACAGGCCGCGCCCGCGCCGCGCCTTCCCGAGGCGGTGCCGGAGGAAAAGCCCGCGCGCCGTGCCGCTTCCGCGTCGGCCGCGAAGAAGAAAGCCGCTCCGGCCGATCCCGAATGGGTCCCGGCGGCCGAAGCGGCGGCCGAGCCGTCCTCCGCGGCCGGCGCCACCGCCGAAGCCGCCTACAATGAGGGCTTCCACCTCTGGGAGCAGAAGAAATATCGCGAGGCGATCCCGAAGCTCCAGGCGGTGACTCGCAGCTGGCCGAACGACCGCTTCGCCAGCTGGGCCGGCAACCTCGTCGGCCGCGCCTATCTCGACGACGGCAACCCCGCTGCCGCGGCCAAGGCCCTGCTCGCCAATTACGAGGCGAACCCGAAGGGCGAGCGCGCCGCCGACAGCCTCTTCTTCCTCGGCCAGGCGCTGGTCGCGCTCAAGAAGCCCGCCGACGCCTGCAAGGCCTATGACGAGCTGAAGGACGTCTACGGGGCGACGATGCGCGACTGGCTGAAGCAGCGCCTCCCCGCCGCCCGCGCCGCCGCGCACTGCGGCTAGGTGCCCGATCTCTCCTGCCTGTGCGGCGCCGTGCGTCTCCGCCTGGCGAAGCGGCCGGACTTCATCCACGCCTGCAATTGCACCCTGTGCGCCAAGTCCGGCGCGCGCTGGGGCTATTTCCACCCCTCCGAGGTGACGGTCGAAGGCGAGACGCGCGGCTACACCCGCAGCGACCGGGAGGCGCCGAACGCCGAGATCCGGTTCTGCCCCACCTGCGGAACGACGACGCACTTCGTGCTGACGCGGGGCGCGGCGGCGAAGTTCGGCGACACGATGATGGGCGTCAACATGGGCCTGGCCGAGCCGGCGGACCTCGCCGGACTCGAACTCCGCTATCCCGACGGGCGCGCCTGGTCGGGCGAAGGCCCCTTCGGATACCTCCGCGAACCGCGGACTGTGTAAAGCCTGATTACAGGCACGTGCCTGTCACCGGGTGCAGGGGGGCCTCCGAAGTCGTTCGAGGCGCGGCCGTCGACGTCGTGCAATGGGCCGTCATCGGCAGTGACCCGCGGCCCTAGCGCCTCGCCGGCGGGCGGCCCGAATTCGAATTCTGGTCGAAGCGGAACCCGACCTGCCACCCGCATGCGGTAATCAAGTCTGTGACGAAGTGGCGCATCATCGGGAGCGAGGAGCGCACTGCCAGCGCCATGACCGCCTCCCTCGCGTCGAGACTGGCACAAGTCAGCCCGGGTGCCACGCGGTGAAACTCGCTAAGCGCGGTGAACGCCGCGTCCACCCGTGAAGGATCGGCGGCGCCCAGATCGTGAGCGACGAGTGGCAGTATGACGGCGGCGTCCGCCGTGAGAGTGGAGGCGAGCGTAATGCGCGGCGGTTCGGCGACGTAAAGCCTCGTATACAGGCGGTATCGCTCCGCGGGATCCGGAACCGACCGAAGATAGCCGCTCCAGTCCGCCGTAGATCTGGCATAAGTGAGGCTCGACGGGCTGGCGCACCCCGACAAGGCGAATGCCGCAAAAGTGATGATACGCTTTATCAGCAACCCTGTCCTTTCTGTATAACGTGACAGCGATACCATGTAGCCGCCGTCGCAGCCGCAGCCCTTCCCTGATCTTCGTAAATATTACTCCAGTACGGCCCAGCCTGGCTATATTCGTATGAGTAATGAGCCGGGTCTAGCAAATACTGATGAACATGCTCCAATTCGTGGTTTGCACTTGCGAAAGCGGCTAAGCTTCCGAGTATATTCGTGTTCGTTAAAAACATGACGTTGTTGAGGGTAACGTCGTCGCCTTTCCTCGGCGGGTCTCCCATGACGTTGCTCGGCCATACGGCAAACTCGGCGACGCGTGCCTCCTTTATCGTTTTCTCGTCAAATCCGTTCGCCCTCATCGCCTCCGCCTCGGCCTTTGTCAGCGGACGAGTACGATCGAAAACGAAGTCGAAAGCGTCAAGGTGCTTCCAGCCTTCATAGGCGATCGTCTGCCCGATCGCAAAACCGGCCATCTCACTGCTGCCGGCGTAGGCAGTCGGCCCCGGATCGTAATTTTTCCAGCGCTCGGCTTCCGAGGCTTGGCACGCGGCAATTTGCGCGGGAGTGGGCGGGCCGGTGAAAGTACAAGGTCCGGCGTCGAGCCCGGTGGAATCCGTCTTGTTGACCGGATCCGCCCGCCCATAGGCGTACCAGTTCATCCCGTCGCCATAGCCGATCGGATCCGACTGCAGGAACCGGCCCAGCGTCGGCGAATAGATGCGCGCCTTGTAATAAAACATGCCGAGTTCCGGCAGCCACGTTTGCCCGGTATACTGGAACCGGCCCGTGTTGCTGGAACGGGGGATGCCGTATTCGTCATACGTGTCGACGCTCGTGCCGGAACTGCTCCCGATCGCGACCACGCTGCCGCGCTCATCCGCGTGCAGAAATCGCCGGTCGGTGGTGCCCGAGCCCTCGTACCAGACCACCGGCTCGTCGGCGCCGGAGCCGTGGACATAGCGCCGCTGAAGGGTGTTGGAGCTGTTATACTCTGCGATCAGGGCTGTGCCGTCATAACCGAACCGCGTGGTCCCGGGCGTGCCCCCCGCCGTCTGATACAGCCGCATCATCGGATCGTAGCTGAGCGTGATGCCTCCGCTTACGCCCGTCAGGAGGTTCTCCGAGCTATAGCTGTAGGTGGTGCTCCCGGCCGAGGTCAGGTTTCCCTTGGTGTCGTAGGTCGGCGCGATCGAGCCGGATGCCGTATACTGGTTCAGTCCGTTCGCCGTGTAGCCGCGGTTGACGTTGTAGTGCCCCGTCCAGGCGTAGCTGTCGTTGGAACGCGTGTTGCCCGTGATCTGCCCCGCCGGATTGTAGCTGAACCCCAGAGTCTGGTCGTAGCTGGTCCCGCTGAGATCGTGGCCGAGGCTGGTGAGGCGCGAAACGCTGTCATAGCCATAGCTCGTGCTCGAGCCGTCGCCGAGCGTCAGCGACGTGCGCCGGCCGAGATCGTCATAGGCATATGTCGCCAGCACCCCCGCGCCGGAGGTCGCCCCATTCTCCCGGATTTTCTGGAGTTCGTCGGTCACAAGGTAATCCTGGTCGACGTAGAACGAGTCCGGATGCGTGATCCGCGTGCGCCGTCCCGCCAGGTCCCAGGTCGAGGTCACCGTTCCCTGCGGCCCGACCTGCGTCAGATTGCGGCCCAGAGCGTCGTAGGTGAACGACAGGGCATTGCCGCTCTGGCTCGCGCCTGTCTGGCGATCGAGCAGGTCGTACGTGTAGGTGACGTCCGGCTCCGTCCCAGGCAGATCCTTCGTCGTCAGCCGTCCGAGGGCGTCGTAGGTGAAGCCGATCGTCTCGTTGGCGCGGTTGCGGAAGCTCGCCACCGTCGCGGAGGTCTTCGTCCCGCCGGCGGTGGTCTCGTAGGTGAGTTGCTCGTAGTCCGAGCTGTTGCTGGTCCCGGACCCCTTCGTGCTCGAAGGATATTGCGTCTGCGAGAGACGGTCCTGGCCGTCATAGACATAGCTCGTCTTGTTGCCCTCGGCGTCCGTCACCGACGCGCGCTTGCCGTTGTTCGTGTAGGTGCTGGTCACCTCGTCCGCCTGGGTCCCCGTGACGCCATATCCGGACTGAACCAGCGTCACCTGACCGCCATTGTCGTACGTCGTCTTGGTAATCCGGTCGTTTCCGTAGGTGGTGGACGCCGTGCCGAGCGTACAGGCGTCGGACGGAAGCGAGCCGAAATAGGTCGGGTTCATCCGCTGCGCCGTGCACTGCACCCGCCCCAGGGCATCGTAGGTCGTCTGCGTCACCGCATAGGTCGTGCTGCCCGACACCAGCTTTTGAACGATCGGCCTGGCATTGGCATCGTAGGTGGTCTGAACCTCCTCCGAGGTGGAGAACGCCGCCCAATCCGTATCCGACTGGCTGTTCACGGTTCCGCGCTCGACCTTCGTCAGCAGGCCGTTTGTGTAGGTGTTGCGCACCGCGCGCGGCTTCATCGATCCGCTTCCGTCCGGATCGGGAGAGATTGTTCCGACAAGCCGAGCGCCCGAGTCGTACAGGTATCGCGTGGTATCCGCGCTGCCCGAGAGCGGACCGTCGACGGTGAGCAGGTTGCCGGCTGAGTCGTACGTCATCGTTCGCGTGGCCGTCAGCGTCCCCGCGCCGTCGCCCGAGGACACGCTCGTCACATTCCCGTTCGAATCGTAAGCGATCGTCGTCTTCACCTCGTCCGACGTGCCGACGCAGGACGGCGCAGTGCCCGTCTGGCACGCCGAGACCCCCGTCAGCTGATACTCGCCGTTGACGAGCGAGTAGGAATAGCGGGTCTGGGGCCGGTTCGCGCCTGTGGTCGGCGCCGGTGCGGTCACCGTCAGCAGGCCACCGTGCGTCGAATCGTAGGTATAGTCGGTGACCTGCCCGCGCGCGTCCGTCGTCGACGTGGGGCTGTTGCAGGTCAGGACGTTCGAGCAGCTCGACGGATAGCTGGCCGATGTGATGATCGGGCTAATCCCGGAACCGCTCTTCGCCACCTGCTGGATCTGCGTCACGTTTCCGCGGCCATCGAGCGTATAGTCGGTGTAATTGCCTTCGGGCTTGGTGACCCGCGTCAGGCGGCCGTAGCTGTCATAGGTAAAGCTGGTCGCGCGGCTGAGCGCATCGGTGACGGTGGTGGGCCGGCCCTTGGTGAGATCCGACACCGCCACCGTCGAGTGGCTGAGCGCATCGGTGACGGTCATGGTCGCCGTTGAGCCGCTGACGCTGCGGGAATAGCTCGTGGTGACGCCCTCGTTCGTGACGCTCGTCAGTATGCCGCTGCTATAGTTGATGGTCTTGGTATCGGCGCTCGCGCCGGGCCGGCGGATGCCGATGACCTTGCCGACGAGGTAGGTGAAGCGCCACGTCGCGCCGCCTCTGTCGGTCACGTCGACGACGCTCGAGGAGGGGTAGCTGTAGGTTACGCTGCCGGCGCTCGTCGTACCCTTGTAAAAATCCGCCGAGGAGCGTTTCCACCAGTTGATGCTGCCGGTGTAGGACGACGCCACGTAGGTAAAGTCTACGCGATAGCCGAAGCTGTTCGAGACCGAGCTCAGCCGAAAGATCGGGCTGCACGTCGTCGAGCAATTTTCATCGATTTCCCAGGTCAGGCTGACCGTCTTGCCGTTGGGGCTGGTGATGGACGACGGGAGCATCGTGCACTTGTTTTGCGACTCGCAGATCGTCCTTTCCCATCCCGGATTGGTCGCATCCAGGGGCACATCGAATGTGATGAGCGTCCCGTCGGCACGTCGATATTCGTAAGCGAACTCGTCGATGGCGGTCAGCGTCGCGCCGTTTGCAAGCGCCGGTGTCAGCGACGACAGCGAGGATCCGGTGAACTGCTCCATGCGGGAATCCGCCGCGACCTGCCCGACCGGCGTGCTACCGGTCTGGTCGACGTTGAGGCTGATATTCTCCCAGTCGCTCGTATAGTAGAAGGAGCCGTTCACGCGCATGAGCGGAAGCTTGGCCATGCCGGCGCCGACCGATCCTTCGAGGAACGACAGGACGTGATCGGCCGCGGTCAGGTCGACGCCGTTGGCATCGAGCGTTCGATAGGACGGAAGGCTCTGCGCGGACGCGGACCCGGCGCCCAGCGCACAATAAGCGGTGCCGGCGAGGAGGGCGCAGGCGAGGGCTCTCCCCCGCAGGGACGTTCTGTTCATCCACGGTCTCCGGATCGGAGGGAAAGAGCGCCCGCAGCCCTGCGGGCTTACGCAACTGCCGGAAAAGAGCGTTCCCACGTCCCTCCCCGGATCCGCAACTCCGCACCTCCTCGAAGCGATCAGGCCTGGTATTCCCGAGACCCGCGAGGACGGCATTGCGGTTTAGTCTTACGGGGGCGGCGAGCTGTTCGGCGAACCGGTGACGGTGACGTTCGATCGGTTGTCCGCCTTGTCGTGCGTGTATTCCGCCGTGACGCCGTTGTTCACGGTGCCGGTTCGTTCGACTTTGATCAGCCGACCGCGGGCGTCATACGTGTAGGTAATCGTCTCGCTCGCGGCGGCGGCGCTGGCGTAGGCGCAAGCAAGGGACGCACAGACCATGCTGCGGAAAAGGCGGGCACTGACCACGGCTCCCGACTCCTTGTTCTGAAGGAAAAATTATTGCCGCATTTGAGCAGTAGGTCAATGTCGCATGGAAAATTATTATGTCGTTTCTTATCAGCCATTAGAATGCGACTTGCGGAAGGCTGGGCGATCCTGCCCTGGCGTGCCTGACCTGGTTATCACTTTCCGCCGGCGGACGTTTGCCGTCCGCCCCGATCCCGCTACACCGGCGCGATGGGCGGGGTTCTCGATGGGGTGCGGATCGTCGAGCTGGCGGGATTGGCGCCGGCGCCATTCGCGGCGATGATGCTCGCCGACCATGGCGCCCATGTGGTCCGCATCGAGCGCGCGGGGGAGCCGCCGGCGATCCCGCCCGAGTTCGACATATTGCGCCGCGGCCGCGCCGAGATCCTGTCGCTCGACTTGAAGCGGCCCGAGGACGCGGAGCGGGTGCGGGCGCTGGCCGGCGAGGCGGACGGGCTTATCGAAGGCTTCCGCCCCGGCGCGATGGAGCGGCTGGGTCTGGGGCCGGACGTGCTCTGCGCCGACAATGCGCGGCTGGTCTACGGGCGGCTGACCGGCTGGGGCCAGACCGGGCCGCTGGCGGCGCGGGCCGGCCACGACATCGACTATATCGCTCTGTCGGGCGCGCTCTCGACCTACGGCCGCGCGGGGGCGGCGCCGACGCCGCCGGTCAACGCCGTCGCGGATTTCGGCGGCGGCGGCCTGCTGATGGCCTTCGGCATGGTCGCGGGCATCCTCGCCGCGCGGGCGACGGGCAAGGGGCGGGTCGTGGACTGCGCGATGGTCGACGGCGCGGCCCTGCTCTCCGCCCTCACCTTCTCGCTCCACGCCGCCGGCATGTGGTCGCCGGAGCGGGGCACCAACCTCCTCGACACCGGCCGCGCTTATTACGATTGCTACGAATGCGCCGACGGCAAGTGGGTGGCGGTCGGCGCGCTCGAGCCGCGCTTCTTCGCCATCCTCAAGGAAAAGCTCGAACTGTCCTGCGATCAGTCCGACCCTGGGCTGCGAGAGGAGCTCGAAACGACGTTCCGACGCCACGATCGCCAACATTGGTGTCGGTTGCTGGAGGATTCCGACGCCTGTTTCGCGTCGATTCTGGCGCTTTCCGAGGCGCCCGGGCACCCGCACAATGCGATGCGCGGCACCTTCGCCAACATCGGCGGCGTCGTCCAGCCTTCCCCCGCCCCACGCTTCTCGGAGCCCTCCGCATGAAGATCATCGGCAGCTACGTCAGCCCCTATGTGAGGAAGGTGCTCGCCTGCCTGCACCTCAAGGGCCTCGCCTACGAGATCGACCCGATCACCCCCTTCTTCGGCAACGAGGAGTTCGAGCGCCTCTCCCCGCTGCGGCGGATCCCGGTGCTGGTGCACGAGGGGCTGGTCCTCTCCGATTCGTCCGTCATCTGCGCCTGGCTCGACGAGGCATTTCCCGAGCGGCCTCTGCTGCCGGCTACGCCGGCCGAACGGGCGCGGGCGCGGTGGCTGGAGGAATATGCCGACACTAGGCTCGGCGACCTGTTCGTCTGGGGCCTCTTTTACCAGAAGTTCGTGCGGCCGATCGTCTGGGGCGAGCCGACCGACGAGGCGCGGGTGGCGCAAACCCTCCAGCAGGGACTGCCCCGGGAACTGGACTATCTGGAGGGGCAGCTTCCGGCCGAAGGCTTCCTCTTCGGCGAGGCAATCGGCCTTGCCGACATCGCCCTCGCCACCTTCTTCCGCAACGGCGCCTTTGTCGGCTTCCAGGTCGACGCGACGCGCTGGCCGCGGACCGCCGCCTTCGTGGCGCGGGCGCTCGCCGAACCCTGCTTCGCCGCCTTCTTTCCCTTCGAGCAGGCGCAGATCGCCACCGATCCGAAGGGCCGGCGCCAGGCGCTGCTGGCCGCCGGCGCGCCGCTCGCCGCGGAGACGCTCGGCACGCGCGAGCCCAGGCGCGGAGTCATGGTGCTGTAACAGAAGCGTCGCATTAGGAGCTTCTCGCCCGCGGCGCTCTCTGCCATGGAGCGACGACCCTCAACCGGGAGCCGACCCATTCGCCAAGTCGCGGCCTTGCCGTACCGGTCCAGCGGGAGCGCGATCGACGCGCCGGTCAGCATCCTCCTCGTCACGTCGCGCGAGACCAAGCGCTGGGTAATCCCGAAGGGAAATCCCGACAGCGGCCTCGCGGCGCATGCCGCCGCGGCGCTCGAGGCGGAGGAGGAGGCCGGCGTGCGCGGCGCCGTCTGCCCAACTCCGCTCGGCTCTTATCGCTACCGCAAGCGGCGGGCGAGCGGCGCGTCGGTGATGCTAGATGTCGAGGTCTTCCCGCTCGCCGTGCGGGAGGAGCTCGCGACCTGGAAGGAGGCGGACGAGCGGCAGCGACGGTGGTTTCCGCTTTCCGAAGCGGCCGACGCGGTCGAGGAGCCGGACCTTGCCGACCTCATTCGATCGTTCGGGCCGGTGGAATTCAACCGGGCGGCGAAGCGGGGCTTCGGCCTCGGCGCCATCGCCCAGAAATCGAAAGTGGGTCCGATGTTCGCCTGGTTCCAGAAACTGCTGCCGCGTACCGGCAACTTCTTCGAGCTGTTCGAACGCCACGCCGGCAGCATCTGCGCGGCGGCGAATGCGCTGTCCCGGCTGCTCGACGGCGGTGCTTCGATGCGTGAGAATATTCGCGAGATCCACGAGCGCGAGGGCGACGCCGACAACGTTATCCGCGAGGTTCTGACGACCGTCAGGCGCACCTTCCTGACCCCGTTCGACCGGGGTGCCATCACCAGCCTCATCGCGGCCATGGACGATGCGATCGACGAGATGCAGGCGGCGGCTTCCGCGATCGACCTCTACGAGCTTACCGATTTCGACCAAGAGATGAAGGATATGGCGGCGATCATCGTCGACGCCTCTCGCATCACGGCCGAGGCGCTTCCGCTGCTGCGCGACGTGGCCGCGAACGGAGCGCGTCTCCACGAACTTACCGAGCGGCTGGTCCGCATGGAGGGCCACGCGGACGAGATCCACGCCGCGGGTCTCAAAAAGGCCTTTCAGCGCTACGCCGAAACCGACACGCTGCGGTTCATCGTCGCGCGCGAGATCTACAAGCATCTCGAACGGATCACCGACTCGTTCGAGGACGTGGCCAACGAGATCGACGACATCGTCATCGACCACAGCTGAAGGCGGCCGGACATGCACGAGCTCGCCTTTCCGCTCCTCGTCGGGCTGATCGTCATCGCCTTGGCCTTCGACTTTCTGAACGGCCTCCACGATGCGGCGAACTCGATCGCGACCGTCGTGGCGACCCGGCTGCTCGGCCCGGTCCAGGCGGTGGCGTTCGCCGCCTTCTTCAACTTCGCCGCCTATTTCCTGACGCTCGCCTTCCCGAGCCTCCACGCCGTCGCCAACACGATCGGCAAGGGCCTGGTCGACAACATCACGCCGGCAGTCGTGTTCGGAGCGCTGGTCGGCGCGATGTTCTGGAACGTGGTGACGTGGCTGAAGGGCATTCCCTCCTCCTCGAGCCACGCGCTGATCGGCGGCCTGATCGGCTCGGGCGTCGCCCATACCGGCTTCACCGGCGTGCAGTGGACCGGCCTCAACAAGACGCTGATCGCCATCGTCGCCTCGCCGGTCCTCGGCATGATCCTGTCCATGGCGATCATGGCCGTTTCGAGCTGGGCGATGGTGCGCGCCTCCGCCCAGCGCGCGGAGCGGAGCTTCCGCGTCCTCCACCTGGCCTCGTCGGCCACCCTCTCGCTCACCCACGGCCTCAACGACGCGCAGAAGACGATGGGGATCATCACCGTGCTGCTTTATTCCACGGGCTGGCTGCACGGAAAATTCGAAGTGCCGCACTGGGTGGCGATCAGCTGCTACATCGCCATGGGCCTCGGCACGCTCACCGGCGGCTGGAAGATCATCGAGACGATGGGCGCGCGGATCACCAAGCTGTCGCAGCACCAGGGCTTCAGCGCCTCGCTGGGTGGGTCGGTGATGCTGTTCATCGCCTCGGCATTCGGCATTCCCGTCTCGACGACGCACACGATAACGGGGTGCGTCATCGGCGTCGGCGTCGCCCGCCGGGCGAGCGCCGTGCGGTGGGGAGTCGCGCAGAACGTCGTCGTCGCATGGTTGATCACGATACCGGCGTCGGCCGCCGTCGGCGCCCTGTTCTACTCTTTGACCCGCCTCTTCTGAGGCGCGGTCCCGGACGCCGCTGACGCCTAGCGCGTCGCGATCCAGCTCTTGACCTGCGGCGGCGGACCCGCGGCCGTCTCGACCCCGCCGGTCAGGCGGGCGATCACTTGCGAGAAGGTGCCTTCCACCGCGACCCGCTGCTCGCCGATGTAGATGTCGGTGAACGGTCCCGAGGCGGTGCGGACGTGCGAGACATGCTCCGGATTGATCGCGACCTCGCCCGGCTCCCCGCCTTTCCTGAACACGACCAGCTTCACCGCGACCTCGTCTCCTTCCGCCAGCTCCCTCCTAGCCGCGCAAGGCTGAACGGACCAGCGAGGATCGTGGTCAACGCGCCGTTAACGAAAGACTGCTTGACTCATTAACTTATTAGTTAAATAATACTCCGGTGAACAAGGTCTTCGAAGCCCTCGCCTCTACGCCGCGGCGCAAGATCCTCGCCTATCTGGCGGAGGTGGACCTGACGGCGGGGGAGATCGCGGCGCGCTTCGCCATGTCGAAGCCCGCCATCTCCAAGCACCTCCAGATCCTCGAAAATGCCGGCCTGGTGACGAGCGAGAAGCGCGGGCAGTTCGTCCATTACGCGCTGGTGCGCGAAAATCTCGTCAACACGCTGAACGGGTTCGTCCAGCACCTCTGCCCGGTCTCGACTCCGCTCAAGCGCGAAAGCGCGGCGCTGCGCGAGCGCCGGCAAGACCCCCCTCGGGACGAATAGGAGACGGGCCATGGAGCTGGTGCCGGGATCGCAGCGGATCGTCGCCGACGCCAGTTCCGACCCGGTGCGCGGCACCGTCCGCTGGGCGCCGGCCAAGTCGCTCTGGATCGGCGGCATGACGGCGGCGGCGCTGCTGCTGGGGCCCTTCTACCTGACCTGGGGCGCCGTCGCCCTGTTCCTCGCAAGCTGCGCGGTCACCTTGTGCGCCGGCCATTCGGTCGGCATGCACCGCCGGCTCATCCACAACAGCTTCGCCTGCCCGCTCTGGCTCGAATATGCCTGCGTTTACCTCGGCGTGCTCGTCGGAATGGCGGGGCCGATCGGCATGATTCGCATCCACGACATGCGGGACTGGGCGCAGCGCCAGCCCGCCTGCCACCCCTATTTCGGCCATCGCGAGAGCCTGCTGCGCGACGGGTGGCAGCAGCTCCACTGCAGTCTCCACCTGACCGCGCCGCCGCTCTTCCGGCTCGATCCGCGGATCGCCGGCGACCGCCTCTATGCCTGGCTCGAGCGGACGTGGATGGCGCAGCAGCTCCCATGGGCGCTGCTCTTCCTCGCCCTCGGCGGCCTGCCGTGGCTGATCTGGGGCATCTGCGCCCGGGTGGCGGTATGCGTCACCGGACACTGGCTCGTCGGCCATTATGCGCATCGCGACGGCGCGCAGACCTGGATCGTGGAGGGCGCCGCGGTCCAGGGCCATGACGTGGCGCTCGCCGGGCTGATCAGCATGGGCGAGAGCTGGCACAACAACCACCACGCCTTCCCCGGCTCGGCGCGCCTTGGGCTGGAGCCCGGGCAGGCCGATCTCGGCTGGCTGCTCCTCCTGGCTTTCGAGCGCCTCGGGCTCGCCTCGAGCTTCGTCCTGCCCGAGCACCTGCCGCACCGCCCGGCCCTGCGGCGCGTGCGGGCGCATGGCGCGGGGTGCCGGATCGCGGGGCGGCTCGTCGCGTGGAGCGGGCGATGATCCTGCGCCCCTTCCGCGGCCGGATGTCGCCGCTCCTCTACCCGCTCGCCGCCGCATTGCTGCTGCTCGCCCAATATGCGGCGGTGCTGTTCGTCTTCAGCCGCCACGGCGTTCCCCTGGAGCGGGACGTCGAGTTCTGGGCGCTGCCGCTGCGCAAGCTTGGAGCCTTGTCGAGCATCGACGGCCGCGACGACGCGCTCGTGGCGCTGACCGCGCTCGGCTCCTACGCCTGCCTGGCGATCCTCTCCTTCCGCCGCGCGGCGCGCTCCGGCATCGGCTTCGGCCTGGCGGTGCTGACGATCCTTCCCGCCATCCAGGTCGGCGCCGTCGCCGCCCTGTCCCTGCTGCCCTTTGCGATCGGGCGAAGCGATGCAGCCGCCGAGGAGGAGGAGGGCGAGGCGGAGGAAGACCGCCCGGGCGTCAACGTCGCCCACGTGCTGCAGGGGCTGTTCGCCGGCGTCGCTCTCATCGTCGCCGCGGTGCTGATCTCCGCCGTCAGCTTCGGCGCCTATGGCTGGGGGCTGTTCGTCATGACGCCGTTCAGCGTCGGCGTCACCACCGCCTATCTCGCCAATCGCCGCACCGACCTCGACAGCCGGCAGAACCAGATGCTGGTGATGTCCGCGACCGGGCTGGGCGGGCTCGCCTTGCTCCTGCTGGCACTCGAAGGACTGGTCTGCATCCTCCTCATCGCGCCGCTGGCGCTGGGGCTCGCCGCCGTCGGCGGCGCCATCGGCCGGGGCCTTGCGCGGGATCGCAACGAGTCCGAGCGCGGGCTGATGGCGCTCGCCCTGCTGCCCGCCCTGTTCGCGCTCGAGGCGGCCATGCCCCCGGCCGCCGCGATCGAAACGCGCGAAAGCGTCGACGTCGCGGCGCCGCCTGAAGCGGTGTGGCGCGCGCTCACCGACGGCGCGCCGATTGTCGTCGGGCCTGGGCTCGTCGGAGCCTCGGGGCTCGCTTACCCGATCCGCGGCCGGCTGCTCGGCAGCGGCGTGGGGGCGACCCGGATCGGCTATTTCTCGACCGGTACTGCGCGCGAGCGGGTGACGCGGTGGGAGCCGGGGCACGCGCTCGCCTTCGCCGTCCTGTCCCAGCCCCCGGCGATGGAGGAGATGAGCCCCTACCGGCGCGTTCACGCGCCCCACGTGCGCGGCTATTTCGCGACCGCCGGCACCAGCTTCACCCTGCGCCGCCTTGCGAACGGCGGCACGCGCCTCACCGTCGCGGCATCGCATGTCCTGCGGATCGATCCGATCCCTTATTGGGAGCCGCTGGCGCGCTGGGCGGCCAAGACGAATGCGAGGCGGGTGCTCGACGACGTCAAGGGCAAGGCGGAGCGGCGCTGATACGGCGGTGGCCGGAACCAGCGCGACCCGCCGGCATTGGGCGCCAGAAGCGCGTGCGGCCCGCCGCAGCTTGCATCGAACCGAAGGGAACACCGCCGTGAGCGTCGCTGGCGATCCGAAACGGGTCAGGTCGATCCACCCGGTTTTCGCCTTCCTCCTCGCGGCGGGCGTGCCGCTGTACCTCGGCGGCCTCCTCAGCGACATCACCTATGGCAACAGCGCGGAGCCGCAATGGGCGAATTTCGCCGCCTGGCTCATTGCGGGCGCCATGGTGTTCACGGGGCTGGCGCTGCTCTGGGCGCTCCTCGCCGCGCTGCGGCCCAGCGGGCGGGGGCTGCGGCCGGTCCTCTGCCTCCTCCTGCTGATCGCGGCCTTCGTGCTCGGCCTCGTCGATTCCTTCCACCATGCCCGCGACGCCTGGGCCATCATGCCCGCGGCGCCGGTCCTGTCGGCGCTCGTGACCGTCGCCGCGGCGTTCGCCGCCGCCGTCGGCCTCTCGACCTTGCGCGCGGGAGAAGCGCCATGACCCGCTTTGCCCGCCTCTTCGCGGCCGCCGCCTTCGCCGCGCTCGCCGCCGGGTGCAGCCGCGACCCGGGCTCGGACCCGATGCAATACGGCCCGGATCCGCAGCTGCCCGCGGCGCATCGCGGGCTTCTGCCGACCATGAAGATCGCCGATCCCGCACCCTGGGGAAAGGCGCGGCCGAGCGTTCCGCAAGGTTATACGATCACGGCGATCGCAACCGGATTCGGCATCTGCCGCCAAATCCTGGTTCTGCCCACCGGCGACATTCTCGTCGCCGAAGGCCGCGGCGGGGGCGAGCCGGCGCTGAGGCCCAAGGACATCATCGCCGGTTTCATCAAGGCCAAGGGCACGAGCCAGGCGAAGAGCGGCAACCGCCTTACGCTGCTGCGCGACGCGGACGGCGACGGCGTCTACGAGGGGCGGACCGTCTTCGCCGACCATCTCAATGCGCCGTACGGGCTCGCCCTCGTCGGCGGGGAACTCTACGTCGCCGATCAGGACGCGCTGCTGCGCTTCGCCTACACGCCGGGGCAGACCCGGGCGAGCGGGCCGCCCGTCAAGGTCACCGACCTGCCGTCCCACATCAACCATCACTGGACTAAGTCGCTGGCCGCGAGCCCCGACGGCCGCTTCCTCTACGTGGGGATCGGCTCGAACAGCAACATCACCGAACGCGGCATGGCGGTGGAGCTCGACCGCGCGCAGATCTGGCAGATCGATCCGGAGACGGGCGCGCATCGCGCTTTCGCCACCGGCATCCGCAACCCGACGGCGCTCGCCATCCAGCCGGGCACCGGCCAGCTCTGGGCGGTGGTCAACGAGCGCGACGAGATCGGGCCCGACCTCGTACCCGATTACCTTACCTCGGTGCGGGACGGCGGCTTCTACGGCTGGCCCTATTCCTATTGGGGGCAGCATGTCGATCCGCGCGCCCAGCCCCAGGACCCGAAGATGGTCGCGGCGGCGATCCGTCCGGACTACGGCCTCGGCTCGCACGTCGCCGCCCTGGGGCTCGCCTTTTCGAGTGCGGCGATGGGGCCGCAATTCGCCGAGGGTGTCTTCGTCGGCGAGCATGGCAGCTGGAACCGCAGCCGGCCGTCGGGCTACAAGGTGGTGTTCGTCCCCTTCCGCAACGGCCGCCCCGCCGGCCCGCCCGTCGACATCGTCACCGGCTTCCAGACTCCGGACGGGAAGACGCTGGGGCGCCCCGTCGGAGTCGCGGTCGACCCGCGCGGGGCGCTGATCGTGGCGGACGACCTGTCGAACACGATCTGGCGCATGGTGCCGGCGCGCCGGGCGCCGGCGGCCGAAGCGCCGACGCGTCCCGCCCATCCGCCGGGCAAGGACAAGCATCAGGGCTCCACTGCGCCCTATTGAGCTTCCCGGCCGCGCGCAGCTTCCCTCCCCCGCACGCGAAGCCTAATCGGTCGGCATGGCCGACGACCTGCCGCCCGCAATCCCCGCCGCGACGCTCATCCTGATGCGGCCCGCGGCTCGAGGCGGCGCGCCGGAAATCCTGTTCCTCGAGCGCGCAAAGACAATGGCCTTCGCCGCGGGCGCGCTCGTCTTCCCGGGCGGACGGATCGATCCGGGCGACCATGAGGCCGCCGCGCTGCTGGCGCCTGAACTGGTCGACGGCGCCGCGCGCATCGCGGCGATCCGCGAGACGATCGAAGAGACCGGAATCGCGCCCGCCCTTCCCGCCCGCGCCGACGCGGCGGCGCTGCGCGCAGGCCTTGCGGCCGGCGAACCGATCGCAGGCCTGCTCGCGCGGCTGGGCATCGGCCTCGACCTCGCCGCCCTCACCCCCTTCGCCCGCTGGTGCCCGAATTTCCGAGAAGCGCGCCGCTTCGACACGCTCTTCTACCTCGCCGAGGCCCCCGCCGGCGCGGCGCCGCCGCGGGCGGACGAGTCGGAGGCAGTGCACAGCTTCTGGGCCACGGCCGCCGACGTCATCGCCGAGGTCGAGGCGGGCCGCGCCCACGCCATCTTCCCGACGCGCCGCAACCTGGAACGGCTGGCGCGCTTCGCCAGCCTCGAGGACGCGCGCGCGGACGCCGCCGCCCATCCGGTGGCGAAGATCACGCCGTGGGTGGAGGAGCGCGAGGGCCGCCGGTTCGTCTGCATCCCGGAGGGGATCGGCTATCCGGTCACCGCCGAGCCCTACGAAAGCGCGCGGCGGCGATGACGCCGGCATTGCGGTGGGTGCGGCGGCTGGTTGCGCTGGCGCTGATCGGGTCCACGGCCTTGCTGCTGTGGAGCTATGGCCGCCGTCATCCCGAGGATGTGCCGTGGACCAGGCTCGACCTCACCCGGCCGGTCGGCGCTTTCACCGCGAGCAAGGTCGCTGGCCTGCGCGGCGACGGCGCCCGCTGCCAGGCGCTGCTCCGCGCCGCCGGCGTCCGCTTCACCGCGGTTCCGCCGCGGGTGGATGCTCCGCAATGCGGCTATCGCGACGGGATCGTGCTGGACCCGAGCGGCGCCGCGGCGCTTGGCTACGCGCCGGCCGGCCTCACGACGAGCTGCCCCGTCGCCGCGGCGCTGGCGCTGTGGGAATGGCACGTCGTCCAGCCGGCGGCGGTGCGGCGGCTGGGCAGCCGCGTCGCGTCGGTGGAGACGTTCGGCAGCTACAATTGCCGCCGCATGTACGGCCGCGCGACCGGCGACTGGAGCGAGCATGCCCGTGCCAGCGCGATCGACGTGGCCGCCTTCCGCCTTGCCGACGGCCGCCGCGTCGCCGTCGCCGCCGACTGGTCGGACAAGGGTGCCAGGGGGCGGTTTCTCCACGAGGTGCGCGACGGCGCCTGCCGCCTTTTCACGCACACCCTGTCGCCGGACTACAATGCGGCGCACCGCGATCACCTCCACCTCGACGAGGCCGGCAAAGGCCGCTTCGGCTGGCGGGCGTGCCGCTGAAACGAGATCGGCCCCGCCCTTGCGGGCGAGGCCGACCGGAAGCCGTCGTGGCCGACGCGCTTACTTCAGGTGGTTCGAGAGCAGCTTGTTCATCTCGAACATGGTGGCGCTGTCCTTGCCGAACACCTTCTTCAGCTTGTCGTCCGCGAGAATCTCGCGCTTGTTCTGCGGATTCTGCAGATTGTTCTTGCGGATGTGGTCCCACACCTTGGAGACGACCTCGCTGCGCGGCAGCGGCGCCGAGCCGGTGATGGCGGCGAGATCCGCCGACGGCGTGACCGGGCGCGCGAGACCGCCGCGCGCACCACCCGAAGTACCTTTAGCCATGGATGCCCTCCCTGTTGACGTTGCGCCCTGATACAGCCGAAACGCCCGTCGAGCGCAAGAGACTAAGAGAGGAAGAGGCGCTCCATCCGCCGCATCGGGGCCCCTACGGCGAAAATGATGTGGATTAGTTGCTCCAGCGCACCGGCGAACGGGCGGCGCGGAGCGGCTTCCTGCGTCTCGTGGAGGCAAATCGCCCGCGATGGGCATGGGACGCCTGCCGAGTCGGCAGTCGCTTTCGCCTCAGCCCCGCCCGAAGGGCACGACCTTGTTGTCCGCGTCGTGGCCGATGTCGGCCCGGCCCAGATAAGGGATGTCGGCGCGCGCGCACCAGAAGCGGAAGACCTCCTCCTCGCTTTCACCGAAATCGGGATCGTTGACCGGCACCTCGCTGCAGCGCCCGAGGCGAATGCCGGCCACGCGCCGGACCGCCGCGGCGCCCGTCAGGTGGAACATGGCGCGATCGGTGCGGTACATATGCTCGGACACGTCCTCCAGCAGCAAGGTGTGGCCGGCAAGGTCGGGCTCCAGTGCGGTGCCGAGAAGGTGGCCGAAGACGGTGATGTTGAACGCGACCGCGGGCGCCTCGCCGAGACCCGGCTCGAGGGCGGCGGCGTCGCGGGCGCTCAGCCAGGCGAGGGCGCGGCGCAGAGCCGCCTCGCCGGCGATCCTCAGGATGTCGTTCGGCATCGGCCCATGCGCGACCGTGCCGATGCCGCGCCGATAAAGGCCGGCGAGCACGAATCCCGCGTCGCTGTAGCCGAGATAGGTCTTGTCGCGTGCCGCCGGGCCGAGGCGCTCCAGCACGTCTTCGGCCACCCGGCACGAGCCGTAGCCGCCGCGCGCGAACCACAGCGCGTCGAAGCCCGGGTCGTTCGCCATCGCGACGAATGCCTCGGCCCGGACCGGATCGGGCCCGGCGAAATGGTTGTGGCGCGCAAAGCATTGCGGGTGGAAGACGATCTCGACGCCGGGAAATGCCTCGGCGGCGAAGGCCTCGACCCGCGCCGCCGTCTCCTCGGCGATCGGCGTGCTCGGCGCCACGACCGCAATCCGCAATGCGATTCTCCCCGTTTGAAAAGGCCGGGCGACCTCAATAGGGCGGCGCCATGGCGGAGACAAAATCCTATTT
>Ga0207657_10000229_pt1 | contig 58709 bp, 53 predicted proteins | sample KBSC33metaG_FD_184316 | JGI IMG/M metagenome (GOLD analysis project Ga0207657, IMG submission 184316) | Corn rhizosphere microbial communities from Kellogg Biological Station, Michigan, USA - KBS C3-3 metaG (SPAdes) (version 2) | ecosystem: Host-associated > Plants > Roots > Rhizosphere > Soil ... | reverse complement strand
CGCGATCCTGCGCACGCTCGGCGCCGCGCCGTCGTCGGTGATGGCGATCTTCATCATCCAGGGCGCGCTGATCGGCATCATCGGCACGCTGATCGGCGTGGTGGGCGGCGTGCTGCTCGCGCTGAACGTCGAGACGGTCGTGCCGGCAATCGAGCACGCGCTCCACATCCAGTTCCTCGACAAGAGCGTGTACTACATCAGCGACCTGCCGTCGGACCTGCAGATCCCCGACGTCGTGACGATCGCGATCATCGCGCTCGTGCTTGCCCTGCTGGCGACGCTTTATCCTAGCTTCCGCGCCGCGCGCGTCAATCCGGCCGAAGCGCTGCGCTATGAGTGACGGCCCGGCGACCACGAGCGGCGACGGGCCGCCCCGAGTCGCGGGTTCCGCCGCCTTGGGGGGCAGCGCCGCGGCGAAGCCGCAAGCGTGGGGGGGTCACGACCCCGTTGTCGCCTGCCGGGATCTGCGCAAGACCTATCGCAACGGGCCGCTCGACGTTCCGGTCCTGCTCGGCATCGACCTCGACGTCGCGCAGGGCGAGCGGCTCGCGATCGTCGGCGCGTCGGGGTCGGGAAAGAGCACGCTGCTGCATCTGCTCGGCGGCCTCGATGCGCCGAGCGGCGGCGAAGTGCGCGTCGAGGGCGTGGCGCTTGCAAGACTGTCCGAAGGTGCGCGCGGCGCACTGCGCAATCGGGCGCTGGGCTTCATTTACCAGTTCCATCACCTGCTGCCCGAGTTCACCGCGCTCGAGAACGTGGCGATGCCGCTGCGCATCCGCCGCGTCGACGAGCGCAAGGCGCGCGACGAGGCGAACGACATGCTCGCCCGCGTGGGGCTCGCGAATCGCGTCCGCCACCTGCCGGGCGAGCTTTCGGGCGGCGAGCGCCAGCGCGTGGCACTCGCCCGGGCGCTGGTGACGCGGCCTCAGTGCGTGCTCGCCGACGAGCCGACGGGCAACCTCGACCGGCGCAACGCGGGTGCTGTATTCGACCTGATGCTCGAGCTCAATCGCGTCGTGGGGACCGCGCTCATCATCGTCACGCACGATGCGGAGCTTGCGGCGCGGACCGACCGGACGCTGCATCTCGTCGACGGGAAGCTGCAGTAGCCCGGCCCGACTGGAAGCTGCAGTAGCGCGGCTTCGGCAAACAAGCGCTCGCTGCTGCAGTAGCCCGGCTTCGGCAAACAAGCGCTCGCTTCGCCGCGCCGCCCATGACCGAGGCCATTGCCAGTCGCCGGTCCTCGCCTCGCGCGCTACCTGGATCAATACTCCACCGGCACGGGGTCCATCGAGCGCCAGAGATACCATGTCGCGACGCTGCGCCACGGCCGCCATTGTTCACCGAACTCGCGCAGTGCGGCGAGCGTCGGCCGCTCGCCGTCGAAGTAATGCACGGCGATCGCCTTCTGCAGCCCGAGATCGTCCACCGGCAGCACATCGGCGCGCATCTCGTGGAACATCAGGAACATCTCGGCCGTCCAGCGTCCGATTCCCTTGACGTCGACGAGCGCCTCGATCAGCGCTTCGTCGTCGAGCGCAGGCCAGATCCGCGGGTCGAGCCGCGCCGACACGAAATGGCGCGCGAGATCACGGATGTACTCGGCCTTCCGCTCGGATAGCCCGCACGCACGCAGCGTGGCGATGCGCTTTCGCTGCACGCGGGCCGGGTCGAGCGTCGGCGGCGCCGCCGTCACGCCACACGCATCGACGAGACGTTCCCAGATCGACTGCGCCGCCTTCACCGAGATCTGCTGGCCGACGATCGCACGCGCCAGCGTGGTGAACGGATCGCCACGGCGGGTGAGGTGGAGCCCGGGACTCGCGGCGATCAGCCGGGCGAGCACCGGATCGCGCGAGGCGAGCTCGCGCGCGGCTTCGTCCCAGTAAGGTGGCTTGGTCATCGGGATCGGCGCGCAGCACCTCGCTGCAGCGCCCTGTCGCACGGCGCGCAACGAATGGCGCGTCCCGCGGTCATACGCGCGCCGCGCAAAGCGCTCGCGAAAACGGCGGAAATGGTACATTACGCCGCCCTTTTTTAGAGACTCCTGGAGCATGGATGCGTAGTCGTCGGCAATTGGCAAGCGGCCTCGTCGCACTGCTGATTGCCGTTTCGGCATGGGCGGCCGACCCGGGGAAGGTGCTGCGCATCGCGTTTCCGGTCGCCGAGACCGGGTTCGACCCCGTCCGCGTCTCCGACCTCTACTCGAACATCGTCAACGAGGCGATCTTCGAGCGGCTGCTCACGTACGACTACATGGCGCGCCCGGCGAAGCTCGTGCCGATGACCGCCGAAGCGATGCCCGAGGTCACCGACGGCGGGCGCACGTACGTGCTGCATCTCAAACGCGGCATCTACTTCGCGCCGGACCCGGCGTTCAAGGGCAAGCGGCGCGAGCTGACCGCCGAGGACTACGTGTATTCGTTCAAGCGCTTCGCCGATCCGGCGAACCGCGCACCGTACGGATTCATGATCCAGGGCAGGATCGAGGGTCTCGACGACGCGATCGAGGAAGCGAAGAAAAGCGGGAAATTCGATTACGACGCCACCATTCCCGGCATCGTCGCGCTCGACAAGTACACGCTGCGCTTCAAGCTGACGAAGGTCGATTACCTGTTTCCGTATACGCTCGCGCACGTGCCGTTCGGTGCGGTCGCACGCGAGGTGATCGAGGCGTACGGCGGCGACGTGCAGGCGCATCCGGTGGGCACGGGGCCGTACATGCTGAAGGAATGGCGTCGGGCTGCGAGGATCGTGCTCGAGGCGAATCCGAACTACCGCAGGGTCACGTGGGACTTCGCGCCGGGCGACGACGCGTGGGACAAGGACGTCGTCGCGGCGATGAAGGGCAAGACGATCCCGCAGATCGGCCGCGTCGAGATCTCGATCATCGAGGAGAGCCAGTCGCGCTGGCTCGCGTTCCAGCGCAGGGAGCTCGACTACCTGGCGGTGCCGGCGACGTTCATCGACCAGGCGCTCGACGCGGCGAACAAGCTGAAGCCCGAGTGGGCGCAGCAGGGCGTGACGCTGTACCGGGCGATCGATCCGAGCGTGAGCTACACCTTCTTCAATTTCCGCGATCCGCTCATCGGCGGCTTCGCGAAGGAGAAGATCGCGCTGCGCCGCGCGATCATAATGGGATACGACATCGACCAGGAGATCCGGGTCATCGCCAGGAACCAGGAGGTCCAGGCGCAGATGCCGATCCCCTACGGCGTCGTGGGATTCGATCCGAACTACCGCAATGTCAACCAGTACGACCCGATCCTTGCCAACAAGCTCCTCGACTACTTCGGCTACCGCAAGGGACCCGACGGCTATCGAACGCTCCCCGACGGCAAGCCGCTCGTCCTGCGCCAGGCAACCGGCACCGCGGCGATCGACCGCGAATACAGCGAGCTGTGGAAGCGCTCGATGGATGCCATCGGCGTGAAAATCCTGTTCGAGCCCGGCAAGTTTTCCGATACGCTGAAGGCGGCGAAGGCATGCCACGTGATGATGTGGCAGGCGGCGTGGACGGCCGACTATCCTGACGGCGACAATTTCATGCAGCTCCTCTACGGGCCCAACACCGGCGAGAGCAACAACGGCTGCTACGAATCGAAGGCGTACGACGCGCTGTACGAGAAGTCGCTCACGCTGCCGACCGATTCCGAGGAGCGCGATCACCTGTTCATCGACATGACGCGGCAGATGGAGGTCGACGGCGCGTGGAGCCTGCAGGCGTCGCCCGTGCGAAACGAGCTGATCCGTCCGTGGGTCAAGGGCTTCAAGAAGCATCCGATCCTGCAGGCGGAGTTCGTCTACCTCGACATCGATCTCAAGGGTTCAGGCAATCAATGAGGACGCGATGACGAACGCGATGCGTGCGTGCGTCGATGCATGCCGGTCGGCGTCCGGCACGCGTCGAGCGCTGTTGCGCACGTTCGGTGCGGCGCTCGTCTCGGCGGCGCTGCTGGCGCTCGTCGCGCTGCCGGCGCGTGCCGCCGACATGACCAAGGTGGTCCGCCAGGTGTTTCCCGCCGCCGAAACCGGTTTCGACCCGGCGGGCGTGCAGGATCTCTATTCGGCCACCATCGAGCAGGCCGTGTTCGAAACGCTGCTCACGTACGACTATCTCGCGCGGCCGTCGAAGCTCGTGCCGCTCACCGCCGAAGCGCTGCCCGACATCGCCGACGACGGGAAAACGTACACGCTGCACGTGCGCAAGGGAATCTACTTCATCGACGACCCGGCGTTCAAGGGGAAGAAGCGCGAGTTGACCGCGGCCGACTATGCCTATTCGCTGAAGCGGCTGATCGATCCGAAGATCCGCTCGCCGTGGGCGTGGCTCGTCGAAGGCAAGATCGTCGGTCTCGACGAGGTCGCGGAAGCGGCGAAGAAATCCGGGAAGTTCGACTACGACGCGAAGATCGCCGGCCTCGAAACGCCCGACCGCTACACGCTGCGCATCCGGCTCAAGGATACCGACTACAACCTCTCGTACATCCTCGCGCACGAGCCGACGTCGGCGGTCGCGCGCGAGGTGATCGAGGCGTACGCCGACGCGGGCGGGCGCGCAATGGCCAATCCGGTCGGCACCGGCGCTTACCGGTTGACGCAGTGGGTCCGAAGCTCGAAGATCGTTCTCGAAGCCAATCCCGGCTACCGCGGCTTCACCTGGGACTTCACGTCGTCCGATCCGGCCGATCAGAAGCTGATCGCCGAGATGAAGGGCAAGAAGATGCCGCAGGTCGGGCGCGTCGAGGTGAGCATCATCGAGGAGGACCAGGCGCGGCTTCTCGCCTTCCAGGGCGGCGAGCTCGACCTGATGGATCTCGGCGGCCCGCTCGCGCCCAACGTGCTCGATGGCGACAAGCTCAAGCCCGAGTTTGCGAAGAAGGGCGTGAAGCTTTCGCGGATCGTCGATCCGGCGATCGTCTACCACTACTGGAATCTGCAGGACCCGATCGTCGGCGGCATGTCGAAGGACAAGATCGCGCTGCGCCGCGCGATGGCGCTGGCCTACAACGTCGACGAGGAAGTGAGGATCGTGCGCAACGGCCAGGCGGTCGAAGCCGAGTATCCGATCCCGCCCGGTGTCGTCGGACACGATCCGGCGTATCGCTCGCCTGTGAAGCACGACGTCGCCACCGCGAACAAGCTGCTCGACGCATTCGGCTACCGGAAGGGCGCCGACGGCTGGCGCAATCTTCCCGACGGCAAGCCGTTCACGATCCGCTACGCGTCGCGTCCCGACTCGCTCGGACGCCAGCAGGACGAGCTGTGGAAGAAGGCGCTCGACAGCATCGGCGTGCGGATGGAAGTGCAGAAGGACAAGTTCCCCGAGCTCCTGAAGCTCGAGCGCCAGTGCAAGCTGATGATGCGCACCGCATCGTGGATCGCCGACTGGCCCGATGCCGAGAATTTCATGCAGCTCCTGTACGGCCCGAACACCGGCCAGAACAACAACGCGTGCGCGAAGATTCCCGAGTACGACAGGCTCTACGAGCAATCGCTGCGCATGCCGCCGTCACCGGCGCGCGACAAGCTCTATCACGAGATGACGAAGATCATCGAGGCGTACGCGCCGTGGCGGCTCGACCTGCTCACGTACCGCAACATGCTGGTCCAGCCGCGCATCCAGGGCTATCGCAAGCATCCGATCCTGCACAATGAATGGGCCTACATCGACGTCGCGCCCAAAGGCGGCGGCGCCGCATCGGCGGCCGCCGGCAAGGGCGCGCCCGATTGAACACCGCGCGTGAAGGAGTGCGTCAATGACCGCGTACATCGTCCGTCGCCTGTGGCAGATGCTGCCCACGATGCTTGGCGTGGTGCTGCTCGTGTTCTTCCTGTTCAACTGGGTCGGCGGCGATCCCGCCTACGTGCTCGCGGGCAAGATCAGCAACCAGGAGCAGATCGACAACATTCGCCGCCAGCTCGGCGTCGACCAGCCGTACTGGGTGCAGCTCGGCATCTTCCTGAAGCAGATCGTCACCGCCGACTTCGGTGCGAGCTGGAGCACCAACGAGCGCGTGTCGCACATCCTGCTGACCCGCCTTGGTCCGTCGCTCACCGTGCTCGTTCCGCTTCTGATCCTGTCCACGCTGATCTCGATCGGTCTCGCGCTCGCCGTTGCCTACGTGCGTGGCTCGCTCACCGACCGCATGGTGATGATCGTCTGCACCGTCGGGCTCTCGATCTCGATCCTCGTCTACATCATCGTGTTCCAGTACGTGTTCGCGTACAAGCTTGGCTGGTTCCCGGTGCAGGGCTGGGGCGACAGCTTCATCCAGAACCTGTTCGTCTACGCGCTGCTCCCGATCCTGATCGGCCTCGTCGTCAGCATCGCGCCGAACCTGCGGCTGTATCGCACATTCTTCCTCGACGAGATCAACCAGGATTACGTGCGCACCGCGCGCGCGAAGGGCGTCTCCGAGAATCGCATCATGTGGATCCACGTGCTGCGCAACGCGTCGATTCCGATCATCACGTTCCTGATGGCCGAATTGCCGGGATTGCTGCTCGGCTCGTTCCTGATCGAGCGCTTCTTCTCGATTCCCGGCATCGGCCGCGAAGTCATCCTTGCCGTGGAGCGCTCGGACTTCCCGGTGATCAAGGCCATAACCGTCTACGTCGCGTTCGCGACGATCGCAACGAACCTGCTCGCCGACCTCACGTACAAGGCCGTCGATCCGCGTGTCCAGCTCAAGTGAAGGAGGGATCATGCGTGCAGTGTCATCGGCATATGCCAATCGCAGCGCAGCGGGCAGCGACGCGGCGAGCGTGGAGGTGAACTGACATGGCGACCAGCGCAGCGGCCCTGGGCAGCGGCACGCGATCGAGCGTGCGCGAGATCCCGCACACGGTTTCGCCCGGACTGTGGACGCTCGCCTGGCGGCGATTGCGCGCCGATCGCGTCGGCATGGTGTCGCTCGTGATCGTCGCCGCGTTCATCGTGATGATGATCCTGTCGGGCACCGGATTGATCGCCGCCGACTGGAACCGTGAGGTCGGCGTCAACTACGCGCCGCCTTCGTTCCTGGGCGCCGAAACGCCGGCCGGCGCGCCGGCGGCGGTGGTCGGGCCGACGGGCGAGCACGCGGCGCAGGGCAGCGAGTACAAGTCGAATGTCGTCGATCCGATCGGCGATGTCCTGGAGCAACTGAAAACCGGGAGGAGCGAATCTCAGCCGGCGGCTGCGCCGCCGACTGCATCTGGCGCGCCGGCGGCATCCGAGTCTTCGTCGGAATCGGTGGACCCTCTCGCCGCCGTGATGGCCGACATTCGCGCCGGCAAGGGCGTCGGCCCCGAGGTGAAGCCGCTTGAGCGCAAGGCCACGCTGCCGTTCGGCGGTGACAAGTGGGGCCGCGACGTGCTGAAGAAGACGATCAAGGGTTCGGAGACGTCGATCTTCGTCGGTCTGGCATCCGCAGCGCTCGCGACATTTCTCGGCACCGTGTTCGGCGCTTTTTCCGGGTATTTCGGCAAATGGGTCGACGACGCGTTCAACTGGTTCTACAGCGTGTTCAGCTCGATCCCCTACCTGCTGCTGATCCTCGCCGTCGCGGCGGTTCTGCAGCAGAAAGGCACGCTGACGATCATCCTGATCCTCGGCCTCACCGGCTGGACCGGCGTGTTCCGGCTGATACGCGCCGAGTACCTGAAGCACAAGGGGCGCGAATACGTGCAGGCCGCCGACGCGATCGGCGCGTCGAACATTCGCCGCATGTTCCTGCACATCTTTCCGAACGTGTCGCACGTCGTGCTCGTGCAGCTTTCGATCCTCGTCGTCGGCTTCATCAAGTCGGAAGTGATCCTGTCGTTCCTGGGGTTCGGCGTTCCGGTCGACGTCGTCTCGTGGGGGTCGATGCTGAACGAGGCGCAGAACGAGCTCATCCTCGGCAAGTGGTGGCAGCTGGTTGCCGCCGGCACGGCGATGGCATTGCTCGTCACCGCATTTTCGCTGTTCACCGATGCGCTGCGTGACGCGCTCGACCCGAAACTCAAGGGACGCGCGGGAGCGTGACGACCATGGTGAAGAACACGAGCGGCGCAGCGCCGTCTGCAGGTGCGTTGAACGACGCGCTGGTCAGCGTGCGCAACCTCGGCGTGTCGTTCCGGCTCGACCGCAAGACGACATTCGACGCCGTCAAGGGCATTTCCTTCGACATTCCGCGCAACAGCACCGTCGCACTCGTCGGCGAATCGGGGTCGGGCAAGTCGGTGACGTCGCTCGCGATGCTCGGCCTGCTGCCGCCCGAGAACTCGATCATCCATCCGGCGTCGCAGATCCTGTACGGCGGGGTCAATCTCGCCTCGATGCCGATCGCCGAGCTGCGGAAGCTTCGCGGCGCCGACATCTCGATGATCTTCCAGGAGCCGATGACGTCGCTCAACCCGGTGTTCACCGTGGGCTGGCAGCTCGAGGAAGTGCTGCGTCTGCACATGGGACTGAGCGGCCGCGCGGCGCGCAAGCGCTCGATCGAGGTGCTGCGCGAGGTCGGCATTCCCGAGCCCGAGCGTCGCATCGATGCGTATCCGTCGCAGCTGTCCGGCGGGCAGCAGCAGCGGGTGATGATCGCGATGGCGATCGCCTGCGAGCCGAAGCTTCTGATCGCCGACGAGCCGACCACGGCGCTCGACGTCACGATCCAGAAGCAGATCCTCGACCTCATTGCCGCGCTGCAGAAGCGGCGGCAGATGTCGGTGCTGTTCATCACGCACGACCTCGCGGTCGTGGGCGAGATTGCCGATTACGTCGTCGTGATGCGCAACGGAGAGATCAGGGAGCAGGGCGCGGCGCGGGCCGTATTCGAGGCGCCGAAGGACACGTACACGAAGGCGCTGCTGCGCTGCCGGCCGCAGCTCGAGCGCCGGCCGATGCGCCTCCCCGTCATCGACGACTACATCCATGGCACCGGCCCGGCGCACACCGAGGAGCGCAAGCGCGGAGTGCGTCCGAGCGATCCGATCGTGCTCGACGTCAAGAACCTCGGCAAGAGCTTCTATTCGCGCGAGGGTCTTTTCGGCAAGCGCGAGTTCAAGGCCGTCAAGGACGTGTCGTTCAAGCTGCCGAAGGGCAAGACGCTCGGTCTCGTCGGCGAATCGGGGTCGGGCAAGACGACGGTCGGCCTCACGCTGATGCGCTTGCACGAGGCCACGACCGGCGAGGCATTCTTCGAGGGCCGCGATCTGCTGTCGATGCCGCCGAAGGAATTCATGACGTACAAGCGGCGCATCCAGATCATCTTCCAGAATCCGTACGCATCGCTCAACCCGCGCTTCACGGTCGGCCAGATCCTCGTCGAGCCGATGCAGATCCACGGCATCGGCGAGTCGACGCAGGCGCGCACCGACATGGCGTTCGAGCTGCTCGACAAGGTGGGATTGCCGGAGGTGTCGTTCTACAAGTATCCGCACGAGTTCTCGGGCGGTCAGCGGCAGCGCATCGCGATCGCGCGCTGCCTCACGATGCGTCCCGACATCCTGATCTGCGACGAATCGGTGTCGGCGCTCGACGTCTCCGTCCAGGCGCAGGTGCTGAACCTGCTGCAGGACCTGCAGGACGAGTTCCACCTGTCGTACATCTTCATCTCGCACGACCTCGCGGTGGTCAAGTACATCTCCGACGAGGTGATGGTGATGAACGAGGGCGAGATCGTCGAGATCGCCAACTCCGACGAGATCTACCGGCATCCGAAAATGCCGTACACGCGCAAGCTCCTCGCATCGATCCCCAAGGGCTGGCAGGCAAGGCAGTAGATCGCGGCAGGCCATCGATCATCACGGCACCGACGGCCGGCGCGATCGGCTCGGTGTTCCCGTTCCTAGTCTTCCTGCTTCGCCTCGACCTTGATCAACGCGCGCATCCACGGATGGATGCAGCATTGGAATCGGTGCTCACCCTCGGCGAGCCCGCGGATGACCTCACTTCCACCCGGAGGAATCACCGTCGCGTTGACGCACTCGGGTGCCTCGATCAATCCCTTGCTGAGCGGGGGAATCATGCCGCCGCCGAACTCCGCGACTTCGGTGAACGTGTGGCCGCGTCCGCCGAGATTGACCGCGCGCACGGTTTCCTGCGGATCGGGCTCGGCGAACGAAGGCTCGAAGCGCCATGCCGGATGGCCGACGACGGCCGGACTCAGCACCGACGTCAGGAGTGCATTGAACTCGGCGAACGTCACGTCTCCCTCCTTGAGCAGGCAGCCCCCGGTGGGTGCCCACCCCGGATCCGCCGGATCGCAGTAGTCGAGGATCGAAATACGTTCGGCTGCGACGACACTCGTGGCTGCCGCCGCCATCGCCACGGCCATCGTCCATTTCAACAGTGCGTGCATAGCTGATCTCCTCAAACGACGTTGCGCGAATCGCCTCCGTGTCGAGAGGCGGGCTGAACTCGATCGGATCGTCAGGCGCGGTCTCACCTGCTTTTCGTTACGAGGCGTGACTTTCGGCAGGGTGGCGGTCAACGTTGCAGGGCACGCGGCGCATCGATCCGTTCGCCGGCGAGCAACAGCACGCGCCGTGCGATCTCCTCGGGCGCCGCGTCCGGATGCAGCTTCATCCAGTGGCCGGTGGTCACGTTGCCGAGGATGAAGAGCGTCGTATGGGCTTCGCGCGTCGGCGTGAGCTGGCCGATCCGGCGCAGCACATCGTCGACGTTCGCCTTGCTGCCCGTGAGGAACAGCCATCCGTCGCCGGCGCCGAAGCGTGCCGCATAGTCCTGCAGTCGCTGCGGCGTGTCGTGCTCCGGATCGATGCTGATCGAGATCAGCGAAACGCCGTGGCCGACACGCCTGCCGAGCAGCGATTGCACCTGCGCGAGCCGTGCCGTCTGCGTCGGACACGAGTCGGTGCATTGCGTGTAGATGAAATCGATGAGCACAACCTTGTCGCGCAGGACATCGGTGTAAAACGCCACCTCTTCACCACGCTGTGTCAGGAGCCTGCGATCGGAGAAGAAGATCTGCGCCGCCCGTTGCTTCGGGCTTGGCGCGATCACCGGGTCACCAGCGGCCGCCGGCGGCGCGCGCATGCTCACGGCGGCGCCGCCTGCGTCATGGCCGAGCACGGGGACCGCAACCGCGAGCAGCATCGACGCCGCGAGCACGCGAAGCGTGTGGCCGGCGGATGGGTGCCGTCGCCGGGACATGGTCAGGCCGCGCCCGTCACGACTTCTCGGGAAGCGACTTCAGATATTCGACGAGGTCGTGCTTCTCCTGCGCGTCGAGGCCCAGCTTGAAGAAGATGTTGTAGTGATCGACCACATCGCCGAGCGTGGCGAAGCGTCCGTCGTGAAAGTAGCGGCCCTTGTTCGCCGGCTTCATGAAAAGGCCGTTTTCGCGCACGAAGAGGCCGGCGAGGTTCATCGTCTTGTACGTATGATCCGGCGCGCGATCGGCCTCGAAGCTGTCGATGCCGATCTCGGAGGGCTTGTGCAGATTCCAGCCGGGTTCGGTCCAAAGCGGCTCGACGTGGCAGTTGTTGCATCCGGCCTTGCCACTGAAAAGCTGGTCGCCACGCTCGGCTGCCGCTTCGTCGAAGTCGATGCCGGGCCTCGGCGTGGGCGCAGGCAACGCGAGCTGATAGAAGTGCAGTGCGGCCAGCTTCGGGGTGATCCGGTCGTCGTCGGGACTGATATGCGGCAGGTCGCCGAATCCATTCGCCGCAGCGATCGGGAATTGCGCCGGATTGTTGAGCCGCGGATCGAAGAACCGGCCCTTGCCATGCATTTCCAGGTTCGCGACGAAGGCGTTCCAGTAGGTCACGGTGCCCCATGCACCGGTCCACGTGTGCTGGTTGAATCCGGCAAGTCCGTACGCGTTCGGAAGCAGCGTGGCGCCCGACACGTTCGTCCCGGTGACCACACCGTGCGACACCTGTTGCGGATTGAATGCCTTGCCATCCAGCGCCAATTCGGCGTCGAACTTGCCCGGACCCCAGCTCAACAAGACCTTCCTGACCGTGGCGACATCCACGCCGAGCAGCGTCGCGAACGGCGTGAGGTTGGGCGCCGACGCGATGATCCTGCCGACGTCGAGATCACGGTTCGCCCAGCCGTCGAGCCGATGGCCGATGCCGAAGGCGACGGCATTGTCGACCGTCGAATGACACAGCGCGCATTGGATCCCGACGGACTTCAGCGAGCCATCGGCGTTGAAGAATCCGGTGAGCCCGACGATCGCATTCGCCTTCAATAGCGCAAGCGTGCCGGCCGGACTGTCGAGATCGAGGCGGCCGCTCTGCAACTGTCCTTGACCGGCGCCAAGCGCGTCGGCGTCGACCTTGAGCCCGAGATCGAGCGCCGTGCGCGGCGTGATGCCCGGACCGACGCCGCCGAACGCGGTGCCTTCGATTGCCTGATGCAGTTGCAGCGCGCCGCCCCAGAAATCCTCGTCGCCGAACGTGTCGAAGCGGAATGTGTTGCGGCCTTCGGTGAACAGATCGCGCGTATTCGCCTTGATCTGCGCCTCGAAGCTTTGGCCGGAAAGATCGCCGGACGCATTCTTGCCCGCGGCGGCGCGTAATGCCGACGGCGCGTTGGGCATCGCTTGCAGCGACGGCTGCGCACGCGCGATGTCCCTGAACGCGAAGAACCCGGCGCCCGCGAATCCCAGCGCTGCCGACAGGATGACCGGCAACAGTTTCGATCGGAATGGTGGCGGCGTCGCCTTCCGGGAAGCGGTGGCGGCCGGTCCGGGTTGCTCACCGGACGGCCGGCTCGACTCTCGCTGGATGTGCAGCATGACGTCCTCCGTGGCGCTGTCGTGCCATCGTCAACACGGAGGTCGTCACCGCTATTCCGCGCGAGATGCCGTAGATTTCGCGGCCACGGCGGCGTCGCTGGACGCGACGTTGCGCGTCAGATCATTGTCGAGTGCCGAACGGAAGCGGGCAGCGCGACAAGCAGGATGGCGCAGTTCCGGATGGCATCTTCACCGGTCATTGCTGCACTTGAACGACCGCCAGATCGTCGGCACGCGCGATGACGAGAAAGCGGCGCGTCGCTTGATCGTTCCCTGCGAGGGCAGCGCGCAGCGGCCCGATCGTCACGGGAATCGCGCCGCCATCGGCGCCCGCAGTGAACCGGGCGATCGGTTCAAGCGTCCCGGAACCGTCGGCATTCGCCGCCAGCGCCACCACGTACGATTGTTTCGGTTCGAGGCCCGTGACCGCGGCTTCCAGAAGGTCGATCAACCCCTGGTCGTTCACCGCGACCGTCGTCTTGACGTCGTTCGTCCCGACGGCGACCAGCGACAGATGAACCGCGGCGCCGGAACTGCCGATCGGTGCGAGGTTGGCCACGCCGCTGCCCGAGGGCACGGCCCGTGGCACATAAACGATCGCTTGCGGAGACTGTCCGGTAGGAATGGTGGCGACCACGGCATTCGTCGACGTGTCGATCGCGGCGAGCGCCGTGCCGTTTTCGAGTCCGGCATAAATGCGGGTTCCGTCACCCGACGGCCAGATGCCGTGCGGAAGGTCACCGACAGGAATGGTTGCGACGAGACTCGGCTGATCGCTCGTCGTATAGACCTTCACCGCATTCGATCCGCCAATGGTGATGTAGGCGAACTGGCCGCTGGCATTGCGGACGAAGTTGACGTGATTGGTGATCGGACCCGTATCGAGCACGGCCACCGTGTCGAATGGCGGCCTCGCGTTGATCACCTGCGTCTTGCCCACATCCTTCAGCGTCAACCACACCTGCCTGCCGTCCGGTGTGGCGGCGATGTTCGGACAGAATGGCGATGCCTGCGCGACCTGGCCGACGATGCGGTGGCTGTGCGTGTCGATCACCACGGTTTGCGGACTGAAGCTCGAGCACACGTAGCCGTACTGGCCGTCAGGCGAGAAGATCGTCATGCCCGGGCCGTTGGGGACCTCGATGCGATCGGTCAGCCTGAGCGACCTTGCGTCGATCACCTGCACGTAATTCTCGCCGCGGATCGTGACCCAGACCTCGCTGCCGTCGGGTGTGAACATCGCCTCGTGTGGCGCGCGCCCGACGTAGAGAACCTGCCTGACGACATTCGTCTGCGTGTCGATGAAGGCGACCGAATTGGAGCCGGTCGACACCACGACGAGCGTGCGGTGGTCGGGTGAGAAGCCCATGCCGTGCACGAGCAACTGCGCCTTGTACCGCGGATTGAGGCTGCCGGGCAGCGGGTCGCCGAGCCGAATGACGCCTAGCAACCGTTGCGTCGCCGGATCGACGACCGAAACCGTATTGGACGTCTGGTCGGCGAGGTAAACGCGATCCTGCGAGCTGATCGGTATGTCGGGCGCGCTTGCCGGTCCGGGCGCCTGACCCGCGATCGCCGGTGGGCACAGCAGGGCCCCGATCGCCACGGCCGCCAAGCCGATCTTGTCGATGAAACGGTTTTGCATGATGCTCATGGCCTTACCTCGCAGTGTTTCCTTGCGTTCGAGCCTGGACGCGCATCCCGTCGAGCTGCATTCGCAACACGTCGATTTCGGAACGCTGGGTAACGATGATTTCCTGCGCGAGCCGGCGCAGTGCCGGGTTCTTGCCGTGCACGAGCTCGACCTTCGCCATATCGATCGCTCCCTGATGATGCGGGATCATCATCGCGGCAAAATCGTGATCCGGGTCCCCGGTCATCGGCGCCTGCTTCATGTCGCGCGACATGACGGCCATCGTTTGATCCAGCAGTTCCCCGCTCGATTTCGCGGAATCGATGACGAATGGTCCGGCAGGAAGCGGCGCCCCCATGGCCGGCGCGCCGTGGTGCAGCGGCGCCGTCTCCGGGGCGGCGGTGCGCTCGTGCCGTTCGGCACTGCCGACCGTGAAAGACAGCGCGAGGCCGATGACGCAAAAGCCAATCGTTCCCTTGGTCACATGGCGTGGCATGGCGGTGAATGCGCGCAGTCCGTTGCGCAGCGTAGGATCGCAACGACGAGGCATAGGTTCACGCGTTCGCGCGGTTCGGCGGACCCTCCGTCCGGCGCCGCACGCTCATTGCGAGCCGATCGCGCGGGCCGCGCGGTGAGCGCAACCTTCGGTAAACATCGCCGCCGCCGCGTTAATCCGCGTCGCGCATTTGCAGCGAGCGCGGCATCTCATGCGCTTGCGCGCGGTACGAGCTCGAATCCCGTGTCGATGATGCGTCTGCGCACCGTGCGTCCGGCCAGGCGATCGCACAGCATGGCGCCGGCGCGCTGGCCGATCTCGTAGCGCGGCACGCGGATCGTCGTCAGCGCCGGTACGACCTGGCCGGCGATCGGAATGTCGTCGAAGCCCGCGATGGCAATGTCGCGCGGAATCGCAAGCCCGCGCCGCTGGCATTCGTACAGTGCGCCGACGGCGAGCGCGTCGGCCGAGCAGAACACGGCGCGCACACCGGGACGCCGGTCGAGAAGCGACGCCATCGCCCGGCCACCCGCGTCCACGTCGAGCGTCGTTTCCTCGCACAGGCCCGCGTCGATCCTGCGCCGCGCCGCCTTCATCGCCTGCTCGTATCCGCTGCGCCGGTCGCGCGCGCGGTCGTTGTCCTTCGGGAACGCGCCGATGTAGCCGATCGATGCATAACGCCGCTGCACGAGGTAGCGGGTGATCGTCCGCGCCGCATCGACGTTCGAGAAGCCCACCAGCATGTCGATCGGACGCGTGGTGAGGTTCCCGCCTTCGACCACGGGAATGGCCGCCCGCTGCAGCATGCGCACCGTCTCGGCGCTGTGGTCGACGCCGCTCAGGTAAATGCCGTCGATGCGCCGCGACAGGAACGCGCGCACCAGCACCTCCTCCTCGGCGACGGAAAACCCGCTGGCGCCGAGCAGCAGGTGAAACCCCTTCGGCACCAGCGCATCCGTCAGGCCCTGCATGATCTCGGCGATCAGCGAGTTCGTCAGCACGGGGATCACCGCCGCGATGAGCCCGGAGCGGTTCGATGCGAGGCCGCGCGCGACAAGGTCCGGCGTGTAGCCGGTTTCGCGGATCACGCGCTCGACGCGGGCGCGCGTCGCGGCCGCCACCTTGGCCGGCTCGCGCAACACGCGGACCACCGTCATCGTCGACACGCCGGCCGCCAGGGCGACGTCGGCGAGGCGCGGACGCCGCGAAGGCGCGAGGCGCGAGCGCCGTTTCGCGCGCGGCGTGCGCGTTGCCGTCACCATGGCTCCGCCCATCGCCTGCGCTCCAGTGCGGTTTGACAGCGGCAAAATGGAAGCGCTAACATGTTAGCGGTAACATAACACGGCTCGAAGGCCGGGAGGAGGATGGAGGGTGTCGAACGGGGTGCGCATCGCGTCCGCGGGTTACCGTCCGGCGCTGATCTACCTGCGCACGATGCTCGCGTTCTTCGTCGTGTGGGCGCTCGTCGCCATCGTGACGGCCAACAGCATCCTGCTGCCGTCGCCGCTTGCCGTGGCTCGTGCCATGCTCGATCTCGCGCGCGACCTCGAGCTGTTCCTGCACGCCGGCATCAGCCTCGGTCGTATGGTGGTCAGCCTTGCCATCGGGTCGCTGCTCGCGATCCCGCTCGGGCTCGCGATGGGGCTATCGCGGGCGCTCGACGAGGTTTTCGACCCGCTCGTCGAAATCCTGCGGCCGATCTCCGGCATCGCATGGATTCCGCTCGCGCTCTTCATCTTCGGCATCGGCAACGCGCTGCCGGTCTTCATCATGACCTACGCCGGATTCTTTCCGATCCTCCTCGGCACCATCGCCGGCGTGCGCAGCGTCGACCGGCGCCTCATCGACGCGGCGCGCACGATGGGCGTGCCGCAGCGCACGATCGTCACGCGCGTCGTCGTGCCGGCGGCGCTGCCGTCGCTGATGGTCGCGCTGCGGCTCGGCGTCGCCTCGTCGTGGACCGCGGTCGTCGCCGCCGAGCTGATCGGCGCACCGAGCGGGCTCGGCTACGCGGTCGAGTGGTACCGCGAGCTGCTCGCCACACCGCAGGTGATGTCGTTCATCGCGATGATCGGCGTGCTCGGCTACCTCGGCGACCTCGGCGTGCGTGCGCTCGGACGCCGGCTGACGCCGTGGGCGCACGACGCAGCGCGATGAGCGCCGCGGAGCCGCCTCAAGGCGCGAATTGCGCCCCCGCGGGGGGCAGCGCAGCGGCGAAGCCGCGAGCGTGGGGGGATCACACCATTGCGGTCCGCGTTGCGCGCGGCCTGGGACTGCCGCTGCTGCTGCTCGCGCTGTGGCAGGCGTGGGGCAGCGCTTCGCACAACCCGCGCATGCCGGTGCCGACGCACGTCGTCACCGCCGCGGTCGACCTGCTGCGCTCGGGCGAGCTGCCGCTCGCGATCGTGCAGTCGCTGTCCCGCGTGTTCGCAGGCTTTGCGGTCGCCGCGGTGATCGCCATTCCGCTCGGGCTTTCGATGGGCGCGTTCCGCAGCGTCGAGCGCAATGTCGACCCGCTGGTGGAGAGTTTCCGTCCGATCGCGGCCATCGCGATCCTGCCGCTTGCAATCCTGTGGCTCGGCACCGGGACCGGCGCGGCCGTGATGATCGTCGCCTACGCGGCGTTCTTTCCGATCGTCATCAACACCGTCGCCGGCGCGAAGGGCGTCAATGCGACGCTGCTGCGTGCCGCCGCGACGATGGGCGTACCCCGGCTGCGCACGATTCGCACGGTCATCGTGCCGGCGGCGCTGCCGGCCATCGGCGTCGGCCTGCGCATCGCCATGGGTGTCGCCTGGACGGCGATCGTCGCCGCCGAGCTCGCGGTCGGCGCGAAGGCGGGTGGCGGCGGATCGGGCGGAATCGGCCAGATGATGTTCGTGTTCTACGCGTACAGCATCGAGCTCAACCGCATCATCGTGTGCATGATCGCGGTGGGCCTCGTCGCACTCGTGCTCGACCGGCTTCTGCGCATCGGCATGCGCCTTCTGATGCCGTGGACCGCACCGTGACCGGCGCCACGCAGGATGCGGGTGCGAAGCTGCGCCTCGCGCACGTCGCCAAGCACTTCGACGTCGGCGGGGCGAAACCGACGATCGCCGTCGACGATTTCACGCTCGACATCGCGCAGGGCGAGTTCCTCGTGATCGTCGGCCCGTCGGGCTGCGGCAAGACGACGGTGCTCAACATCCTTGCCGGCCTCGACCGGCCGAGCGGCGGCAGCGTCACGCTCGACGGGCACGAGATCACCGGGCCCGGACCCGCGCGCGGCGTGATGTTCCAGGACTACGCGCTCTTTCCCTGGCAGACGGTGCGCGGCAACGTCGGCTTCGGCCTCAAGTACGGTCCGTCGGGCAGCGGCCTGTCCACCGATGCGCGTGCGCGCCGCGTGCAGGACTGCATCGACCTTGTCGGGCTGAATGGCGCCGAGGACAAGTATCCGCATCAGTTGTCGGGCGGCATGCGCCAGCGGGCAGCGCTCGCGCGCCTGATGGCCAACGAGCCCGAGGTGCTGCTGATGGACGAGCCGCTCGCCGCACTCGACGCGCAGACGCGGCTCATCCTGCAGGACGAGCTGCTGCGCATCTGGGGTCAGGATCGGCCCGCGGCGAAGCGGCGCACCGTCGTTTTCATCACGCACGCGATCGACGAGGCGGTGTTTCTCGCCGACCGCGTCGCCGTCATGACCACGCGCCCCGGACGCCTCAAGGCGCTGATCGACGTTCCGCTGCCGCGTCCGCGCAACGACGCGACGCGCGCATCGGCCGAGTTCCAGGCTCTCAGCCAGCACATCTGGAGCCTCATCCGTGACGAAGCGTATCGCGCCACCGTCACCTGACCGTCCCACCCAGGAGGAAGACAGACATGAGCATCGAAAAGCATCGCAGCAGCGTGTCGCGGCGCCGCTTCATTGCAACGGCCGGCGCCGCGTCGCTCGCGCTCGCTGCACCGGGGATCGTCCGCGCGCAGGGCCGGAAGGCCCTCAAGGTGTCGGTCGGCCGCCAGCCGTGGGCTGCCGGCAATTCGCCGGTCACGAAGTACATGATGGACAACAAGACGTTCGAGCGCTTCGCCGGCGATGCGGGCTACGACCTCACCGTCGACTATCGCGACTATCCGTCAGCGGCACCGCAGGTCGAGGCATTCGTCTCCGGCAACCTCGACTTCGGCATGTGGGGCAACACGCCGATCGTGCGCCTCGTTGCGCAGAACCAGCCGATCCAGATCATGACGGTGGGAGAGGGGCACTTCCGCTTCGTGCTGGCGACACGCAAGGATTCACCGATCCGCAACGTCGCCGATCTGAAGGGCAAGACGGTCGGCGCGCTTCTGGGCGGCGATCCGTACAACGTGTTGTCGCAGATGCTCCGCTACGAGCTCGGCAATCCCGACCCGAAGGCGTTCAACATCACGGTGGTCAACACGCCGACGCAGGCGCAGGCGGCGACGATCCCGGGCGGCATGGACGCGGCGGTCGTCATCTATCCGGCATTTCTCAAGGCGAGCGCCGAGCTCGGCATCGTCGGCATCATCAACTCGTTCGGCTATACCGAAAGCCACTACAAGGGTCCGGCGGGCGAGGGCGCGGGCATTCTGCTGCCTTCGGTGAAGAAGTCGCCGTTCTATCCCGACGGCTTCTACCTGCACCGCTCGTTCTGGATCGGCAGCCGCAAGATCATCGAGAGCGACCCCGCCGTCGCGACGGCGTTCGTGACCGCACAGCAGGACGCGGTGGCGAAGCTCACGAAGATGGACCCGGGCACCGTGTCCGAGCTCGCGAAGAAATACTGGGAGCTGCCGCCGGAGCTCGGCGCGAAAGTGGTCGAGGACGACGTGCTGTTCAAGCGCGGCTGGTGCTGGCCGACCGAAGGCGATGCGGTTGCGTTGCTCGAGACGTCGAAGAGCATGGTCGACGGCAAGCTCATCACCAAGCCGCTCACCTGGGATCAGGTGAAAGGCGCGTTTGCGATGGCGGCACCACTGGACAAGAGCGCGTACGAAAAAACCGGCCGCGTACCCGATGCCGCGGGCTTCCACGACAAGAACGCGAAGGACCTGCGCGGCGCGCCGGTGTGGGATATGCCGAGCTGGGGGACGCGGACGTGAGCTTCGACATGACCGTAGGTTTCATCGGGCTCGGCACGATGGGTGCGCCGATGGCGCGCAATCTTCTCGACAAGGGCCATCGGCTGATCGTCGCCGACGTGGTGCCGGCCGCGGTGGCGTCGCTCACCGCGGCCGGTGCAAGCACCGCGCGCACACCGAAGGAGGTCGCTGCGGCAAGTGATTTCATCATCACGATGCTGCCGGATGCCCCCGATGTCGAGCGCGTTGCGCTCGGCGCCGACGGCATCGTCGCCGGGATTCGCGCCGGCTCGGTGTACATCGACATGAGCACGATCGATCCGGATACCACGCGCAAGGTCGGCAAAGCGATCGCGTCGAAGGGTGCGTCGATGATCGACAGCCCGGTCGGCAAGACCGCCGACCACGCGGTCGCCGGCACGCTCACGCTGATGGTGGGCGGCGCCGACGATGTCGTCGCGCGCTGCCGGCCGATCCTCGACTGCATGGGCACCGACTTCTTCCACTGCGGCGGCCTTGGCGCCGGGCAGACGATGAAGCTCATCAACAACCTGCTCGCGACCGCGGTTTCCGAGGCGTCGATCGAGGCGCTCGTGACGGGAGCGAAATCGGGGCTGACGCTCGACACGATGATGAGCGTTCTGCGCACGACGATGGCATGGAACAACGCGCTGGCCATCGCGTTGCCGAAGCGGCCGCTGGCAGGCGACTTCGGTCCGGGCTTCATGGTGAAGCTCGCGCACAAGGATTGCCGGCTTGCGCTCGAGATGGCGCGCAGGCTCGGCGTGACCACGCCCGTGGGACGCGCGGCGCTTGCGAGTCTCGACGAGGCCATGCAGCGCGGCTTGCACGACGACGATGTCGGCGCGCTGCTGAAGCTGCGCGAAGAGGCCGCGGGCGTCGTGGTGCGGCTGCCGGCGGCATGACGGGTCCGCTGCGCGGCTTCGATCCCGCCGCTGTACGAAGGATCGGCCGGCGCGACCTTGCCGTGTCGCAACTCGGCGTCGGGACGCTTCCGTTTGGCAGCCACGCCGGTGACGATACCGATGCGTCGATCGGCGCGGCATTCGCCGCCGCGCATGCCGCCGGCCTGCGCTACTTCGACACGGCGCCGCTGTACGGCGTGGGTGTATCGGAGCATCGACTCGGCGCGTGTCTTCGCGGCATCGACCGTCGCTCGGTCGTGCTGTCGACGAAAGTCGGCAGGCTGCTGCGGCCGCTCGCGGGCGGCGCAGCACCTGGCGTGTGCGCCGGCACGCCGCCATTCGACATCGAGTTCGACTACAGCTACGACGCCACGCTGCGCTCGCTCGACGCGAGCCTGCAGCGTCTCGGCACGAACGCCATCGACATCGTGCTGATCCACGACGTGAACCGGCGCTGGCAGGGCGATCTCGTCGAGCAGCGCTATCGCGAAGCGATGGAAGGCTCGCATCGTGCGCTGTGCGAGCTCCGCGCGGCGGGCACGATCAAGGCGATCGGCGTCGGCGTCAACGACTGGCAGATCCTGCTGCGCTTCGCCGCCGACGGCGATTTCGACTGTTTCATGCTCGCGGGCCGCTATACGCTGCTCGATCACACGTCGCTCGACAGGTTCATGCCGGAATGCGAGCGCCGGCAGATTTCGGTGCTGATGGCTGCACCGTTCAACTCGGGCATCCTCGCCACCGGCGCCACCGCCGGCGCGACATACTTCTACACGGAAGCCGACGCGCAAATCGTCGCGCGCACGAAAAGGATCGAGGCCGTCTGCGCGCGCCATGGCGTTGCCATCGCCGCGGCAGCGCTGCAGTTTCCGCTTGCGCATCCGGCCGTCGCGAGCGTCGTGACGGGGATGCGCAGCGAGCGCGAAGTCGACGCGAACGTCGCGCATTGCCAGGCGCGCATTCCCGGCGATTTCTGGGCCGAGCTCAAGGCGGAAGGCCTCATCGGTGCGGCGGCACCGATACCGGCCGCATAATCGGTCTCCCCGTCAACGGAGCGCCTATCGTGAAGCGCAGTCGATGCCATCCTTCGCATGACCAACCGGTGTGCGCGCCATGATGGAGCCGCGACCGACAGGCGTCTATCCGATTGCGCCCACGCCGTTCGATGACCACGGCGGCCTCGACCTCGACGGCCAGCGCCGCGTGCTCGACTGCATGGTCGATCAGGGCGTCGACGGCATCTGCATCCTCGCCAATTACTCGGAGCAGTTCCTGCTTTCGGATGCGGAGCGCGACACGCTGCTTGCGCTATGCCTCGCGCATGTCGCGCAGCGCGTGCCGGTCATCGTCACCTGCAGCCACTTCAGCACCCGCATCGCGATCGAGCGTGCGCGTGCGGCGGCCGCGGCCGGAGCGTCGATGCTGATGCTGATGCCGCCGTATCACGGCACGGGATTGCGCGCCGACGACGACGGCGTCATCGAGCATTACGCGCGCATCGCCGACGCGGTCGACCTGCCGATCATGGTGCAGGACGCGCCGCTGTCGGGCGTGAGCCTGCCGGTGCCGCTGCTCGTGCGCCTGTGCCGCGACGTGGCGTCGGTGCGCCATTTCAAGATCGAAGTGCCCGGGGCGGCGGCGAAGTTGCGCAGCCTCATCGAGGCGGGCGGCGACGCGATTGCGGGACCGTTCGACGGCGAGGAATCGATCACGCTGATGGCCGATCTCGAAGCGGGCGCACGCGGCACGATGCCGAGTGCCCTTTTGCCCGACCTGATTCGTCCCGTCGTCACGCATTACCTTGCCGGTCGTGCAGCGCAGGCCGCGGCCGCGTACGCACGCATCCTGCCGCTCATCAATTACGAGAACCGGCAGTGCGGACTGCGCGCGGCCAAGACCGTGATGATGGAAGGCGGCGTGATCAAGTCGGATGCCGTCCGTCATCCGCTCGCGCCGCTGCATCCTGCAACGCGCCGGGGGTTGCTCGCGCTCGCCGCCGAAGCGGCGCCGCTCGCGTTGCGCTGGGGACGCTGAATTCGGCGTCAGAGCTGCAAGTCGCGATGAACGCTTGCTTGAGCGGCATCTGTTACGCGAATTACAGCTCTGCCTCGAAGCAATCCGCGCCGCCGCCTGTTACGCGAATTACAGCTGCTGACCCCGAAGTAATCTACAGCGTGAAATTCATGCCGGACAGCAGCACGCCGGGCAACCGGACGCTGGACAGCGCACGCGAGCCGTAGCTGTTCGCTTCGAGCAACAGCTCGCGCTCGGCGGTGAGCGCTTCGAGGTTTTCGCCGAGCATGCGGTAGATCGTGTCGTCGAAGCGCAGCACATCGACCGGCGCCACGATCTTTCCGTTCTCGACCCAGAACGTCGCGAAGCGCGTCATCCCGGTCATCCGGCACGCCGGACGATCGGAAAAGTTCAGGTACCACAGGTTGCCGATTGCAAGGCCGGTGTCGAGTGCGGCGAGCGCATCGCCGGCCGCGAGATCGCCGCCTGCCATCGACAGCGCTTCCGGTGACTCGGCGCCGTTCGCGCCGTTGGTGAGCAGGTCGAATTCGCGTGCCGTGCGCGGCGACACGAGCGATCCCGCGAGGTCGCCGTCGACGATCAGCGGAACGGCATCGGGCCGCGCAAAGCCCTCGGCCTGGAACGCGGGCGCTACACCGGATGCAATGTCCTCGCTCATCGTCACGCGCGGGTCGAGCCGCGCGCCCGCGCGCATTTGCGCGAGCGGACTTTGCTGCGTAGCGAGGGCGCGCGCCGAGAACCCGCCCCATGCAAGCAGGTCGGTGACCTCGTGCAGCGCGGCGGGTGGCAGATAGGCGCGGTATTTGCCCGGCGCGAGCGCCTTCGGCGGGCGGCTGATCAGCGCGAGCTGCTCCACGGCGGCGCCCATCTTCGATTGCAGCTCGGCGTCGCGCCATGCGAACCCGGTATACGACGACTTGACGGCCTTGTCGGCGCGGTAATACAGGCTCCACTGCAGGTTGAACGTGGTCGTCGCATGCCAGTTGCGCTGGCCTTGCGCGTTTGCGAACCCGCGATACACCGGACCGGCGGCCAGCATGCCGACGAGGTCCTGCCCGCGGCCCATGGTCAGCAGTGCGTCGATCATCGCTTCCGGTGCTGGCATCGACCCGCTGCGTTCGCTGCGCGACGACGCGACGGTGCCGGGAAGCAGCAGATGCGGATCGTCGTGCAGCTCGGGCAGCGCGTCGCGCAATCCGGCGAGCGCCGTGTCGACGATGCGCGCATCGGCGGCGACATCGCCGGTCAGCGACAGGAGGTGCGAAGCATGGCGCGCCCCGCGGATCAGGCGGACATCGAGATAGCGCTGCTCGACGTGGCCCGGCTGGCGCACCTTGCCGCGATTCATGCGCACGAAGTCGGTGGCTTCCGCGGCGAAGTCGAGCGTGTACGACTCGCCCGCTTCGAGCGACCGATCGACGCCGGCGGCAAGCGTGTCGAAGTAAGCTTCCATCGCGCTCACGCCGGTCGATTCGCGCGGCGCACTCGCCGCTCTCGCATCCCGCTTCGCGTCTGCGCTGGCCCCCGCGGAGGCGCAGTTCGATCCTTGGGGCGTCCCTGCGGATCTCACGACTCGCCCCCGAACACGTCGACGTTGGTGAATACGCATGCGGGTGACGCATGGCCGACGCGGATCGTCTGCCCGGGCTCGCCCTTGCCGCAGTACGGGGTGCCGAGCACACGGATGGTGTCGGCGTTGCCCACTCGTGCAAGGCTGCACCAGAACTGCGCACTGATCCCGCGGTAATTCGGATTCTTCACCACGGCGCCGAGCTTGCCGTTCTCGATCAGTCGCGCGCGTTCGCAGCCGAACTGGAACTTGTTGCGCGAATCGTCGATCGACCACGACGAGTTCGTCTCCATCATGACGCCGCGCTCGATGCCCGCAACGAGCTCGTCGAACGTCGCGTCGCCGGGCTCGAGATTGAGGTTCGCCATGCGGTCGATCGGCGGGCGGTTCCAGCCGTCGGCGCGCGCGTTCGCGACGCCCGGCAGCCCCGCCCGCTTCTGTGAAATGGCGCCGCCGAGCGGACGCACGAGGAGGCCTTCGCGGATCACGTACGTTCGCTCGGCGCGCGTGCCTTCGTCGTCGAACGCGTAGCTCGCAAGCTCCTCGGGCCGCGTCGGATCGAACGTGATGTTGAGATGCTTCGAGCCGTACTGGTAGGTGCCGAACATTTCCGGCGTCACGAAGCTTGTGCCGGCGAAGTTGCGCTCGTCGCCGAGGATGCGGTCGAGCTCGAGCGGATGGCCGATCGACTCGTGGATCTGCAGCACCATCTGGTCGGGTGCGAGCAGCACGTCCATGCGCTCGGACGGGCAGTTCGGGGCGGCGAGGAGCTCGAGCGCTTCCTCCGCGACGCGCCGTCCGGCTCCTTCGAACCCGAACCGCGCGAGGATCTCGACGCCCCCCTGCTGGCAGATGCCGCGATAGCCGTTCAGCGAGCGCTGCTGGGTGACGCCGTCGGCGTGCGCGGTGACGCTGACCGACGGGAACAGGAATCGGTACCGCTGCACGACGTCGCCGCCCTCGCTGGTGACGAGCCGGTGCGTTGCGTTGCGCACGTCGACGAGCGCTTCCCAGTCGACGATGCGCGGATCGCAGCCGGCCGCTTCGGATTCGCGTCGCAGCAATTCATACCAGTCGCGCCGCGTCGGCAGCGGGGCGTCGATCGACGGTGATGCGTATCCGCCGCGCGGCGCCGGCCGCGGCAGCGTGCGCGAATCGTCGAGCGCGTAGCGGGCGCTGGCGCGGGCCCATCGTGCGGCGCGCTCGAGAACGTTGCGCAGCCCGGCCTCGGACGTGTCGGGGCTCGCCGCATACCCGTAGCCACCCCCGGCGTAGACCGACGCCATGACGCCGCGATCGGTCACGACCGACAGCGGTTGAGGAACGTTCTTGCGAACGGCATACGATTGGCCAGTCTCCTCGACGAAGCGCAGCGACCAGTAGTCGGCGTCGATCGCGAGGACCGGGAGGCGAGTGTTTTCCATGGGTGACCGGGAAGGCGGGAGGGCGCCCGGCGGGTCGTGGGCGAAAGACGCGATTATGGCCGATCGGCGAAACCGGCCCCGCCGCCCCCTGCCTGCGGGACGGCCTGCGAGGCAAGCTGCGCGATCGCCGCGCCGGTGAGGCGAACGATCCGCCAATCCGAAAGCACTGTGGCGCCGATCCCCTCGTAGAACGCGATGGCCGGGCGGTTCCAGTCGAGGACCGACCACTCGAAGCGGCCGCAGCCCCGCTCGTGCGCGAGGACGGCAAGGCTTGCGAGGAGCGCGCGGCCGACGCCGCCGCCGCGATGGGCCGGCTTGACGAAAAGGTCCTCCAGCCACAGGCTCCGCCGGCCAAGGAAGGTCGAGTAAGTATGAAAAAACAACGCGAATCCGATGCATTCCTCAGATTTCGCGTCAAGACGTGCAATCATCGCCTCGGCGACCGGGTGCGGCCCGAACAGCGCGTCGGCAAGGTCGCGCTCGGTCGACGTGCAAATGGCGCCCAGCCGTTCGTATTCGGCCAGGGCCCGCACCAGCGCGTGCAGATCGGCAATGTCGGCGCCGGTGGCCGGCGCGATCCTGAACGAACGAACGTTCGCGCTCACCGACACGACTGTTGCGCCGTCACAACGCCTTGCCGAGGATCAGCACATCGCGACGAACGCCGTCGAGCTTCGCGACGCGCGGCAACCGCCCCCAGTCGCTGAAGCCGGCCGTCCGGAACAGCGCGAGGCTTGGCGCATTGTGCGCGAACGTGAACGCAAGGAGCGTCGTTATGCCGAGCGAAGGCGCCTCGCGCAGCGCGTGCTCGACCAGTCGGCGCCCGTGGCCCTGGCGCTGCGCCGCCGGGGCGGTGTAAAGACCCACTTCCACCGTTTCGTCGTAGGCCGGCCGCCCGTAGAACGAGCGCATCGACAGCCAGGCCACGGGCGCCGGGTCATCGTCGGCGCAGGAGACGAAGAGGGGCCGGCGGCGGGGATCGAACTCGGCAAACCACTGCCTGCGCTCGGCGACGCTGACCGGGGCGAGATCGGCCGTTGCCATGCGCCCGGGAATCGATGCGTTGTAGATCGAGACGATTTCCGGGAGGTCTCCCGGCGCGGCATGACGGATGGGCATTTGACGGAATTGCAACAAAAGTGCCGCTGAGGGGCAAGGAATCGGGGAGTTTGATTGCCGCTTCAAATCACGCTGTTGTAACGTTGCTACTGCGTGCCGAAAGGCGAATATTTCGTCCCTTCCAGTACCACTTTCCTTCGGGGGTTTCCACATGAATTTCCAACGCAAGAAGGTCGCGGCCGCGCTCGCCTGCATCGCAGGCGTCGGCGGCGCGATGGCGATGTCCGGCGCGCTCGCGCAAGCGGTCAATCCGGACGTGCCATCGAACACGAGACCCGAAGCCCGGCCCGACATCCGCGTCGAGGTCACGGGTTCGAACATCAAGCGCGTCGAAGGCGAGGGCGCGTTGCCGGTCACGGTGATCACGCGCGAGCAGATCGACAAGTCGGGCGCCACCACGCCGATGGAGTTGCTGCAGCAGATTTCGGCGAACAACAGCGTCGGCGCGGTCAACATCTCCAATTCGGTCGGCGCAACCACGCTTTCGGCGCAAACGGCGTCGCTGCGCGGCCTCGGCGGCGGGCGCACGCTGGTGCTGATCAACGGGCATCGGATCGAAGGCTTCCCGGGTGAAATCCAGGGGGTGCAGGGCGTCACGCTGTCGTCGATTCCGTTCAACGCGATCGAGCGGGTGGAAATCCTCAAGGACGGTGCGTCGGCCGTGTACGGTTCCGACGCCATCGCGGGCGTCATCAACTTCATCACGCGGTCCGACTACACCGGCGCCGAGGTCACCGGCTTCTATGGCGCGCCAACGCGCGGGGGTGGCGGCGAGCAGTGGCAGGGCAGCGCGTCGGCCGGCGCCGGCGACCTTGCGAAGGATCGCTGGAATTTCTTCATTTCCGGTCAATACAACGAGCAAAGGCCGCTCGACCAGGCGTCGCGGCAATTCTCGAACAGCTCCTATCGGCCGGAAATCGGCCTGATCGGCGTATCGAGCAACACGTTCCCGGGCAACGTGCTGTTCCCGGGCGCCGGCCGCCACGTCGTGAACAACAGCAGCGGCACGGCGGTCATCGGCAACAGTCCGGAAAGCTGCGGGCAGCACAACATCTTCGTCAACGACGACATCCTCGGCACGAACTGCTTCTACGACCCGTCGCACGACAAGGGCGTCGAGATGATTCCCGAGGACAAGTCGTACAGCTTCTTCGGCAGCGGCAAGTTCCAGATCAACAACGATTGGCAACTGTACGGGCAGGGGCTGTACACACACGAAGAAACGCGCCTCATCATCCAGCCGGGGCCGATCTCCAGCGCCATATCGTACGGGCCCGGCGGCGACCTCGCCGCACAAATCACGCTGCAGCCGACCAGCCCGTTCTATCCGCACAATCTCGCGGCCGGCTTCGGAGTCGACGGTCAACCTCTCGACGTGCGCTATCGCACGTTCGACAACGGGAACCGCGACCAGACCGACACCAACGAGCACTGGCAGGGCATCCTCGGCGTCAAGGGCAGCATGTTCAACTGGGACTGGGACGGCTCGGTCTTCTACGCGGAGGGCACGACGGTCGAGCACCTGAACAGCGGCTTCCAGGATTACCGGCTGCTGCTGCCGCTGCTCAACAGCGGGACGGTCAACCTGTTCGGACCGAACACGCCCGACATCGTCAACCAGCTCCGCGCGACCAATTTCGTCGGCGATACGATTTCCGGCAGGTCGAAGAATTACGGCGCGCAGGTCAAGACGTCGGGCGAGATCTGGAAGCTGCCCGCCGGTCCGCTGGCGATGGCCGTGGGTCTCGAGGCGCGCAAGGAAGAGCTGACGCAGAACATGGCCGAAGGGATTCAATCCGGCTTCATCACCGGCTACGGCGGCGAGATCAAGAACGTCAGCGGTGAGCGCAAGCAATGGGCGGCGTTCACCGAATTCAACATTCCGGTCGTCAAAACGCTGGAAGCAGACGTCGCCGTCCGCTACGACCACTACAGCGATTTCGGCAGCACCACCAACCCCAAGTACAGCCTGCGCTGGCAGCCGACGCGCACGCTGCTCGTGCGCGGGTCGTACGGCACGGGCTTCCTCGCGCCGAGCCTCTATCAGCTGTTCACGCCGAACATCGCCGGCTTGAGCCAGCCGGGCCTGACCGATCCGGTCCGCTGTCCGATCACCAACGACCAGACGTTCGACTGCAACGCGCAGTTCAACGTGCTGTTCGGCGGCAATCCGAACCTCAAGCCCGAGAAGTCGGAGCAGACGAGCGCCGGCGTGGTGTTCGAGCCGATACCCAACGTCTCGATGAGCGTCGACTGGTTCAAGATCAACCTGACCGACGCGATCACGAACGGCATTTCGCCGATCACGATCCTCGGCGATCTCGCGCAGTTCGGCGGCCTCGTCACGCGTGATGCGACGGGTCACATCTCGTCGATCCTGCAAACGTACATCAACCTCGGCACGGTCAAGATCGAAGGCTTCGATCTCGAAGGGCATTACCGTACGCCGACGACGAGCTGGGGCCGCATTTCGCTCGACGGCTCGGGCACCTACTACACGAAGTACGACAACCAGCAGAACGACGGCTCGTTCGTGAGCCAGATCGGCACCGCGTACCAGCAGGTGGTCACGGGCATCACGCCGCGCTGGAAGCAATACGTGTCGGCGACGTGGGATCTCGGCCCGTGGTCGGCGACGATCGCCAACACGTACCAGACGTCGTACATCGACCAGCAGACCGATCTCGACGGCAACCTGCGCAAGGTGGGCTCGCTGTCGCTGTGGGACCTGCAGGGCTCGTACACGGGCTTCAAGAACCTGAAGCTCACGCTCGGCGTGAAGAACCTGTTCGACACCAATCCGCCGGTGTCGAACCAGCAGAGCACGTTCATCGTGGGCTTCGATCCGTCGTACTACGATCCGCGTGCCCGCTTCGTCTACGGCCAGGTCAGCTATCGGTTCAAATAAGCGACGAAGAACGGCACTACGGCAGTCGATTCGCGGGGGGCTTCGGCCCCCCGTTTTTTCGCCGTTGTCCGGTGCGCCGCGCAGCGTTATCGTTCAGGCAACATGAGATCGTCGCTTGCAAAGGCATTGTCCGACGCGTTCGAGCATCACGCGCACGGACGCCTGGCCGAGGCCGAGGCGGGCTATCGCAGCGTGCTGCAAAGCGTGCCCGATCAACCGGATGCGCTGCATCGGCTCGGCCTCATCGCACACCAGGTCGGGCGCGACGAGACGGCCGTCGACCTGATCGATCGCGCGATCACGATCAACCCGGCTCAACCCACGTACTACAACGACGCCGGCATCGTGCTGCATGCGCTCGGCCGGTACGATGCGGCAGTCGCACGCTACCGCCAGGCGCTCGCCCTCGCGCACGCTTATCCGCGTGCACACAACGGGCTTGGCATTGCGCTCCACGATCAGGGCCGGTTCGACGAGGCCATCGCAAGCTTTCGCACGGCCTTGTCGCTGAAACCGGACTACGCCGATGCACAGAACAACCTCGCGAACGTGCTGCGCGAGCAGGGACGCGCCGCGGAAGCGGTGCAGATCTATCGGAAAGCCCTTGAAACCCGCGACGTGCCGGACGTCTGGTACAACCTCGCGAGCGCGCTCGGCGACCTTCGCGCATTCGACGATGCGGCACAAGCGTACGCGAGGGCGCTGAGCCGGCGGGAAACGCCGGGTGCCATCGCGGGCTTCGTCCAATCGCTCGTCGGCGCCGAACTGCGCCGCGCCGATGACGACGTGCGCCGAATGGCGCTGCGCGCACTGCTGACGCCGTGGGCGCGGCCGTCGGAGCTGTCGGCCGCGTGCATTCGCCTGGTTGCGAGCGGCACGCCGATACGCGAATGCATCGATCGCGCATGGCACGCGTGGCCGGCGCGCATCGCCTGGGCCGACTTGCTCGGCTCGGTCGATCCGGGCGTCGTCTTCGATAACGCGCTGCTTCGCGCATTGCTCGAAAGCGCGCCGGTGTGCGATCTGCCGGTGGAGCGCTTTCTCACGCTCGCACGCTTCGCGCTCCTCGATGCCGTCGCCGACGGCCGGCAATTCGCGGACCACGACCCGCTGCCGTTCTGCTGCGCCGTGGCGCGTCAGTGCTTCATCGACGACTACGTCCTGGCCTACACCGATACGGAGATCGAGCGTGCATCCGCGCTGCGCGATGCCGTTGCCGCCTCGCTCGAGCGCGGCGAGACGGTTGCGCCGGTGCACGTCGCCGTCGTCGCAGCGTACTTCCCGCTGATTTCGATGCCGCAGCGTGAAGCGATGCTCGCCCGGACGTGGCCGGAACCGCTGGACGCGCTGCTCACGCAGCAACTGCGCGAGCCATCGGAGGAGCGCGCCATCCGCGAGCGCCTTCGCCGGCTGACCGATATCGACGATCGCGTCTCCATCGGCGTGCGCCGCCAATACGAGGAGCATCCGTATCCGAGGTGGGTGCGGCTGCCCTTGCCGGCGCTGACCTTGCCGCCGGGTGCGGGTCCCGGCGGGCGCTTTCCGCGCGAGCTGCGCCAATCGGACGGGCGCGATCTCGACATACTCGTCGCGGGCTGCGGCACGGGGCAGGAGTCGATCGAGCTCGCGTACGCGTTTCCCCGCGCGCGCGTGCTCGCCATCGACTTGAGCCTTGCGAGCCTCGCGTATGCCGAGCGCAAGGCGCGCGAACTGCATGTTGCCAACCTCGAGCATGCGCAGGCGGACATCATGAACGTCGCGGCGCTCGCGCGCACATTCGACGTGATTTCGTCGGTGGGCGTCCTGCATCATCTGGCCGACCCGGTGGCCGGGTGGCGGGAACTCGTCTCGGTGCTGGCGCCCGGCGGGCATATGCTCGTGGGCCTCTACAGCGAGCGCTCGCGCGAGGACGTGCTGGCGGCGCGCGCCTTCATCGCCGCCGCGGGATACGCACCGACCGACGCGGATATCCGGCGCTGCCGCCAGGATCTGCTGGCGGCCGATCGCTCCCCACGAATCGATCGCCTCACGCGGCGCAGTGACTTTTATGTCACCGGCGAATGCCGCGACCTCCTGTTTCACGTGCAGGAGCATCGCTTCACGCTGCCCCGGATCGCGGGAGCGATCGACGCGCTCGGCTTGCGTTTCAACGGGTTCGTGCTGGAGGAGGACCTGGCGAGCCGCTACGCTGCGCAATTCCCGGACGATCCGGGCATGGAGAATCTCGGCAACTGGGATCGGCTCGAAGTGCTGCTGCCGCAGGCCTTCACCGGCATGTATATATTCTGGGTGCAGAAGGCGCGATGAGCTTCGGGGTTGCGGTCCGGGCCCTGGGACACACGGTTCGCGCCGTTCGCGTCATCCGTCCGCATCGTCCGTCATTCGAGGAGCCAGGCGTGCAAATGAATCTGCGTAATTTCGGCAACCGTTTCGTCAATCCGCTCGTCGTCGCCGTGTTCCTCGGCATCGCGCTCGCGTCGACCCCGGCGGGTGCACAGGACAGGAGTGCGGGTGCAACGGACATCCAGGCGGTCCGCGATGCGCTGAGGACCGACAAGCGCGCCTACGTCGCATCGATGCTGTCGCTGACGAACGCCGAAGCGAAGCGATTCTGGCCGATCTACGACAGCTACCAGCGGGTCATCGACGAGACCAGCCAGCGACGCGTCGTCGTTTTCAAGGATCTCGTGATGCGCGACAGCCCCACGACCAACCTCGCCGCCAAGAACCTGATGCTGGAGCTCGTGAATATCTACGACACCGAAGCGAAGGCGCACCTGCGCGTTGCGCGTCGCGTGATGCGTGCGCTGCCGGCGATCAAGGCGGCGCGCTATCTGCAGCTCGAGGACAAGATGCTCGCGGTGCGCGATTACGACGAGGCGTCGGCGGTGCCGCTGGTTCACTGAACGCAGCGCGCGCCACGCGCTTGCGTCAGCTTCGCGCGAGGTGCCGCTCGGCACCGCGCGATTGCGCAACCGGTGCGACGTGCGCCGCGCGAACCGCGACGACGTCGATCGCGGTGACAACCATGTTGCCGGCCGGCGAGCAGGTCTCGCTTTCGACACGCGTGAGCAGATCGCCCTGCGCCGCCGCGCGCTCGATTCCCGCGGGTGCGAGCACCGAGATGGCGAGTGTTGCGGCCGTCATCGCGACGGCGGCGAATGCAAACAGCGTGCGGGGCGTGCGGGGATCATAGCGGTTCATCTGCGGCTCCGTGGGGTCGATCGTGCGAACTCTGCGGTTCGATGCATCTTCGCGGCGGACCGGATTCATGATTCGAATCTCGGCACGCAAACCTTGCATGGAGCGCATCGTGACGGCGTGCGCGCGACGCGGCAACCCGGATGCGACGGAACCGCGATTTACGCGGCCGAGTGCACGATCCGCGCGACGAAGGGCGGCGCTGCATGGCGCATCCGGGTGGACTTCCTCGCCGTATTGTGTAGAATCGCGCGATTTTCCGACGTTGTCTGGCCCCGTTCCGGCGGGGCCCGGATGTTTTTCGGGTGCACCCCCAAGGGGTTTTGGGCCGCAGCTCAGCATCGCGGCGCCGGGGCCGGATGCACCTGCCAACCGTGCAGGGAACGCTGGTACGGCGCGCCTCGGGCTTTCGCGTCGCGATTCGGCACCGCGGCCGTGCGCATCGTCTGGATATCCGGAAGATCGTTGACCAACATTCGCATGGAGACAACATGTTGAAGATGAACCGTCTGGCGAACCTCGCCGCGGCCCTGATGCTTGCATTGCCGATAGCGGCGACCCCGCTCCCGGCCACCGCGCAAGCGCAAACGACGACCCCTCCGAGCGCCGCTCCGGCCGATGCACCCGCCGGCACGGCCGCACCTGCTCCGGCCGCGCCGGCCGCCACGGCCAAGGCCGCGCCGGCGACCACCGACGTGCTCGAGAATCCGTACGGCCTGGAGGCCCTGTGGAAGGGCGGCGATCTCGTCGCGCGCATCACGCTCGGCATCCTCGTGCTGATGTCGGCCGGCAGCTGGTACATCATCGTCACCAAGGTGTACGAGCAGTCGAAGATGAACCGCCAGGCGCGCGCCGCCGACCGCTCGTTCTGGAAAGCGGCGTCCGTGCAGAAGGGTGCGGTCGAGTTGCGCGAGGGAAGTCCCTACCGCTTCATTGCCGAATCGGGGCTCGAGGCAACCACGAGGCACGAGGGCCTGCTCGGCAACGTCGACATGAATACCTGGGTGAGCATGTCGATCCAGCGTGCGATCGACAACATCCAGAGCCGCACGCAGGACGGCCTCGCGTTCCTCGCCACGGTGGGTTCGACGGCGCCGTTCGTCGGCCTGTTCGGCACCGTCTGGGGCATCTATCACGCGCTCACGGCAATCGGCATCGCCGGCCAGGCGTCGATCGACAAGGTGGCCGGGCCGGTCGGCGAGGCGCTGATCATGACGGCGATCGGTCTTGCGGTCGCCGTGCCTGCGGTGCTTGGCTACAACTGGCTGATCCGCCGCAACAAGGCCGCGATGGAGCGTGTCCGCGGCTTCGGCGCCGACCTGCACGCGGTGCTGCTGTCGGCAACCCAATCGCCGGCCAGGTCCTGATCGCCAGGCGAAGGGACGTCACGCCATGGCAATGAACGTAGGGACCGCCGACGGCGACGACGACGAGGTGATGTCGACGATCAACACGACGCCGCTCGTCGACGTCATGCTGGTCCTGCTGATCATCTTCCTCATCACGGTGCCGGTCGTGCGCAACTCGATCCCGGTCGAGTTGCCGAAGGAGCGCAACGAGATCCGCGAATCGAAGCCCGAGAACATCGTGATCTCCGTCGATGCGCAGGACCACATCTACTGGAACGACCTGCGGATGGCATCGACGCAGGCGCTCGTCGACCGGCTGAAGAAGATCTCCGTGCTGTCGCCGCAGCCCGAGGTGCAGATCCGCGGCGACGGACGCGGGAACTACGAGGGTGTCGGGCGCGTGGTGTATGCGTGCCAGCGCGCGGGCATCTCGAAGGTGTCGTTCATTACCGAGCCGCCGCCGCGCGCGGCCGCGGCGAGCTGATGCGCGCCGTCGAAATCATCCGAGGATTCCTGCCATGGCGATGAACGTTGCCGCCCCCAGCCGCTCGTCCGATCCCGACGTGATGATCGACATCAACACGACGCCGCTGATCGACGTGATGCTCGTGCTGCTCGTGATGCTGATCATCACGATTCCGATCCAGCTGCATGCGGTCAATCTCAATCTGCCGATCGGCAATCCGCCGCCGCCGCTCACGCTGCCCGAAGTCGTGAAGATCGACGTCGACGACCAGAGCAAGGTGTACTGGAACGGCGAGGTGTTGCCCGATCGCGCAACGCTCGAAGCGAAGATCAGCGAAGCCGCGAAGCAGTCGGTGCAGCCCGAGGTGCATCTGCGGCCGAACAAGCTCGCGAAGTACTCGGTCGTTGCCGGCGTCATGGCCTCGGCGCAGCGGCTCGGGCTGACCAAGATCGGCATCGTGGGCAGCGAGCAGTTCGTCGAGTAGCGACGCCTACAGGAGTCGAACAGGCAAATGGATTTCGCACGGCAGCAACGCGATCCGACGCGGCACTTGATCGGAATCGCGTTCGTGATCCTCTTTCACGCGCTCGTGATCTGGGCGCTGGTGACCGGTCTCGGCCAGAAGGTGATCCAGGTCGTCAAGAAGCCGTTGACGGCGCAGATCATCGAGGAAATCAAGGCGCCGCCGCCACCGCCGCCGCCGCCCCCACCGCCGCCGAAGAAGATGATCGAGCCACCGAAGCCGGTGATCGAGCAGCCGTACGTGCCGCCGCCGGAGATACCGCCGCCGGTGATGGCGCCGCCGCCGGTCATCGCCAACGTCGCGCCGACGCCACCGCCCGTGCCGGTCGTGATTGCGCCGCCCGCGCCGCCCGTCGTGATTGCGCCGCCGGCGCCGCCCAAGCCCGCGATCCGCCAGGGCGTTTCATGCACGAAGCGCGATCCGCCGTCGTTCCCGCGCGAGGCCATCCGCGCGCACGTCGAGAAGGGTCACGTCGATGCCGTGCTGACGATCGACGAGAAGGGCAACGTCTCCGACGTGCAGATCGTCACGTCGTCGCCGCCTCGCGTGTTCGATCGCGTCGTGCGCGACACGCTGGCCGAGTGGAAGTGCGCTGGCGAAGGCGCGAAGTACAAGGCGTCCGTCGAGATCAACTTCACGTTGACCGATTGACGGCGAAGGGATGAACGTTTCGCACGCATCGATGGCGCGTGCGACAGCTTCGACGGGCGCGACAGCGCGCCCGCTGACGCTCAATCCCTGCGCAGCGCGAGCGCGGCTGCCGTCCACGTCGCGATTCCAACGGCGAGGATCGCGAACCCGAGCGTCGACAGCGAAAACGGGCGTGCTGCGAACAGCGTGAACACGTCGCGCGCGATTTCGTGCGCGGTTCCTGGGAGCATCGTCGCGACGAGCACGGCGGCGACGAGCCAGAGTCCGGCGACGATCGGCCTGCGCCACGCGGGCAGCGCGTCGAGCGCCGGCAGACGCTGCATCACGCGGGCGGTGAATCCGTCGTCGGTGACGTAGTCGGCGCGATGGTCGGCCGCCTCGCCGACGAGCAGCGCATCGAGCCAATCGGTGCTTGTTGGCGGAACCGGATTCGGCGGGGTGAGCATGGCGCTTACGTCGCTGCCGGCGGCGCCCAGGCCGCGAGCGCCGTCCGCAGCTTCTGCTTGCCGCGAAGAATGTGTGTTTTCACGGTGCCCACCGGCCAGCCCAGCACGTACGCGGCCTCTTCGTGCGACAGGTCGTTATGGTAGCACTGGACGATGGCCGCGCGCTCGGCGTCGGACAGCCGTGCAAGCGCACGCTCGAGGTCGATTTTCATCGTTGCGGCCGCCGCGTGATCGCCGCCGGCACTGCCCGGCAGCACAGCGTCGTCGGCATCTTCGTCGCTGACGTCGGCGTCGCGGTCACCAAGCAGTTCCTCGTGGCGCTTTCGCGCCTGCGCGAGCCAGCAATTGGTTGCGATGCGGTAAAGCCACGTCGAGAAGCGCGCTTCCTGGCGGAACGACTTCAGGTTGCGCCACGCGAGGACGAACGTGTCCTGCGCAAGATCGTCGGCCAGCGCGTGATTGCCCGCGGTCAGCTTGCGCAGGCATGCGCGCACCGACGACTGATGACGCTTCACGAGCTCGGCGAACGCGTGCCGGTCGTCCGCGACAACGCAGCGCGCGATCAACTGCGCGTCGGTGACGTCGTGCGTACGGAGCGCCGCGCCCATCCGTCAAGCAAATTGCGCGGGAGCGATCCGCGCGCGGGCCCGGCGCGGAGGATGCGTGGTCGCGAGCCGGTTCATGCATGGCGGTCCGCGGCACGGCGAATGGTCGAGCGGTCGCGCATCATGCTTTCCCCGGCGGAGACGCACCCGGCGGAGGCGGCGGCGCCGTGGTGCGGTCCTCGAAGAACCATAACAGGCAATAGCCGAAGCCCACGAACATCAGGATGAGCCCGACGCTGTTCGGCGTCCCGTCGTCGAGCATCGACCAGAAGCTGAGGCCGAGGCCGACCGCGGTGAGGATCACGCCCTTGCGCAGATCGGACCACACGGTGCGCCGATGCACGTAACGCGCCTGCTCGTAGGCGGGGTTGCCCGGCGGCGGCACCGCAGCCGCCGCCACCGCGGCCGCCGTCCCGGAGGCGACCGCTTCCATCGCCGTGGCAGGCGGGACGACACCGCGCTCGGCGAGCTTCAGCATCGTCTCGTTCGCGATGCGGTTCTTGCGCAATTTGTACCAGATGAGCAGCACGATGATGAGCAGCGGGACGAGGAACAGCACCATCACGACGAGGAAGAACAGCCCCGCTATCCACGGTTGCTGCTGGACGAATTGCTCGAAGGAGTCGTACTCGCGGTCGCGGCCGAGGCCTTCGATCCGGATCTTGCCTGCGCCCTTCTGGATGAAAATGCCGTGATTGCCGATACCCGGGGCTTTCGGCGATGCCTTGTCGGCCTCGTCGGCGGCGTCGTCGGCGTCTTCGGCATCATCCGCGTCGGCCTTGTCCGGCGCGCCGGCCTTCGGCGTGGCGGGGGTCGTCGCACCCGGCGCCTGCGCTGCGGCAGCGGGCGGACGGCTTGCGGCCGAGTCGGCTTGCGCGATCGGCCCGACGCCAAGATCGGCCGCCCGCACGCTCTCCACGTGCGGCGCCATCGCGAACGCAAGGCCCAGCGCGAACGCGCCGCCGAGCACCAGCCGGCGGACGTTGTCCCCGGCGGCGTAAACGTACCGATGCTGCATGCATGCTCCCTCGAACCTGTCGCCGATTGGATGCAGCGAGGCGCGCAGGCGGATTCAGCGTTCCATGGGAAAAGGCGGCCGGATGCTTGCGGAATGCCGCGATACCCCATGCTATTATCGCCGCCGATTCCGCTTCGCGGCGCTCTTGCAAGGCGACGACGTCACGACAGGGATCCCCGGAGCCCGAATTCTCGCGTCGATGGCCGTCGTTTCACCCCTCCTGCGCAAGCCGCACCTCGCGACCGCAGGCCATTGCGCAACCCGATCGCCACGCTGGTTCGTCCGGTGCGCCGTGGCGCTGCTGGCGGCGCTGCTGCTCGTTGCCGGTCGCAGCGAGGCGCAGGATAGCGACACCGTCACGCTGAATTTCGTCAACGCCGACATCGACGCGGTCGTGAAGGCCGTCGGCGAAATCACCGGCCGCAACTTCCTGCTCGACCCGCGCGTGAAGGGCACGGTCAACATCGTATCCGCGCATCCGGTGGCGAAGTCACTGGTCTATCCGACACTGCTGTCGGCGCTGCGCATGCAGGGCTTCGCGGCGGTGGAAAGCGACGGCATCACGAAGATCGTGCCCGAAGCGGAAGCGAAGACGCAGGCGGGGCCGGTCGCGCACGGCACGGTCAACGCGAGCGGCGATCGGATCGTGACGCAGGTCATTCCGCTGCACTACGAATCGTCGGCGCAGCTCGTCACCGTGCTGCGGCCCCTCGTATCGCCGAACAACACGATCTCCGCGTACATCCCGAACAACGCGATCATCGTCACCGACTACGCCGACAACATCAAGCGCATCGACCGCATCGTCGCGTCGCTCGATCAGCCGCCGTCGGGCGAGCCGACGCTCGTGCGCGTGAAGAACGCGTCGGCGCTCGACGTGGCCGCGCTCGTCAACCGCGTGCTGACCGAGAATTCCGCCGCGCCGGGCGCGCAGGTCGAGGCGCAGCAGCGTGTGTCGCTCGTCGCCGACCCGCGCTCGAACAGCATCCTGGTGCGCGCCGACAATCCCGCGCGCGGCGCTCGCGTGCGCCAGCTGATCGAGCAGCTCGATACGCCGACGCGCAATGGCGGCAACGTGTTCATCGTCTACCTGCGCAACGCCGACGCGACGCAGGTCGCCGAAACGCTGCGCGGACTGTACGGCGGCGAGCGCGGCACGCTTGCAACGCCGTCCGCCACGACGACGGCGAGCCTGCCTGCGGCGGCGGTACCCGCCGGCGTCGCGGCGACGACGACGGGCTTCGGCACGTCGAGCGCAGCGACGAGCCCGCTCGCGCCCACTGCTACGACATCGACGGCGGCCTTCTCCGCAGGCGGCGCGATGATCGAAGCCGACACGGCGAACAACGCGCTGATCATCATGGCGCCCGAGCCGGTCTACAACAACCTGCGCGCGGTGATCGAGCGACTCGATACGCGCCGCGCGCAAGTGTTCGTCGAGGCGCTGATCGTCGAGGTGTCATCGGACAAGGCCGCCGAGTTCGGCATCCAGTGGCAGGTGCTGACGGGCGCCAATCGCAACCGCAACGGCGTGCAGGGCATCGGCGGCACGAACTTCGGCGCGCGCGGCAGCGGCCAGAACATCATCGACGCGTCGGTCAACCTGGGCTCGCTCGGGCAGGGACTGAACCTCGGCATCATCAACGGCTCGATCAGCATCCCGGGGCTCGGCGTCATCAGCAACCTCGGGCTCCTGGTGCGCGCGCTCGAGGAAGACACGACGGCGAACATCCTGTCGACGCCCACGCTGCTCACGCTCGACAACGAGGAGGCGCGCATCATCGTCGGCGAGAACGTGCCGTTCATCACCGGGCAGTACGCGACGACCGGCACCACCGCGACGATCCAGCCGTTCCAGACCATCGAGCGCCGCGACGTCGGCCTCGTGCTGCGCGTCAAGCCGCAGATCACCGAGGGCGGCACGGTGCGTCTCGGCATCTATCAGGAAGTGTCGCGGGTGCAGGAGAACTCTTCGGCCGGACCGATCCTGTCCAAGCGCGCGCTCGAGTCGTCGGTCGTCGTCGACGACCAGCAGATCGTCGTGCTGGGCGGATTGATCCAGGACACGATGAACGACGGCACGCAGAAGCTTCCGTATGCGGGCGACGTTCCGTTCGTCGGATCGCTGTTCCGCTACGACAACCGGTCGCGCGTGAAGACGAACCTGATGATCTTCCTGAAGCCGACGATCGTGCGCGGCACGCACGACGGCCAGCAGATCACGACCGAGCGGTACGACTACCTGCGCGGCCAGCAGATCCAGACGTCGCCCGATCCGCGCTGGTTCTGGAAGGACCCGAGCGTGCCCGAGCTGCCGCCGCAGGGCGCGATGCCCGGAACACCGCAGGGCACGACGGGCGGCATGCCGCGGCCGGTACAGGATGGCGAGCCTGCCCGCGGCCGCTGAACAGGCGACGATTCGCATTCCGTACGCGTTCGCGCGCACGCACGGGGTGCTCGCGTGGCGCGACGAAGGCGAGGCGATCGTCGTGCTGCTGCGCAGCGACGCGTCTGCCGATGCGATCGCCGAGCTTCGCCGCGTGCTCGATCGTCCGCTCGTCACGCGGCCGGTCGACGCCGACGTGTTCGCCGCGGAGCTCGCCCGTGCCTACAACCAGGCGGGTGCCGCCGTCGCGATGAGCGAAAGCCTCGCGAACGAGGCGGACCTCTCGCGCCTGATGCAGGAAATGCCGGCGAGCGACGATCTGCTCGACGGCAGTGCGCAGGCGCCGGTGATCCGCATGATCAACGCGCTGCTGCTGCAGGCGTTGCGCGAGCGCGCTTCCGATCTGCATTTCGAGCCGTACGAAGCGCGCGCCGTCGTGCGCTTCCGTATCGACGGCATGTTGCGCGACGCCATCGAGCCGCCGCGCGCGCTGCATGGCGCGCTGGTGTCGCGCGTCAAGATCATGGCCGGGCTCGACATCGCCGAGAAGCGCCTTCCGCAGGACGGGCGCATCGCGTTGAAGCTCGGCGACCGGCAGGTCGACGTGCGCGTGTCGACGCTGCCCACCGGCGCGGGAGAACGTGTCGTGCTGCGCCTGCTCGACCAGGAATCGGCGCGCCTCGACCTTGCGACGCTCGGCATGAGCCGCGACACGCTCGACACGCTCGACCGGCTGATCCGCGAGCCGCACGGAATCCTGCTCGTGACCGGCCCGACCGGCTCGGGCAAGACGACGACGCTTTACGCCGCGCTGTCGCGACTGCCGCGCAACACCACGAACATGATGACCGTCGAGGACCCGATCGAGTACGCGCTCGACGGCGTGGCGCAGACGCAGGTGAATGCGCGGATCGACCTCACGTTCGCCCGCGCGCTGCGCTCGATCCTGCGCCAGGATCCCGACGTGATCATGATCGGCGAGATTCGCGATCTCGAGACCGCGCAGATCGCCGTGCAAGCCTCGCTCACCGGCCACCTCGTGCTTGCGACGCTGCACACGAACGATGCCGCCAGCGCGATCACCCGCCTTGCCGACATGGGCGTCGAGCCGTACCTGCTCGCATCGAGCCTCCTCGGCGTGCTCGCGCAACGGCTCGTGCGGACGCTGTGCCCGGTGTGCCGTGTCTGCACAGCGCCGAGCGACGGCGAAGGCCGGCTGCTCGGCGATCTCGGTTTGCCGGCGACGCAGCCGGTCTTCAGCGCGGACGGCTGCGACGCGTGCAACCAGACCGGATTTACCGGCCGCACCGGCGTCTACGAGCTGCTGCGCATCGACGACGCGCTGCGCCGGCTGATCCACGACGGCGCGGGCGAGCTCGCGCTGCGCGACGCGGCGCTTCGGGCCGGCATGCGGCGTCTTCGCGACGACGGCGCGCGCTGGATCGCCGAAGGCCGCACGTCGCTCGCGGAACTTGCGCGCGTCACGCGCGAGTCCTAGGCTCGCGTCCGCACCCGATGGGCGCCTGGCGTTACGAAGCCGTCGACGCGCAGGGCCGGCTGCGCCAGGGACGCGTCGACGCCGACGACGTGCGCGGCGTGCTCGAGCGTCTTCGCGCCGACGGGCTCACGCCGACGGCGATCGACGCTGCGGCCGCGCGCGACGGCCCGCTTTCGCGCGCGCGCCTGCCGGCCGCTGCGATCGCGCTCCTGACGCAGCAGCTGGCCACGCTCGTGCAATCGGGAATGCCGCTCGACCAATCGCTCGTCGCGGTCGCGGAGCAGGCCGACGACGCGTCGGTCGCGAAGCTGCTGCAATCGCTCCGCGCGCACGTGATGTCCGGCGAATCGCTGCCGGCCGCGATGAGCCGCTACCCGCGCACGTTCTCGCCGCTGTACCGCGGGCTGATCGCCGCCGGCACCGAGACGGGACGCCTGCCCGATGTGCTGGCCCGGCTCGCCGCGTATCTCGACGCACGGCTCGCGCTGCGCCAGAAGTTCATCGTCGCGCTGATTTATCCTGCGCTGGTGACGATCATCGCGCTCGGTGTCATCGCCGTGCTCGTCACCTACGTCGTGCCCCAGGTCGTGTCGGTGTACCAGCAGAGCCGCCAGACGCTCCCGCTGCTGACGCAGGCACTGATCGGCGTCAGCGGATTCTTTCGCGCGACCGGCGCCGCGTGGCTTGCCGTCGCGATCTGCGCCGCGGCCGCGGCAGCCGCCGCGTTGCGCCGTGAGCCGTCGCGTGCGCGCATCCATGCAACGCTGTTGCGAGTGCCCGGCGTCGGGCGCCTCATGGCCAGCCTCGACACCGCCCGCTACGCGAGCACGCTCGCCATCCTCGTCGGCAGTGGCGCGCCGCTCTTGCGCTCGCTCGATGCGGCAGCGAATGTGGTGCGGATGATTCCGCTCGTGCGCGCCGCACGTGAAGCCGCGTCGCTGGTGCGCGAAGGCGTGTCGCTGTCGCGTGCATTGAAGGAACAGAAAGCGTTTCCGCCGGTCCTGATTCATCTGATCGCCAACGGCGAGCAAAGCGGTGCGCTCGCGCCGATGCTCGAGCGCGCGGCGCAGGAACTCGAGCGCGAGGCGGAGCGGCGCCTCGCCTGGATCGCCGCGCTGATCCAGCCGACGCTGATCGTCGCGATGGGGGCGATCGTTCTCGTGCTGGTGCTTGCGGTGATGCTGCCGATCGTGACGATGAATCAGCTCGTCCGGTAGTAACGACGATTGCGGAGCGGAGAAACGATGCAGGATCGCAGGCAGGTTCGCTCACCGATAGGCGATCGCGCGCGTTTGATCGCGATCGCGCTTCTTGGATTCGCGATCGCCGCAGCGGCCGCCGAATTGCCCGCGCGATTCGACCCGTCGCGCGATGCGGCCGCCGACGTTGCCGAGGCCATCGCGCTCGCGAATGCGCAAGGCAAGCACGTCATCGTCGACGTGGGCGGCGAATGGTGCTCGTGGTGCCACATCCTCGATCGCTTCATCGCCGGCAACCCCGACGTTCGCTCGCTGATCGACGCGAAGTACATCTGGGTCAAGGTGAATTTCTCCAAGGAGAACCGCAACGAGGCGCTGCTCGCGCGCTGGCCGAAGGTGGCCGGGTATCCGCACCTTTTCGTGCTCGACGCGAATGGGCGCCTCCTGCATTCGCAGGACACGGGCCGGCTCGAATCGGGAAACGGCTACGACCGGCGCAAGTTCGTCGCGATGCTGCAACGCTGGGCTCCGCCGGGCGCGAGCACGCGTATCTGAGGCCGCGCAGCGAGGCGCGTCGACAGGCATCACGGAAGCTACCAGCGCAGCAGGCGCTCGCCGGCGAGGGCGCCGATCGCCGCCGGGATCAGCATCCCGGCGACGTACCACGTGCCGAGGAACGGCGCGCCGAGTTCCGGGCAATGGATCGAGTAGACGAGTGCGCCGAGCGCGCCCGACGCAAGTCCGGCCATGGCGCCCGCGCGTCTCGGCTGCGTCGGCGCCATGCGCCTCATCGCCCACGCGATCGCGGCGAACACCGGAACGGACAGGCCCGCGATCAGCCACGGACAGGACGTCCATGTGCCGCCGAGGACGAGCGCGCTTCGTGCCTGCGGTGGGCTTTGCGCGAGCGCCGTGGCGCCGATGATCCACATGCCGGCGACGACGATCCCGATCGCCTGGGCAATCCCGCGAATGCGCCGCGCGGGGACCGCGGCGCGATAGGCACCGGCCACCGCAAGGGCTGCAATCGCGGCGACGAACGCGAGCTTCACCCAGTACATGGGCAGCGCAACCGCCGAAGCGAGATCATGCCGCGGGCCGAGCGTGACCCCCATGAGCACGGCCGTGCAGGCGGTTCCGGCGGCAAGGGCTTTGCCATAGTCCCACACAAGTTCACCGCGCTCGATCGCACGCGGACTGCTGGCCAGCATGTCGATCAGGTCGGCCGTTTTCATCCGAGGGTTCCGATCATCGCGGCCAGTGCCTTCAGCCCGCGATGGATGCCGGTCTTGACGGCGGAAATGGACATGCCGGTGACGCTTGCCGCCTCGGCCACGGTCAATCCCTCGAGCTTCACGTGGACGATCGGCAGCCGCTGCCGCTCGGGAAGGCGGCCGAGCAGCCGGCGAACGTCGCGGCGCGCATCGGTTGCGTCATTCGTCGCCGATGCGGCGACGTCCACGACGTGGTCGAGCTCGCCGCTCGCGACCTCCCGGCGTCCGCGTGCGCGCAGATGATCGGTGAGCTTGTAGCGCGCGATCGCGTATATCCATGGCGTCAGCGGTTGCGAAGGGTCGTAAGTATGGCGCTTGTCGTGCACGGCGAGCAGGCACTCCTGCACGAGGTCCTCGACGTCGTCGGGGCGGCTGCGCAATCGCTCCCGCAGGAAGCGGCGCAGTTGCACGGCAAGCTCGTCCAGAAACGCGCGATAGGCCGTTGCGTCACCCGCGAGCGCTGCCACCATTCGCGCGCGCAGCCGCGCTTCGGTCGCGTCGAGCCTCGTCTTGCTTGCAGTTCGCAGCATCGCGTCGTCCGGTTACGGCAATCGGCGAGCATCGCTTCCGTGGCGGACAAGATTATCCCGGCCGGTGTAACCGCCGGGCGCCCGACGACGAATTGACCGTCGGGCCAGTGGCTCGCTTCGCGCCGCGCTCACCCTCGATTCGTCAGCCGGGGCGCGAACACCTTACAACCAGCCAGGAGTTGAACGATGCGCACCAGAAGCAAACTCGCCGCCGCGGCGCTTTCGATCGGATTGGCGCTGCAGGTCGGCATGGCCGGCGCCATGGACGACATGAAGAAGGACACGATGGGCAAGGAAAGCGCGGGCGCCATGAAGAAGGATGCGATGGCCGGCGACTGCGCGGGCAAGGACGCCATGGGCAAGGATGCCATGTCCGGCGACGCAATGAAAAAGGAGCCGGCGGGTCATGGCGGAACGGGCAAGGATGCGATGAAGATGTCCGCAAACGACAAGGACTGCATGCAGGACGGCATGCACAAGGACGCGAAGGGCGCGATGAAGGGCGATGCGATGAAGGGCGATGCGATGAAGGGCGATGCGATGAAGAAATAGCTCGACGCGCGGCGGCGGCGACACGGCCGCCGCGCTGCGCGTCAAGCCCGGGGTTGCGCTGCCGCTTCGCGCTGACGCGCGAGCGCCCACGCGACGTGCTCACGCACGAGTGGCGATGGATCGGTTGCGCGCCGTTCGAGCGCTGCGACGATCTGCGGTCCGGGCGCCGCGTTGCCGAGGGCCACCGCGACGTTGCGTGACCAGCGCTCGTAGCCGATGCGCCGGATCGCGCTGCCTTCGGTGTTGCGCAGGAATTCGTCCTCGGTCCATGCGAAGAGTGTCGTCAGCGACGCATCATCGAGGCCGTTCCGCACGACGTCGAAATCCTCGGTTGTCGTCGCCACGGCATGCCGATTCCACGGACACGCGAGCTGGCAATCGTCGCAGCCGTAGACGCGATTGCCGATCAGCGGGCGCAGCGCTTCGGGAATGCTGCCCTTGAGCTCGATCGTGAGGTACGAGATGCATCGCCTTGCATCGAGCTCGTACGGCGCCACGATCGCGCCGGTCGGGCACGCCGCGATGCAGGCGCTGCAGGTTCCGCAATGCGCGCTCACTGCGGGCGTCACGGGCAGCGGCAGGTTCGTGTAGATCTCGCCGAGGAAGAAATAGGACCCGGCCTCGCGGCTCAGCAGCAGTGTGTGCTTGCCTCGCCAGCCGAGGCCCGATCGGGCCGCGAGCGCAACCTCGAGCACCGGCGCGCTGTCCGTGAAGACGCGATAGCCGAACGGGCCCACGTCGTCCTCGATGCGTCGCGCAAGCGTTGCGAGGCGCTTGCGCAGCACCTTGTGGTAGTCGCGTCCGAGCGCATAGCGCGCGACATAGGCGCGATGCGAATCGGCGAGCACCGCGCCCGCCGGACGCGCGCGCGCCGGCCAGTAATCGAGCCGCGCCGTGATGACGCGGATGGTGCCCGGGACGAGCGCCGCCGGCCTTGCGCGTCGCGCGCCATGGCGCGCCATATAATCCATCTCGCCATGGCGCCCGAGCGCGAGCCAGTTCAAGAGCTGCACTTCCTCGGCGTCGAGATCGGTGTCCGATACACCGACGGCGCCGAAGCCGAGCTCGCGCCCCCACGCGGTGATCCGCGCGCCGAGTGCTGCGAAATCGCGACCCGGTGTCAACGCTGACGCTCCAGCTGCCGGACGCAGTGGCCACCGAGCGCGCCGGTGCGACCTTCGCGCCGCTGCTTCGCGGCGGGATGGTGATCACGCTGCACGGAGAACTCGGCACCGGCAAGACGACGCTGGTGCGCGGACTGTTGCGTGCGCGCGGCGTAGCGGGGCCGATCAAGAGTCCGACGTATGCGCTTGTTGAACATTATCCTGTTTCGAGCTTATACTTTTATCACTTTGATTTTTATCGCTTCATGAATCCGAATGAATGGGATTCGGCCGGGATGTCCGACTACTTCCGCGACGATGCCGTCTGCATCGTCGAGTGGCCGGAGCGCGTGGCGTCGCGCTTGCCCGCGCCGGACCTCGCATTATCGCTGTCGCACGCAGCGCCTCCGGGTGGACGTGCGCTGGTGGCGCAGGCATTTACGCGCGCGGGCGAGCTGTGCCTGAGCGCGCTCGCCGCCGGCCCGGCGAGCTGACCCTCGTCTCGATCGAGCGCCGCCGCGCCTTCCGCTGGCTCGTGTTGCCCGCGGCGCAATGGATGATGCCGTCGGCGTGGGCCGATGCATCGCGCATCGCATCGGCGCGCGTATGGCCGGCGCAGGAATACACGCGCGTCATCTTCGAATCGTCGTCGCCGATCGAGCATCAGCTCGTCGTGCTGCGCGACCCCGATCGCGTCGTGCTCGACCTCGCGCGGATCGCTCCGTCGCGCGAGCTCGACGAGCTCGCGTCGCACCTGCAGCGCACCGATCCGTACATCGCAGCCATTCGCATAGGAAGCCCGTCCGACGGATTCCTCCGCGTCGTGCTCGATCTCAAGACCGAGGTGCGGCCGCAGGTGTTCTCGCTGAAGCCGGTGGCGGAATACGGTCACCGCCTCGTGCTCGATCTCTACCCGCTGACGCCGGTCGACCCGCTGATGGCGTTGCTGCAACGCGATGGCTTCGACGCGCACACCGGCACCGCCCCACCCCGGGCCGGCGCATCGACGCGGGCCGACGCACGCAACGACGCGCACGACAAGCCCGCAGCACGCCGCATCACGATCGCGCTCGATCCGGGGCACGGCGGCGAGGATCCTGGCGCCATCGGACGCCGCGGCACCTATGAGAAGAACGTCGTGCTCGCCATCGGGCGCAAGCTGCAGCACGTGCTCGACGCCGACACGCGCATGCGCGTGATGCTCACGCGCAACGACGACTTCTACGTGCCACTCGCCGAGCGCGTGCGCAAGGCCCGGCGCGTGCAGGCCGATCTGTTCGTGTCGATCCACGCGGACGCGTTTCGTGAATCGTCGGCGCGCGGCTCGTCGGTTTTCGCACTGTCCGAGCATGGCGCGACGAGCGCCGCGGCGCGCTGGCTCGCGCAAAAGGAGAACGCCGCGGACCTGATCGGTGGCGTCAACCTCGACGTCAAGGATCCGGTGCTCGCACGCACGCTGCTCGACCTTTCGCAAACTGCGCAGATCAGCGACAGCCTGAAGGTCGGGCAGGAAGTGCTCGAAGGCATCGGGACGCACAACGCGCTGCACAAGGGCACGGTCGAGCAGGCCGGTTTCGCCGTGCTGAAGGCGCCCGACATTCCGTCGATCCTGATCGAGACGGCGTTCATCTCGAATCCCGACGAGGAGCTGAAGCTGCGCAATCCGCGCGAGCAGCAGCGCTTCGCCGAATCGATCGCCGAAGGCATCCACCGCTACTTCGCGCAGAGCCCGCCGCTCGCGCGCGCATGAGGGATCCGTCGGTCCGCGCAGCCGATTTACTGCGCATCACGGAACTGCGTGACCATGTGCAGAGCTTCGTCGTTCCCGCGGAAGCGGGAACCCAGCGTCTTTCGCTCGAATGCGCCGCTGGGTCCCCGCCTTCGCGGGGACGACGAAGTTCCGGGAGCCCCGCGTCGCGCCATGATGTAAAGCTAAATACGGGCAATGCGCAGGTTTCGCGGGGACGAAGTCTCGGGAGCCCGCGTCGCGCAATTATGTAAAGCTAAATACAATGCGGGCAATGCGCAGGTTCCTGATCGTCTTCGTCGTGCTGCTCGTCGTCTCGTTCGCCATCGAGTTGACGCCGCCCGCGCAGGCGTGGCTCGTCACGCCGTGGACCGATGCGGTCGCGTCGGCATCGGCGGCCCTGATGCGCGTGTTCGACGCCACGATTGCAACGAGCGGTAACGTGATCAGCTCCTCCGCGACTCCGTTCGCCGTATCGATCGAGGCCGGATGCAACGGCGTCGAGGCCACGCTGGTGCTGGTTGCCGCGATGCTCGCGTTCGCGGCGCCGTGGCCGCACCGCTTGCGCGGCATCGTCGTCGGCATTGTCGCGGTGCAGGCGCTCAACGTGCTGCGCGTGATCAGCCTCTTTTACCTCGGGCGATGGAACCGCGACGTGTTCGAGTGGGCGCACCTGTACGTCTGGCAGGCGCTGATCATGCTGGACGTTCTGATCGTGTGGGTCATCTGGGTTCGTCTCGTGCCGGCCTCGCCACGAGCGGCGTCGCCGGCCGGCGCGGCGTGATCCGCTGCGGATCGCGAGCAGCGGCCACATGGCGATGAGCGCGCAAGTGGCCGAGGTGCAGCCGCGCGCGCAATCGAGTGTCGCCCGCTTCGCGCTGCGAACGCTCTGCTTGCTGCCGCTCGCGTTCGCGCTTTGGTACTTCGCCGCGCCGCTGCTGCTGTGGCCCGCGTTGCAGCTGGTGCGCACGCTGGCGCATTTCGCTTTTGCCGACATCGTGCGCACCGTCGAGCAGTCCGGTGCCCTTGCCACGTTCGTGACCACGCTGCAGGCGCGAGGTGCGACGCAGACGGGGATGATCACCGTCGACGTGAACGTGCTGCTCTACTCGTTCGGCCTTCCGCTGTTCGTCGCACTGACGCTCGCCGCACGCGAGCGCAGCTGGAAGCGCCATCTCGTTCTGGGTTACGCCGCGCTGCAGCCGATCGTCGCCTGGGGCGTGCTCGCCGACTTCCTGAAGAACGTCGCGATCACCGCCGGCCCGGCCGTCGCATCGCAGACCGGTTTTGGGGGATGGCAGCGCGAGGCGATCGCCTTCGCGTTCCAGCTCGGCTCGCTGATCCTGCCGGCGGTCGCTCCCGCCGTCTTGTGGGTCGCGATGCATACGAGATTCATTTCCGCACTGGCGGACCGCGGGCTGCGGCCCATGCATCCTTAGCCTGATTCGCGTGTCCGTTGCGGGATCTTCGAAGGTTCCTTGCGCTTGCAAGCGGGATCGCGTACCGTCGCTGCACTTTGCTGTCGTCGCTGGCGTTCGTTTCGTTTCACGATCCGTGGTCAAACGTTCATTGGGGAAACGTCATGTACGGCATTGCAGAACGATTCAGGACGTCGGGCGCGTCGCTGGTTGCCGTCTCCGTCTTTCTCGGCGCGTGCTTGCTGAGCGCATCCGTCGCGCGCGCTGCGCCGTTTGCGTACATTACCAATCAGGGTTCCAACAATGTGTCGATCATCGACACGGCGAGCAACACGGTCACCGGCACAGTGGTGGTGGGAGCTGCACCGATAGGTGTCGCGGTCAATCCGGCCGGCACCCGGGTCTACGTGGCGAACGCCAGTTCCAATACGGTTTCAGTGCTCGACACGTCGACCAACACGGTCATCGCGACGGTGCCGGTGGGGTCGAACCCGCTCGGGGTGGCCGTCAACCCCGCGGGCACCCGGGTCTACGTGGCGAATCGATTGAACAACACGGTCTCCGTGATCGACAGCACGAGCAACTCCGTTGTCGCCACGGTAACGGTGGGATCGCAGCCCTTTGGCGTGGCAATCAATCCGGCGGGCACGCGCGCCTATGTGGCCAACGAGAACTCGGCAAATGTCTCGGTGATCGATACCGCGACCAATGCGGTCGTCGCCGTCGTCGCAGTGGGAAGCGGTCCATTCGGCGTAGCGGTCGACCCCGCCGGCACGCGGGTCTACGTGGCGAATCAGATCGGCAACACCGTGACGGTCATCGACGCCGCGAGCAACACTGCAATCGGCACCATACCCGTGGGAACGGCTCCGTCCGGCGTCGCGGTCAACCCGGCGGGAACCCGGGTTTATGTGACGAACACCAACGCCGGTAATGTGTCGGTGCTCGACACTGCCGGCAACACCGTCATCGCGACAGTCGCCGCAGGAACATCGCCGTTGGGCGTAGCGGTCAATCCCGCCGGCACGCGCGCCTACGTGGCGAACTTCGGGTCCAACAACGTCTCGGTAATCGACACCGCGACCAACACCGTCACCGGTACGGTAGCAGCAGGAGGCGGTCCCGCCGCATTGGGGCTGTTCGTCGGGGGCGCCGCCGCACCCGCGACTCCGCCCACGCTGACCAACGGCCCGCCGCCCAACGGGAGCCTCGGTGTGTTTTACAGCTTTACCTATACGTCCACCGGTGCGCCTACGTTCAGCGTTACCGGGGGCAGCCTGCCGCCGGGACTGGGCCTCAGTTCCGCGGGCGTCATCAGCGGCACGCCGACGGGCGCGGGCACGTTCAGCGGCTCGGTGACGGCCACCAATGGCACCGCCCCCGACGCCACGCAAAGTTTCAGCATCACCATTTCGGCGGGTCCGCCTCCGCCCGCGCCGATAGTGCCGATCCCGACGCTGAACGAGTGGGCGCTGATCTGCCTCGGTCTCGTCATGGCGGGCGTGGCCTGGCTGAGTTTTCGCAGGAAGAGACTGCGCTAACGTCGACCCTGCCCATTGTCGCTGGCCGACGTGGGCGGTGCCAACGCGGCTGACCGGCCGGGCGCTGCGATGCCGCGGTAGCCGATCGCGGTGGTGCGGCGGGTTTGGGTCGACGGGGCAGGTCACGCTGCCTGACCTGCCGGGTGCACTACGGCTGCGCTTCACCCTCCCCGCACTTTCGCACGCGTTCGCGCTCGCGCAGCACCTTGCGTTGCACCTTGCCGGTCGTCGTCATCGGCAGCGCATCGATGAACTCGATTTCCTTCGGATACTCGTACGGCGCGAGGTGCTGGCGCACGTGCTGCGCGATGTCCGCTTCGAGCGCCGGCGACGCGACGCAGCCGGGTGCCAGCACGATGAACGCCTTCACGATGTTGCCGCGCACGTCGTCGGGCGACGGCACGACCGCCGCGTTGCCGACGGCCGGATGGCGAACGAGGCAGTTCTCGATTTCCGACGGCCCGATGCGATAGCCGGCCGCCTTGAACATGTCGTCGGCGCGGCCCTGATACCAAAGGTAGCCGTCGTCATCGCAGACCGCGATGTCGCCGGTGCGGCACCAATCGCCGCTGTACTTGTTTCGCGTGCCTTCGGGATTGCCGAAGTACTCGAGGAAGAACACGGGATCGGGCGTGCCGTCGGGTGCCTCGCGATGGATCGCGACGTCGCCCGGTTCGCCACGCGGCACTTCGTTGCCTTCGTCGTCGATGATCGCGATCCGATGTCCCGGATAGGGCCGGCCCATCGATCCCGGCTTCGCAGGCCACAGCGCATGCGAGTTGCCGACGATGTAGTTCATCTCCGTCTGGCCGAACATTTCGTTGATCGTCACGCCGAGCGCATCACGTGCCCATTCGAAGACCGCGGTGCCGACCGCCTCGCCCGCGCTCATGATGCTGCGCAGGTTGAGATCGAAGACGTCGCGCGGGCGCGGATACGCCTTCATCATGAGCTTCAGCGCCGTGGGGAACAGGAACGTGTTGCGGATCTGGTAGCGCTCGATCAGGCGAAAGGCGCGCTCCGGATCGAAGCGGCCGCGGTAACCGACGATCGGCTGGCCGAAATACAGCGCGGGCAGAAGCGCATCCATGAGGCCGCCGGTCCACGCCCAGTCGGCAGGAGACCAGAAGAGATCGCCCGGCTGCGGATAGCCGTCATGCGAATGCGTGAAGCCGGGCAGATTGCCGATCAGGCAGCGGTGCGGCATCAGCGCACCCTTCGGCGGCCCCGTCGTGCCGCTCGTATAGATCAGGATCGCCGGATCGTCGGCGCGCGTGGCCACCGGCGTGAAGTGGCGCGATGCTCCGTCGAGCAGCGTTTCGTAGGCGACGATGCCCGGCGCCGCGGCGCCCGCGACGCCGATGACATGCCCGAGCGCAGCACAACGCTCTTGCACTGGCAGCAGATTCGGCAGCGACTGCGGATCGACGAGCGCTGCCTTCGCGCCGCTGTGCACGAGCCGGTATTCGAGCGCGTCGGGCCCGAACAGAAACGACAGCGGCACGGACACCGCGCCGAGCTGATGCACGGCGATGTGCGCAACGGCCGTCTCCGGGCGCTGCGGCAGGATGATCGCAACCTTGTCGCCGCGCGCGATGCCGCGGGCGGCGAGCGCGTTCGCAAGCCGGTTCGCCTGCTGCGCAAGATCCCAGAACGTGTACGCCGCGCGCGCGCCGTCTTCGTCTTCCCAGTACAGCGCGAAGCGGGAACGATCATTCGCCCAGCGCGTGCAGCACGCCTGCGCGATGTTGAAGTCCGGAGGAACGTCCCACCGGTAGCTGGCGTGAATCTGCGCGTAGCGATCGACGGTCGCCATCGCGGAAGTATAGCTGCGCTTCGCAGCAGCTAGCTGCGGGATTGGCTCACCGTCGTGCCGGTGACCGTGCTCATGCCCGTCACCGTCGTCGGCCCGCTCGTGACCGCCACGGGCGCGCGGGCGCTGCCGTCGAGCGGCTCGATCGCAGTCCATACCCAGTCGGGCTGCTGCTCGATCAGCCGGCCGAAACGGATCCGGTATTCGGCCTTCTCGGTGGCGACCTGGTAGCGCTTGGTGGCCTGGTATTCCACGGCTGGCACGATCAGCGACTGCACCATCGGCTCGCCGTCGCGCGCACGCAACGACAGCAGCAAGCCCCCGAAGCGGCGGCCGTTGATCGTCGTGCCTTCGCCGTCGATCGAGTATTCCTCCGCGCTGCGCTTGCGCTGCTCGTTCACCTCGACAGCGGCAATGGTGTCGGCAACGATGGCAAGCCCGATTTCGGCGCGATCCGCCGACGTGCGCTTCATCCTGCGGATGATGCCGAGCGTCCAGCGCGGTTGCCCGTGCGGATGAATGGCAACCAGCGTGCCGAGCGTGACGGCATTGGCGACCTGGATCGGCGCGACGAGCTTGAAGCCGGTCTGCGAGACGTCCTTCGCTTCCCATGGCCCGCCGGGCGCGGCATGCGCGCCGATTCGCCGCCGCGCGATTTCACGCCGGCGCGTCGGCTCGTCGCGAATGCGCCCGAACACGGCGATGTCCATCGTGCTGTCGAAGCTTTCGCCGGTCGAGTCGACAAGGTCGATCGGCTGGCGCGCGTCTTCCCTGAAGTAGCTCGTGATCTTCTGGAAGCCGACGATCGCATCGACGTTGCCGCTCGTCGCGACGCGCTCGCCGCGCCGCGCGAACGGCTTGAATTCGGGATCGACCTGCGCTGCGAGCTTCGCGAACAGCGTGAGCTGCTCGCTGCGCCGCGGCGCGCGGGCCGACAGCGGCTCGGCCCGGATCTTCTGCTCGAGCGTGACGACGTGCTGCATCATGACCGCGTGCAGCGGACGCGAGTCGAGGAAGAGCACGCGGCTTTCGAGCGGACCGGTCTTGCGGCGGCGCAATCCTTCGCGACCGGCGAGGTCGACGAAGAAGCTGTTCGCGGCCGACGGCTCGAGTGTCAGCCGCAGCGGCGCGCACCAGTCGTCGAGCTCACCCCAGATGAATTCGACCTGGCGCGCCGTCAGGCTTCCGGCACTCATCAGCTGAAGCACAAGCGCCCGCAGGTATTCGTGCTCGATCGTCGTCGTGACGCCATCGGCAAGCGTGACGATCTGCCGCTCGCATTGGCGCGAGCACGCGAGCGTCATCAACGCATGCAGCTCGGCCCACTTCGCGGGTATCCACTGCTCGTAGCGAAAGAGCCGAACGCGCGCGTCGAGCGCGAGATGGACGATCTGGCGGCAGAGGAGCTCGGGCATCAGCTCCTGCCAGCGCGCGCTTTGCGGGCGCTCGACGATTTCGCGCGCCAGCGCCTGATAGACGGAAAGGAAGCTTTGCGTCAGCCGGAAGAGCGCCGTCCAGAGCTGGTTCTCGATGCGCGAGCTGCGGCTTGCATGCTCGACGTATTGGCCGACGAGCGCGCGCCGCTGCGCGCCCGTCTGCGCATCGACCAGAAACACCGCGCGCATCCGGTTGAGCGTAAGCGCGGCCGGAACGTCCGCAACGCGGTCGAGCGCGTTGATCACTTCCGTATGTACGGCGAGCGAGTCCGCGCCCGGGAGCGTGGCTAGCCACCGCGTCGCCGACCGCACGTCGGACAGCGGATCCTTGGTCGATCTCCCAAATCCGAACATCTTGCGTCGTGGAGCGTCAGGTCCGGCAGTGAATGGGCACTCGCGTCGCCTCGGTCTCTCAGCAGCTTGCCAGTGAACGCGGGCCGTTCGACGGTCCCCGGCTTTTTTGAACGGCACAAGCTGCAAGTTTCGGACCGAATGTGCCGAAACGGCCACAAAGATTCATGGCATCCCTTCCGGGCCGTGGCACACATCCTGCATAGCCGCTCTCCGTGCAGCACGAGCCAGCACGTCGAGGGTGACGTTCGCTGCGTGTGGCGTGTTGCGGAGCTCCGCCGTGCGTGCGCTCATGCAAGGCATGCGGGAGAGCGGAGCGGACAGCCAGGGAAGCACGACATGGGAATCCTCATCGAGGCGCCTTCGAGGCGACAGGATACGAGCGGCGCGCCGGCCAATGCGCCGGCGGTCGCGACGGCCGAGCCGGCCGGCGCGCTGCACATACGCGAGGTGGTGCGCATCACCGGCCTGCGCCGCGAGCAGCTCTACATGTGGCAGCGGCGCTACGGGTTCCCGTCACCGTTGCGCGATGCGTTCGGCGACCGGGTTTATCCCGCCGAGCAGGTTGCGCGGCTCAAGCTCATCAAGCAACTGCTGTCGGAGGGCTGGCGCGCAGGGGCGGTGGTTCCGCTTGCCGACACGGCGCTGCAGTCGATGGTGGGACTGGCCGTCGCCGAGCCCGCACCGTTGCCCGCCGACATCGCCCACGCGGTGCGGCTGCTCGGCGAACATCGGATCGGCGACCTCACCAATCACCTGTCCAAGCTCCTCGTCGCGCAGGGGCTGCGCAAGTTTCTCGAGCATACGCTGATACCGCTCAATGAAGCCGTCCACGAGCGCGTTGTCCGCGACGAAATGCAGACGTACCAGGAATTGCGCTTCTGCGATCTCGCGCTGCGATTGCTGCGCGACGTCACTCGCCTCGCACGGCCGACGCGCGACGCGCGTCAATTGCTGCTTGCGACGCCGCCGAACGACCCGAACCAGCTCGGTCTCGCGATTCTCGAACTGCTGCTGTTCACCGAAGGCGTCAATTGCCTCACGCTCGGCACCGGCGTCCCCGGACAGGAGATCGCGGGCGCCGCCGAAGCCTATAACGCGTCGATCGTCGTGCTGCTGTTCGATCGGGGCATCTCGGGGAAGATCGCCGGCCAGGAAATTCGGTCGCTTCGCCGCTCGCTTGCCGCGACGGTGCCGCTCATCGTGAGCGGCCGCGCGGTGAATCTTCTCGCGAAGCCGATCGAGAACGTGCAGGTCGCCGCCGACTTCAACTCGGTGATGGCGGCGCTGCGCGCACGGGGAGCCTTGCCCGCCGCACCGGTGACGCGCGTTCCCGACTTGCCCGACACTTCGCAAACGGCGTAAATTCCGTCGCGTGGATGCACGCGACACTTCGCTGCCCGAGCCCGTCACGCCAAGCGGCACGTATCGCCTGGCGCGGCATGCGCTCGCGATACTGCTTGCCGCAGCCCTTGCGTGGTTCGTGTTCGCCGCGTACAGCCAGCCCGGCTTCATCCTCGATTTCGCGGGGATGCGGCTTTGCTGAGACTTGAACGAAAGATCACGGACGACTTTCGCGTGCGTTGCGCGCGGGCGCTCGCGCGTTGACGAACGTCGTTGCTGACGCTAGGGCTCGTTGAGGAAGTCCTCGAGCTTGCGCCGATCTCGCTTGGTGGGACGGCCCGCGGTGCTGGCGGCGCGCGCCTTCGCACGCTCGGCGACCAGCCGTTCTCGTGCCGCGGCGCTTTCGGCCGTTTCGCGGTACAGCAGCGCGGCCTCCGGCGCAGAACCTCGCCGCTCGCTGACGGCCTGCACGTCGACCTCCCACTGAAGCTCGCGCTTGCGGATCGTCACGCGCGACGCCGGTCGCAGCGGATGCGCGGGCTTCACGCGCTCGCCGTCGACGCGCACGTGACCGGCCTCGATCGCTTCGGCCGCGAGGCTGCGCGTACGGTAGAACCGCGCGGCCCACAGCCATTTGTCGATGCGCACGCGGCTTTCGCGGATCGCCCCGGGCGTGCTGCCGATGCCGCGCGTCATTCGTGCGCCGTGCCTCCGTACGCACGCATCCAGGCCGCCACCGCGCTCGCGTCCCCGTAACCTTCGCCGTCGAGTGCGGCGGCGACGCGCACCCGATCGCCGGGAGGCCGATTCTGCGACAGCTTGAACTTCGCCTCGACCTTGCGAACACGCATGCGGAAGGCGACGATCGCGTTCACCAGCGCGTCGCGCTGCTGCGGCGGCATCGCGAAGGTCCACGGGGCGTCGCGCGTCGCTTCGAAGCGCTGCACGAGCGCGTCGAGCACCCTTCGCGTCTCCAGCGGATCGCGAATGACTTCCAGCGTGCCGTGAACGTGGGCGGCCGCGTAGTTCCAGGTCGGGACCGCTTTCGCCGGCTCGGCGTACCACGACGGCGATACATAGGCGTGCGGACCGTGGAAGATCGCGATCGACGTCGCATCCGCTGCATGTTCCCAGTGCGGGTTCGCGCGCGCCATGTGGCCGAGCAGCGTGCCGTGCGGCTCGCAGCCGGGAACGAACAGCAACGGCAGATGCGAGATGAACGGCTCGGGCGCCGCGGGTGTCACCAGCGTTGCGAACGGATGATCGTGCATCAGTCGCGCGATCGCAGCACGATCGGCGATCGCGAAGGCGGACGGCGTGTACACGCTCATGGCGCAGGCGCTCCTGTGCCCGGCGTCTGCGCGACCAGCGCGCGCGCCTCGTCCGGGCCGAATGTGTAGCGTCGGTTGCAGAACTCGCACGTCACCTCGACCATGCCGCGCGCCTGAAGGGCCGCCTCGATCTCGGCGGGGCCCGCGATGCGCAGCGCATGGGCGACGCGCTCGGCCGAGCAGCGGCAACGGAAGCGCACCGGCCGGGGCGCGAACATTCGAATGTCGTCACGCGGGAACAAGCCTTCGAGGATCGCCGCGAATGTTGCATCGCTCGCGATGCGCTCGATCGCATGCCCGGCCTCGTCGACGAGACGGAGCCATTCGGTGAAATCGGTTGCACCTGCGTCAGGCAGCCGCTGCAGCAGCAAGCCGGCGACGCTCGCGCCCCGGGGCAGGAGCCACAGCCGGCTTTGCAGTTGCTCGGACGCGGCGAGATAGTGCTCGATCGAAGCCGCAACGGACGAGGCGTCGAGGCGCACCACGCCCTGATAGAGCGTTCCGGCACCGCGTTGATCGAGCGTGAGCGTGAGCCGTCCGTGTCCGCTGCCGCCGGCGAGTGCGCGAAGCGATGCATCTTCGCCCAATGCGGCCACGCGGCTCGCGTCCCACTGCGCGGTGGCCCGCAGGTCGAGCGCATCGGTGCATTCGACGACGAGCAGGGGCACGGGGCCGTCGCCCGCGAGCTGCAAGACGAGGCTGCCGTCGAGCTTCAGCGTCGATGCAAGCAGCGCGGCGGCCGCGCAGAGCTCGGACAGCACGCGCGCGAGCGGCGGCGGATAGTCGTGCCGGGCCAGGATATCGCGGCTCGTGGCATCGAGGCGGATCAGCGATCCGCGCACCGGCGCGTGCTCGATGACGAACGGCGCAAGCGCATCTGCGTCGCGGGACGCGCTTGCATGATCCCCCCACGCTCGCGGCTTCGCCGCTTCGCTGCCCCCCGAGGGGGCGCAATTCGCGCTTTGAGGCGGCTCTGCAGCGCTCATATGATCCCCCCA